>Ga0075030_100002651_pt1 | contig 16261 bp, 8 predicted proteins | sample LitLauG_LLR_2012_FD_71393 | JGI IMG/M metagenome (GOLD analysis project Ga0075030, IMG submission 71393) | Freshwater sediment microbial communities from Pennsylvania, USA - Little Laurel Run_MetaG_LLR_2012 | ecosystem: Environmental > Aquatic > Freshwater > Creek > Sediment | place: USA... | reverse complement strand
TTGTGATTGGTCTGGGATTGTTGGATTGTCTGCAACGCGGCCTGCAGGTCGGGACGGGCAGTTACCGCAATATCACGATAACTTTCCAGCGGCTGCAAAGCATCGCTGAAGTCGAACGCGCCGGCCACATCGAATTGATCCACCGGAGTCCGGTCGTTGAGCATCTGCAGCAGCTGAATCTTTGCCGTCCGCAGGTTGACCGTGGCCGTTTCGATCTCTGACTCATACTGGACTCGCAGTAACTCGATGCGATCCAGATCTATCTGGGCAATGGAGCCGGACTTGAAGCGCTCGCGGCTGATGTCGATGATTTTGTCGTAGTAATCGAGGTCCGCCTTTGCAAGGTCGAGCACGAACTTTGCTTCGAGCGTTCCCACAAAGGCAGTGCGCAGGGCGAAGATCATGTTACGGTCAAGATCCTCATGTTGCGATTGAGTAATGCGCGTCCCTTCCTGGGCGCTCTCGAGGCGGAGTTCGCGCTTGTGCTGGCGCTCGTGCAGGTAACTGAAGCTGGGCTGTTCGTATGTGCCTTTGAATGGTTGCCAGACCCCATCGTGCCGCGCGATCTGAGTGCCATCCGCCAATACAGTGAGTTGTGGATTGGGACGGAGAAAGGCCGTGATCTCCTCAGCCTTCATCTCGTCCACATTGTCTGCATCGGCCTTCAGAGCTGGATTCACCTGTTCAAATTTTGCCTTCACCTGATCCCAGCTGAGCGCCTGTTGGGCTCCCATATCCGGCGTGAATCCCATCACCAGCCAGAAGGTGCTAACAAGCAGATATACGACAGGGCGGCTGGTCCCGCGTCGATCCGAAACTACATGTGCGCGTTTAGTGTGCAAAGGATGCCTCCGCTTCCGGCTTCGGCAAAGTGTCGTTCTCTCGCGCGAACCAGACGTACAAGGTGGGCATCAGAAAGATGCTCAACAAGAGGGCGGTCACGAGTCCCCCCACAATTACAATCGCAAATGGCCGCTGCGAGTCGGAACCAATGGCGTGGGACGTCGCCGCCGGAAGAAGTCCCAGAGTAGCCACCAGCATGGTCATCATGATCGGCCGCAGCCGCAAGACCGCGCCCTCGACAGCCGCGTCTGCAACCGTATAGCCGCGGGCTCTCAATTGGTTGATGTATTCAAGCATGATGACGCCCGTCTGAACCGAGACTCCAAACAGGGCCAGAAAGCCCACTCCGGACGAGACGCTGAAATATGTGCCGGTCGCAAGGAGAGCGAGCAAGCCTCCAATGGGAGCCATGGCCACGTTGGCGAGAATCAGCAGCGCCCATTTGAACGAACGAAACATCGAGTAGAGAATGATGAAGATCAAAAAGACCGTCAGGGGCACGATGAGGGCCAGTCTCGCTTCGGCGCGCTTTTCGCTGTCGTATTCTCCCGACCATTCGAGATGATAGCCGCGCGGTAGTTGCACATTCCTGGCGATCTTGTCGATGGATTCCCGAACCGTGGTACCCAGATCGCGCCCGCGAACCTCAAAGCGGATGGCCACGTACCGGGAACCGTCTTCCCGGTAAATGTCGTAGGCGTCGTCGCGAACCTGGACTTTGGTCACCTGCGCCAGCGAAACGCGCTCTCCCGACGGAGAGAGCAGCCGAATATTCTGGATAGCCTCTTTGGTGTCGCGATACGGCTTCAGATAGCGCACGACCACGTTGTAGACCGCCTCACCTTGCAGGACCTGGCTGACAGGGTTTCCGCCGACGGCGGTCTGAATCGCATCTTGAATGTCGGCCACATTGATGCCGAAGCGCGCAGCCGCCAGACGGTCAACGGTGAGATCGATATTCGGCTGGCCAGTATCGCGTTGAATTCCCAAATCCTTGACCCCGTCAATCTTGCTCATAACGTCCTTGATCTGTTCGCCCTTTTCTTCGAGTACGTCCAGGTCCGGCCCGTACAGCTTGGCTGCCAGTCCGCCCTTGGTGCCGGTCATCGTTTCATCCATGTTGTCCTCAATGGGCTGGGAGAAGTTCCAGAAAGCCCCTGGGTGTTTCTCCACTTCGCGGTCCATCGCGGCGATCAGCTCCTCTTTATTCTGATGAAAAATGGGTCGCCATTGGTCCTTGGGCTTCAAGTCGATGAAATATTCCGTGTTGCCGAATCCTCCCGTATCGGTTCCATCGTCAGGCGCCCCGGATTGCGAAACGACTTTGGTGACCTCGGGAAATGAAGCGAAGATATAGCGGTTTTGTGCGGCGAAGTTCGTACCCTCCGTCTCGCCTACGCTGTTGGCCATCGCACCGCGCGCCCAGATGGCGCCTTCGTCCAAATGGGGCAGAAACTCCGAGCCAATGACTCCACTAAACGTCAGGTAAAGAGCAAGGGCCAACGAGGCCAGGCCAACGCCGACTACAATCGAGCGGTGTTCGACAGCCCAGCGCACGCTGGTCCGGTAGCGCTTGGTCAGAAACACTATGACCGGATTGCGCCACTCCTTGACACCGCTGCGGAAGAGCATGGAGCACAGCACCGGCGCGATGAAAATGGAGAACGTCATGGCGCCAAGAAGTGCGAAGGCAACGGTCCAGGCCATGGGCCGAAACAAACGCCCTTCGACTCGCTGGAGCGTGAAGATCGGCATATAGGCGGTAATGATGATGCCGATTGCAAAGAACACCGGGCGTTGGACTTCATGAGAAGCGTCACGAATCTTCTCTATCGGAGTTTTCACGCTCATCGTAGTGCGGCCTGCTCCCGCTGAGCCGTTGCTGCCATGGCTCAAATGCCGCATGATGTTTTCCACCATGACTACTGCGCCGTCAACGACCATACCGAAATCGAGCGCGCCTAGAGAAATCAGATTTGCGGGGACATTGCTCAAATTCAAAAATATCGACGCGAACAAGAGCGAAAATGGTATCGTCACCGCAACAATCAAGGCCGCGCGAACATTGCCGAGGAAAAGAAGCAGGATGATTGTAACCAGGATCATCCCCTCGCCGAGGTTATGCAGCACCGTGTGCAACGTGAAATGAAGCAGATCGCTGCGGTCAAGCATGGGAATGACCTTCACACCCTCGGGCAGGATGTGATTGTTGAGTTCCTCCACTTTCTGGTGGATCCCTTCCAGTGTGGGGCCTTCTTCGGCCCCCTTGCGCATCAGCACGCCGCCCTGGATGACGTCGGGCTCATCGACAATGACGCCGTCCGGACGATGATCGGCTCTGGCCATGTGCCCCAGCCGAATTCTGGGGCCCCACTCGACGACCGCAATGTCCCTTACTCGAACCGGAGTCCCATGTGCGGTGGTCAGCACGGTGTTCTCGATATCCTGCACACTGTGGTAAAGTCCGAGTGCCCTGACGTTCAGTTGCTGCGCACCTTCTTCCACGAAGCTACCGCCGGCGTTCACGTTGTTGCTGGCCAACTGGCTCTCCACCTGGGAGATGCTCAAGCCGTAGGAGATAAGCTTGTTCGGGTCGACGCGCACTTGATATTCCCGGGTGGTGCCGCCAAAATCGCTTACGTCCACGACGTTCCCAACTTTCCTGAATTCCTTGTAGAGAGTCCAGTCTTCGATGCTCCGCAAATTCATCAGGTCATACACCGGATTCGTGCTACGGATTGTGTACCAGTAGATCTGGCCCGTCATGCTCCAATCCGTTCCAATTTGAGGCTGCACGCCAGCTGGCACGTTGACCTGCGTGAGCCGTTCGAGCACTTTCTGGCGGTTCCAATCGTTGACGGATTGGTCGTCGAAGATCAGCGTGACCAGAGATAAGCCAAAAATCGATTCCGACCGCACCGTCGTAAGATGCGGGATTCCAAACATCTGAATTTCAACCGGAACTGATACTTGTTGTTCCATCTCTTCGGCAGAACGTCCGGACCACTGGCTGATGATAGTCACGTAGTTATCGGCAATGTCCGGATAGGCCTCTACGGGCATGTTGTGAAACGACACGGTCCCCCAGCCGAGCAACAGCAACCCAATCGCCAGCACCACGTACCGGTTATTAAGTGCAAAATCTACAAGATTGCGAATCATGGCTTCTTCCTGGAGTGCCGAAGTTGAGCGTCATTCATTGTCGATCGCATTTTGAAGATTGATCGCGTTTGTCACCACCTGCTGCCCCGGCTGCAACCCGGAAAGAACCTCCTGCATATTGTTTGGCAACTGTTCGCCACTTACGACCTGAATTCGCTTAAACTTCCCTTGCACAGGGATGAAGATCCAATCGCGGTCGTGCAGATGCACTATCGCAGACGCCGGGAGAGCCGCGTAGGTCCGCTTCTCCTTGCCGAACAAAGTGGCCGTGGCGAACATCCCCGGCCGCATCATCTCGCCAGGATTGGCCACTTCAATGCGGACCTTTGCTGTGCGGATATTCGGATCGAGAATCGAGCCGATGTTACTGATCGTTCCCTTGAGAACTTTGTCCGGGTATGCGTTCAGCTTGATCTCGGCGGGTTCCCCGACACGCACGCTGGCCATGTCGCTTTCATAGACGTCACAGACAATCCACACCGAGGTCAGGTCCGAAATAGTGAACGGGTTCGGCGTAGAGTAGGCCTGCACGACCGCCCCGTTCGTCACCTCCTGATCGGTGATCACACCGGAAACAGGGGCGAGGATATCGACAATTCCCTTCGGATTATCGGGATCGCTGCCGAGCAGGCGAAGATGCTCAGTCGAGGTATCGAGGGTGGTCTTGGCGTCGTCCTCGGTGTCTTGCGCGACCTCCAAATCTTGTAGCGCTATGGCCCCGTGCTTGTACAGATCCTGCGCTCGATCCAATTGCTTGCGCGCAAGGAGTTCATCGGAGATAGCCTTGCGGTAGGCGTCGAAGCCTCCCGAAATGTCGTCGCTGCGGATTCGCAGCAGGAGTTGGCCCTTCTTTACTGCGTCGCCGAGGCGAGCTCGGATGTCCACAATACGGCCCGAGGCAAGCGAAATCACCGGAACTGTTCGCGCGATGTCCGGAAATACAGTGCCGGTTACGGACAATTGTGACGGGGCCTCTGATTTGGTCGCCGTTACGATCGGATACAACTCTGGATGCTCGACCGCGAAGAATGAAACGTCCAATGCGGAAACTACCTTGGCCGGTGGCGGTGCCTCCGCGTCCGCATCCACCTTCTCGCTTCTGCATCCGCAAATAGCCAAGGATATGATCAGGGCGATCGGTAGCAGCGCAAATCTTGCAACTTTGCTTTTCATGTTGATTTCCCGCACCTCGGTTGAATCAATTCGCCTGCCGGATTCACACCTCGTCTTCAGGACCGCGCGACTAGGCAAGGTTGCGAGACGTGTGTAAACTTCGCTTTCGTATATTCATATCTGAGAAGTCATAAGAGAGTTATAAAAACTGATTCATCGACTTAGTAACTCCGGCGTATCTACTGGACTGAGAAAATACACTTCGGAGAATGTAAGGCGACATCGCGCATCATGCGCACTTGCAGAGTCGCGTCGCGCGCGCAATTAGGCGATCCGATCCGTATCGGCGTGTGCGACTAACATCGCGACAACATGGCTGAAACATTCTCTTTCTACCGTTTGCTATGAGGATACAAAGCTTCGCTCGCCGCTGCGACTTGCAGCGCGACGGCAATGCGGAGGGAGTTAGCTATGTCATAAAGCAGCACCGGAATTCCTTGAGAGCGCCGGCGCTGCTTTGCCAGTTGAATTGCGAAGTCACTCTTAAACTGCACTCATACGAGGGTACTGTCGACAATTAGAACCTGACCTTGATAGCCACGGTAGTGTTGGTCTGATTGGTTCGCAGATCTGGCCACCAAATGGCCGTGGTATCTGTGCCGCCGCAAGCGGTTTCCGCCGAAGTAAGCGAGCCGTAGCCGAAGCCCGAGTCTCCACCGCTCGCGCATTGGTAGTGCGCCGGATTGCCGTTGATTCCACCAGGGGGAGTGATTCCGCCTCGGCCCGTCCAGTAAGGTACGTCCGAATATCGATAGCCTTCCTCAATAGTGAAGGTGATGAACTGGCTGGGCATGTAGTCGAAGGTAATGGTGCCGTCGTGCATCTGGGAACGATCACCGGCGTTCTCTGTAAAGTACGGCGTGCCGCTAGTGGCAGTGGCGCCGTTGATTGGAGGAAGCAGCGTGAGGTAACGGCCGGGGTTATTCATCTGGCCGCCGCCCAGCGTCATGGCAAAAAGATCCTTCTTGAACCAGAAGCGCGTGTAACCCATCCATCCGATAAAGGCCTGCTTGGGCTTGCCGTTGTGGCTGTTATGGCAGTTGACGCCGCCTGCATAGGAGTCGGCGCTGCCCATTTCCGGGGAGAGACCTTTGGGGTCGTAGAATCCAACAGCAGGGCCGCCACCGTATTCACATCCTGCATCGCCGGTGAGGGTGAAGGCCGCCTTGTCAATGAACTTCTTCGGATTGTCGTAGAACTTGACCTGCGCGCTGTAGTCGGCATGTATGCGCGAGCGTCCAGGGAAGCCTGCGTCGTCTTCGCCAAGACCGTAGTTATTCCACACAAAATCCAGCCACGGCGTGGGGCGCCACAAGATCTGACCGCCCAGTCCTGGCTTGCCGTTATAGCGCGCATACGACTGCCACCCGTTGATGACCCACGGTTCGATCTTCAACTTCGCCGTCGGGAAATACTGAATGCGAAGGCCGTTGAAGAACCACGGGGTGTTGGAGGATACGAAAGAGGGCTGATAGGTCCAATTGTCGAAGTTGTAGTAACTGAAAAGCCCGATGTAGGACACGAATATTCCAGCGTCCACGTTGAGTCCATGAGACACATCCCAGTGGTACCCGCCCCACGCCTCGGAAACATACTTGTAGGCGCCGGCTAGATCCCATGCCCCGCGGTTAGGGCTGGCGTCGTTGCGCGGGGTAGTTGTAGCGAACAAGCCATCCATGGTGAGGATGCGGCCGCGGACATTGTTGATGCGGATGTCGCCGCCAATGCTGATCTGCTCCAATTGCCACTCGTCGGAGCGAAAGCTCTCCGTCGCACCGCCCATGGTGTCGTCTTTGGGATGGTTATAGTCGAGTATGTAGTTCGCGTCGGCGCGGAACTCTGGCGTGAAATACTTCGTGGACATGGGGCTGTCAACGGCGTGCCCGTTGCTGTTCAGCCAGGTCCAGTCGCCGGGGAATGGTTCCCCCTTCTTTGTAGTTTGTGCATCAATCTCAGGTGGCGCAGGAGTTGCGGCCGGTGCGGGCACTGCGGCCTGCATTGAAGGTGACTCGCCAACTGTGGCTGCGGATGTCGAAGGCAGCGTGGGCGTCCCGTTTCCAGCTAGTAACTCCTTCTCGGCTTTCTTCATCGCTGCCGTGTCATTGCTGTCGGCAAGCGCTGCCGCCTTCGCCTCTTTTACCTGACTCTCCAGTTGGTCAATCCGGGCTTTGAGCGCCTCGATCTCTTCCGTGACAGTTGGCTGAAGTTGCGGTTTCGGGGCGGTGCTTGCTGCGTGCGGCGCGTCTGGCGCGGGAGGTGGGTCCGACTTTGCCGTCAGTTCGGTTTGGGTTGGGGCGGTTGCTGCAACCTGCGCCATGCAGACGCAGGTCATGCCGGCGGCAATCACCGCCAGCGTCATCGCTTTCCAAGGGACCATTCTCATTTTCACCTCTCGCTTCCTGCGGAAATTCAATTGATGAGTCAAGTGAATGAAATTCGAGACGGCATCTAACACCGTCCCATCGGTTTGTCCGCCGTGCAGCCTCGCACTTCCAGCGGAACTTACGGTGATTCAGTCACACCGTAAGGAAGTCATAAAAACGCTCCCGAGTGTCGCTGTGTGGCTAACATCGCGCCTCGCCTCAGTATTAGTGAAAGCAACGACGCATAAGTATCCCGTAAGAGAATCGGAGATTATTTGTAAGTGGCTCCTTCACTCAACACCTGTTAACGCGGATAACCAGCCCATGAAGATAGTGCTCTCCTCAAAGCGCGCCGTGCGACAAAAAGAGCCCGGCTCGAATGGCACTCAAGTCAGAAATGGGTTAGGACAAATTGTGGACGGGACAGGTCGCGCGAAAATATGCACGAAAGAACCGAAGTTAGTGCAGGCAACAGCAACGATGAACTTAGCATGAATTGGCAGACATGAAGAAAGCATGAATTGCCGAGGATTATTTTGACATACTTCAAAACCATATGAGTAACTGCAGATAGCTATTCTCACTGTTCGCCTGGTGGAAGACTCTGCGTCCGAGCCTCGAAGTATGGATCGATATTCATGAAGATAAAGTTCATGTCACACAAAGTCGGCTCTGAACCACCCCTGCTGCGCACAATCGATCATCGAACTGCGGCAAGCAATCGCCAGAGATCGATCGTGCACGACACATCAATATACTGACCACCAATTGCGCCATTGTTCCGCCATGCCAAGCACCTGCGAAGAACAAAGAGCCGGCTCGGCCTTTGCCGGACGGCGCCTTGGATCTTGTTCGTTTGATGGAAAAGCGTGGGGCTCTAAGGAGCTAGCCAGGCAATAAAACGTGCCATGCTTTTATAGATCCCATATAGGCCGACAAATCAACTGACACCCCCCTCGAAGATTCCTGGCGTTGCAAAGCTGCCGGGGCCTCGAAGAGTTGGAGAGGGAATCCTCCTGACCATTCTCAATGAACTAGGACTTTCCAAACTGACCCGGCAAGGACCCTGAATCAGTGCGATAAGGAAGCAGAGCTTTGCCGGTCGCTAAAAGCATCGACCCGGCTTTCCGCCCTGATTTAGAATAGTTGTGCGCATGGAACTATTCCTCAATACCGCGTGGGCACTGTTGGCGACGGTGATCGTGTGCCAATGGCTGCGATTTGAAGGCCGAGCACGTGAAGGCCGCCGTGCACGGATCGTAGCGCTTGTCATGCTCATCATCATCCTGTTTCCCGTAATTTCTGTGAGCGATGACTTGTGGTCTTCCCAGAATCCTGCCGAGGCCGTCTCTTGCCAGCGTCGCGGTCATCGGGTGTGCTGCCCCCACGCAGACTTTCCGGCAATCGCCGCATTGCCCGGGGCGGCTGTTGTCCCGTTGAATTTCGGCAGCGTTGGCCTCGACGCTCCCCGCCCCGCATCTTTGGTCGAAATCGGAAATCCCGTTCTACACCCAATCCAGAACCGCCCCCCGCCGACCGCCTGAACGCCCCTTTTGTTCAATTCACGCTGTCTCCATTTTTCCTCCTGTAATCGCCGTGTGAAACGCGGCGTAAAGGATGCGCATGAAGCAGATATTCACTTCCGGGCTTCCTCCGGTTGCGACTGCATTGATCTTCGTCACGGCGGCGCTTTGCCCTGCGCAGCAAGACCTTACCTGGGACCAGGTAAAAGCGAAGTTCGAAGCTGCTAACCCGGCGCTCATGGCCGATGCCGACAATGTCAACGAAATGAAAGCAGAGGAGATTACGGCCTATCTCCGGCCCAACCCCCAGGTCGGTCTCTCCAGCGATGGGTTGCAGATCGCTCCCCATACCACGCCCGGCCTGGGCAGGCACTGGCTGCCGCTCACCGGCAATCAGCTTGTCCCCAGTATCAGCTACCTGCACGAGCGAGAGCAAAAACGCGAATTGCGCCTGCAAAGCGCAAAGGAAGGGACACAGATCGTCACCTCGCAGCATGAGGATCTAGAGCGCAACCTGCTCTTCGATCTGCGCTCGGCCTTTGTTCAAACTCTCCAGGCTAAGGCGGTGCTCGAGCTTGCCACTGCCGAGCTGGTCTACTACGACAAGATCATCGAAATCAGCCGCGCCCGTTTCAAAGCCGGAGACATTCCGCATATCGATCTCGTCCGCATCGAACTGCTTCGCGCGCAATACGAGGTTGAATTGCAGTCGGCGACGGTCGAACTGCGCACCGCAAAAATCCAGCTCCAGCAACTGCTCAACGATCGCACCCCGGTGGAACAATTCGACGTCGCTGGCCGCTTCGACTTCTCTGAGGACCTGAAGCCGCTTGGCGATTTTCGTCAGATTGCCCTCGACCAGCGCCCCGACCTGCGCGCCGCCCTCGAATCGATCGAACAGGCGCAAACCAATCACAAACTGGCTATTGCAAATGGATCGGCCGATCCGACCTTCAGCACCTGGTACTCCTATAATCCCGCGTTCAACAACCCCTTCGGCCGCTATACGATTGGCGCAAGTGTCAATGTCCCTCTGCGTGTCTTCGACCGCAACCAGGGCGAGAAGCAGCGGACGCAAATCGACATCGATCGCAATCAGAAGCTCACTGACGCCGCGCGAGCACAGGTCTTCAGCGATGTCGACTCCGCCTATGCGCAGGTCGAGAGCAGCATTGCACTGCTCAAGCCTTACAAGGCGCAATACACGGGTCAGGCTTTGGAGGTGCGCGACACGGTTACCTACGCCTACGAGCATGGAGGCGCAACTCTGATTGAGTTTCTGGGCGCGCAGAGCGACTACCGCCAGGTGCAACTGGCCTATGTGCAACTTGTCGGTGCCTATCTCATGGCAGCCGGGCAACTCAATCTTTCAGTAGGACGTGAGGTAATTCAATGATCTGGAATAGCTCGCTCAAGCGATACCGTGCTGTCTTGTTGTCGTGTGCTGTGACGGCATCGCTGACCCAGGTTTTCTCCGGCTGCAAGAGCAAGCCCGAAGGCGATGGCGCCCCGCCGCCTGCCCATGTGATCCAGGTGCCCGACATGAACCTGATCACGATCGACGACAAGGATGTCGCCAAATTCCAGCTCGCTGCCGCTGACAAGATCGAATTGGCCGGCGAGCTGAAGGCTACCGGCGCGGTGGTTCCTGACATTTCCCGCGAAGTCCCGGTAATCTCGCTGGCCAATGGCCGAGTAGTGGATATCAGGGCTCGCCTCGACGACAACGTAAAGAAGGGGCAGCTGCTCATGAAGGTCCAAAGCCCCGATGTCACCGCCGCTTTTGATACCTATCTGAAAGCCGCCAATGACGAGCAGCTCGCCAACAAGGCCTATCTCCGAACGCAGGATCTCTTCAAGCACGGAGCGGTCTCGCAGGCCGCGCTGGAGCAGGCCGAGGACACAGAGAAGGATGCCAAAGCCGATGTCACGGCAGCCGAAGAACAATTGAAAACGCTCGGCGTGGACAAAGACCATCCCAGCAACGTTGTCGATGTTTATGCTCCCATATCAGGGGTTATTGTTGCGCAGAACGTGACCAATGCGGCAGCGGCTGGCGTGGGACTTTCGGGCTCGGCCACCGCCTTCACCATCGCCGATCTGTCCCGTGTCTGGGTCGTGTGCGATGTCTACGAGAACGACATCCCCAGGCTGCAACCAGGGCAGGAGGCAAAGATCGCCATCAACGCTTATCCTGATCGCCCGCTTTCAGGCCGCGTCAACGACATCGGCCCCATCCTCGATCCTTCGCTGCGCACGGCCAAGGTGCGCATCGAGGTTGCCAATCCCGGCTTTCTGAAACTGGGAATGTTCGCGACAGCAACGTTCACGAGCCGGACAAAGGAGACACATGCCGTGGTTCCGGCAGACGCTGTACTTCACCTGCACGATCGCGATTGGGTCTTCGTGCCCGCCGGAGGAAGCCAGTTCAAGCGAATCGAGGTTCGCGCCGGCCGAGTGCTCGGCGGCAATCGGCAGGAAGTACTGTCGGGTATAGTAGCCGGCCAGCAGGTTGTATCGAACGCACTGTTGCTTGAGACTGCGGGGAATCAGTAAATGCTTCGCGCACTTGTCGACTTCGCGCTAAAAAATCGCTGGCTGGTTCTCGGCGCAGTGGTGGTGCTCACAGCGTGGGGCGTCGTTTCCTTCCGCAATCTGCCCATCGAGGCCTACCCCGACGTCGCCAACAACTATGTGCAGATCATCACGCAATGGCCGGGCCGCAGCGCGGAAGAGATCGAGCGCCAGGTGACCGTGCCGGTCGAGATTCAGATGGCAGGCATCCCGCACCTCACCCATCTGCGCTCCACCACACTGGCGGGGCTCTCCAGCCTGATGCTTATCTTCGATGACGACTCCACCAGTGACATCAATCGCGAGCATGTGCTTGAGCGGCTCAGCCAGGTGAGTCTGCCCGCCAACCTGGTTCCGCAGATGGGTACGGACTGGAGCCCCGTCGGCCAGATTTATTGGTACACGCTGGAGAGCACCAATCCCGCCTACGATGTGATGGAGAAGAAATCGCTGGAAGACTGGACGCTGGAGAAATCGTTCAAGGGCGTCACCGGCGTTGTCGATGTATCGAGCTTCGGCGGACCGACCAAGGAATACCAGATCAAGCTCGACCCTGAAAAACTCGTCTCCTACGGTCTTTCCACCAGCCAGGTTGAGCAGCAGATCGCGAATAACAACACCAATGGAGGCGGAAGCTTTATCGAAGAAGGCGCACAGCAGATCAACGTGCAGTCCCTGGGCCTCTATTCAAGCGTGCACGATATCGAGAATACTGTCGTCAAGACGGCAAACGGCACGCCCGTCAAGATCAAAGACATCGCAATTGTCGAGCAGGGGCCGAAGATTCGCCTGGGGCAGATTGGCCGCGCGGCACACCTCCCCAACGGAACGATTGTCGATAATCCCGACACGGTCGAAGGAATAGTGCTGCTCCAAAAGGGCGACGACTCCGATCCGGTCTTGCAAGGCATTCACGATGAGGTAAGCAAACTCAACAATGGGATCCTTCCCAGGGGCGTGAAGATTATTCCTTTCCTCGATCGCTCCGACCTGGTCAAATTCACGGTTGAAACCGTCGAGCATAACCTCACCGCCGGCATCATTCTTGTCTCCATCATTCTGTTTCTCTTCCTGGGCAACGTGCGCGGCGCTATTATCGTTGCACTCACCATTCCATTCGCTTTGCTGTTCGCATCCATCTGCCTTGACCTGAACCACATTCCAGCCAACTTGCTTTCATTAGGCGCGCTCGACTTTGGAATGGTCGTCGACGGCTCCGTGGTCATGATTGAGAACATCATCCGCCACCTCTCCATCCCGGGCGACATGCGGAGCCCGACTGAAAGGATTCGCGACGCCGCCCATGAGGTGCAAAGGCCTGTCTTCTTTGCCCGCGGCATCATCATCGCTTCGTATCTGCCCATCTTCACTTTGCAGGCTGTCGAGGGCCGCCTCTTCAAGCCCATGGCCTGGACGGTTACGTTTGCCCTGCTTGGTGCGCTCGTATTTGCCATTCTTGTCGCTCCCGTGATGGGAGGCATCGCCTTCCAGAAAGGTGCAAAGGAGTGGCAAAATCCCATGATGCAATGGCTTACTGAGCGCTATCGCAAAGCGGTTCGTGCGGCGATTCTACACCGCAATATGACGCTTGGCATCGCCACCGCTCTGTTTCTCATGGCCGTCTACCTCTCCTTCGGCGGGCCAATCGGCTCGGAGTTTCTGCCCCATCTCGACGAAGGCTCAATCTGGGTGCGCGGAACATTGCCCCCAAGCGAGGGGCCCACATCCAGCATCGACTTTACCAACAGGGCGCGGCTTGTGATTGCCTCCTTTCCGGAGGTCACGCAGGTCATAAGCCAGACCGGCCGTCCCGACGACGGCACGGATACTGCCGGATTCTTCAACACCGAGTACTTTGTCGACTTGAAGAGAAAAGAGCAGTGGCGTCCAGTCTTCCACCAGAACAAGGAAGCGCTGATCGCCGCTATCGACGAGCAACTCGAGAGGTTCCCCGGCGTCATATGGAATTACTCTCAGCCCATCTCCGACAATATGGAAGAGGCCGTCTCCGGCGTCAAGGGAGAACTGGCGGTCAAGCTTTACGGTGACAATCTGCGCACGCTGGAGCACGCGGCTGAGATTATCCAGGCGCAGATGGCTACGGTCCAGGGAATCCAGGATCTGGGCATCTTCCGCATCGTCGGGCAGCCCAACCTCAACTTTGCGGTTGACCGCGATGCTGCGGCGCGCTGGGGAATCAACGTCGCCGACATTCAGGATGCGCTTCAAACTGCGATTGGCTCCAACGCTCTCACCCAGGTGCAACAGGGCGAGGCGCGCTATGATGTTGCGCTCCGCTACCAGAAGCAATACCGCGACACGCGCGAGGCGATCGAAGATGTGCGCTTGTTGGCGCCGTCAGGAGAGCGTGTTTCATTAAGCCAACTGACCAAGGTCACCACCGATGACGGCGCGGAGCAGATCAATCGCGAAGGAGGCCAGCGTTATATTGCCATCAAGTATTCCGTCCGCGGACGCGATCTTGGCTCGACCGTTGAAGAGGCCATCAACAAGGTCGCGCACAATGTGAGTCTTCCTTCCGGCTATCACCTTGAATGGGCCGGCGAATATGCAAGCCAGAAGCGTGCCGACAAGCGAATGGCTCTGGTCATCCCCATTACTGTTCTGGTGATTTTCCTCATCCTCTACACTATGTTTCGCTCCTACAAGTGGTCCATTCTCGTCCTGGTGTCGGTCATTATGGCCTCCATCGGCGGTCCGCTTGCGCTCTTCATCACTCACACCAATTTCTCGGTTTCCTCCGCGGTCGGGTTCCTGGCCCTCTTCGGCGTCTCGGTGCAAACCGGCGTCATCATGATCGAATTCATCAACCAGTTGCGGGCCCGGCGCAGTGAATCGGAACCGTTCAGCATTGAGAATGTCATCGAAGACGCCATCGAGGGAGCGGTCCTTCGTTTGCGTCCCATCATGATGACCATGCTTGTCGCCACGCTCGGCTTGTTGCCCGCGGCGCTGTCTCATGCCATCGGATCGGATTCCCAGCGGCCATTCGCTATTGTCATCGTCGGCGGACTCATCGCCAATCTTGTCATCGGCGTATTTCTCATGCCGACCCTCTATGTTTGGATGGCGCGCGAGAACGATGTGTTCCCGGAGGTTCAGGCCGAGTAGGTAATCTGGCATCCAGTTCCGCGCCTAGCGTCCACCTGGGTGCGGAGCGCAATTCGATTACCTCGGTTCGCGGCTTCCTGAGCGCAATATGGTACATTTGCGCCATGATCTTGAAGGTATTGGCAGTCTTCGCGATTCTGCTGGCTATTCCGCAAGCGCAATCGCCGGTCACCGGGCAAACCAGCGACCGCTCCAGTACGGCTCGGCCGGCACAGACCAAGGCGCCTTCTTCCGCTGCCTTGCCAGTTGCTGCCAAAACTCCGGCGGCCACCCCGCCGACGAATCCTGCGCTCAAGACCGATTGCCCGAACGGCCCGTGCGACTATCAGCCGCCTCACATTACCATCGCCACTCCGGCGCCGGCGCCCGCGCCCTGGCCGCTCCAGGATCGCATTGCGTGGGGAGCCGATGTGCTCCTCGCTCTGCTCGGATATGCCGGCATCATGATGGCACTGTCATTGCTGAAAAAGATCGAACGCCAGTCCAAATATATAGAGACCGCAGCCACCGCGGCCGCTGAGAGTGCCCAGGCCGCGCTGCTGCATTCCCAATTCATCCTCCACGCTGAAAGACCGTGGGTCCTCATCACCGTCGCGCCTTCGCCAAGCGTTGAGAATGGGTTTATGGTGATTGCAACGAATCGCGGGCGCAGCCCGGCCCGAGTTGTTGCACTGGCGAATGAGACAAGGGTTGCGGCAAGTGAGGCAACGCTGACTGGCATTCCCGAGTATTCGCCTGAAGACCCGGAGATGCCCCCCGTTTCAATTATTCTGCTCCCCGGCGAATTCACCAGCATCAGGTCCTTCTGCCGGGACGATGTGAAGGTTCTATGCAAATCTGAAGAGGCGCTGCAAAGGATCGTGAATTGGGAAGAGCGGATATTTCTCTATGGAAAGGTTACTTACAGGAACCTGCTGGCGCCAACCGAGGAGCCGCCGCATGAAACCGCCTGGTGTTGCCGGTACATACACGGGCGCCAGAAAAGCGGCCTGGTGATTGCGGGCACGCAGGAATACAACCTGCACACTTAGAACATCGGCAATTATTGTTAAGTGTTTTGGAAAGTCGAGAGATCCGCCGCCGAGGGATTGGCATTTCCTTGGGAAATACGAACTTCGAACTTTCTCAGGCCGTTACCGATTCTCGAATATTCTGATCGTAGACCTGCTCCGTTTCCGCGAGCCTTATCAGCCGATGAAGATATGCTCTGGAGATGCAAAGGCTGCGCGCGGCAAGTGTCTTGTTGCCGTTGTTTTCGCGAACCGCCGCAACCGCCAGTTTGACTTTGTATTCGTGAATCTGCCGTTCAAATGAGCCGGCCGGTTGGTAGTCGCCGATGTCGACAACATCGTCGAGCTCGGCCGCATCTTCTTCCTGCGGGTTCAGGGTCAGGTCCTCGGCGCGCACGGTTTGTGCGGGTGCCAGAATAATCGCCCGCTGCATCACGTTTTCCAGCTCTCGCACATTGCCCGGCCACGAGCAACTCTGCAG
>Ga0075030_100002649_pt1 | contig 16272 bp, 14 predicted proteins | sample LitLauG_LLR_2012_FD_71393 | JGI IMG/M metagenome (GOLD analysis project Ga0075030, IMG submission 71393) | Freshwater sediment microbial communities from Pennsylvania, USA - Little Laurel Run_MetaG_LLR_2012 | ecosystem: Environmental > Aquatic > Freshwater > Creek > Sediment | place: USA... | reverse complement strand
TTTTCTGCGAGCGCTTCTACGTTACTGGCGACGGCCATATCCGAATTGGCGCGCAACATTGTGTCCTACGCGGGCAGCGGTGAGATCGTGCTGCGCGCCACTCAGAATTCCGGTGGGCCTGGAGTTACGGTGGTGGCTCGAGATGCTGGACCGGGTATTCCCAGTATTGAACACGCCCTTCGGGATGGTTATTCCACCTCGGGAAGTCTTGGGCTAGGCCTTCCGGGCGTGCGGCGCCTGGTAGATGAATTTGAGATCGTGTCCGAAGTGGGGCGAGGAACGACGGTCACCGTTCGTAAGTGGAAGGGTTGATCAATTCCGGAATCGAACTAGGCGTGGCTGGAGCAGCTCTAACAGGCCAAGCCGCCTGCGGAGATAAGTACGTCTACGAGATGTTTGCAGGAGGGGTTCTTTTGGCACTTGTGGATGGCATCGGACACGGGCCCGAGGCGGCTGCAGCGGCGGAGGCAGCATGCACGATTTTGAAGAAACACGCATCCGACCCCGTGACTGCGCTCGCGGAGCGATGTCACAACTGTCTTCGTGAGACACGTGGGGTGGTGATGAGTCTGGCTGCGTTCGACTTGGAGCACAACTTGCTGAGTTGGCTGGGAATCGGTAACGTGCTCGGCATTCTACGACGTTCTGGCTTGCCGATGGATGCGACGGGGGAATTCCTTCTGCTTCGCGCCGGCGTCGTGGGCAGCCACCTGCCGCGCCTGCGACCTTCAACTCTTCGTGTGGTTCCTGGGGACACATTAGTTCTGGCCACAGACGGGGTGGAGGGCGGGTTCGCCGCCAGAATCACTTCAAGCGAGGCTCCGCTGCGAATCGCACATGCAATTCTCGACGGCTACAACAAAAAAATCGATGACGCGCTCGTGCTCGTCGCGCGCTATCAGTGACATCTTACAAATGCAAATCGTGAAATCGGTAACTGACATCGAAACCGTCTACACCCAAGCATTGGAACGCTATCTGGGCGGCGGCGGCGAGCGTGCTTTGAGGCGGGCTTATGAGGTCGGGCGTATGGCTTTGGCCAACGAGATCGGACTTCTGGAAATGGCGGAGCTCCACCACTCAGCTTTTAACAAGATTCTCTGTAACGCCCTCGGGCAGGATGAGATCGCCGTGGGTTTTGCCGATGCGTCGCAATTCCTGGCGGAAAGCCTTTCTCCCTACGAGATGGCGTATCGGGGGTATTGCGATGCGGTCGCTGGTCTGCGGAGTGTGAACGAGACTCTGGAGAAGGAAGTGAAACGAATCGCCCACGCCGTCCATGATGAAGCTGGGCAGATCCTCGTGGCCGTTTATCTCGCCTTGGCCGAAATCACGCCGGAACTGTCACCTTCCCTGCAGGCGAAGATTAGCGACGTTACCCATCTTCTGCATCAAGTCGAGGACCAGTTGCGGGGGCTATCCCACGAGCTTCGTCCCACAATCTTGGACGACCTGGGGCTAGTTCCAGCCGTCCGCTTTCTAACGGACCGAGCGTCCAAACGCTTTGGACTGTCGATCCGGATCGAAACCACTTTGCAATCTCGGCTTCTTCCATCGGTGGAAACCGCTCTCTACAGGATTGTCCAAGAGGCTCTAAACAACATTGCCAAGCACTCCCAGGCGAGAAATGTATGGGTTCAATTGGATGACCGCGGGAAGCGAATGGTCTGCTCCATTCGTGACGACGGAATTGGTTTTCATGCCCAGACTCGCCTCACCGAACGGGGCAAGAAAGGCCTGGGGCTCATTGGAATGCAAGAACGTCTCAGCCCGCTTGGAGGCACGTTACAAATTGATTCAGAACCAGGCAGGGGGACCACCCTGCTCATTACTCTCCCCATGGAGGATTCCAATGTCAATTCGAGTGTTGCTTGCTGATGACCATGTTCTTGTGCGGCAAAGCCTGAAGTCGCTGCTCGAACGCGAAGGGATGCGGGTCCTAGGCGAGGCCTCAGATGGCCAAGAACTGGTGCGCGTTGTCGCCCGTCTGGGTCCAGATGTGGCCGTAGTAGATATCAGCATGCCCCTGATGAACGGCCTGGAGGCCGCAAGAGAAATACGCAAGGCTTCCCCTCCCACCAAGACGATCCTCCTGACGCGTCATGACGAAGATGAGTACGTCACCGAGGCTCTCCGCGCTGGCGTCAAAGGATACGTCCTAAAAAGACAGGCTGCCACCGACTTGATTCAGGCCATTTATCAGGTTTGCCGGGGCGGTTTTTACCTGAGCCCAAGCATTTCCCATACAGTGGTCGAAGCCTTCCTGTCGAAAACGGCACAGCCGCCTGATCGGTTGACTTCTCGGGAGAGACAAGTACTTCAGTTGATCAGCGAAGGGAAATCAACCAAGGATGTGGCATGCCTGTTGTGCATCAGTGCGAAAACCGCCGAGTCTCACCGCGCCCGGCTCATGCGGAAGCTCGACATTCATGAAACAGCAAGCCTGGTCCGATATGCCATTCGCAGGGGGTTGATACAGCCTTAAAGCTATAGGAATTAAGGGTACGTTTACAGCACAGTAGATAGTCAGGTTAAACAGCGCGTGAAGCCGACAAACGACTATTGAAGCAGTTGTAAGCGCGTTTCGGAACAGGTGGAAGGTGCGTCCTCTCAACGCCCGGTGCCCGATTCTACAGGATCCACCTGATTGCCGAGTGTTTGCGATGTGTTAGCTTCTTGACCGTAAGTCCCTCCCCGGGCTGTTGCGCTGCACGGTAACGTCACGGCCGCCCTATCCTACAGTGGGTGCCAGAAAGGTCGGAGGTTGTGGAGACTGCCACCTCCTCATGTGAAAAGCTCGCATTCGTTCAGAGATTGCCGTTGTTCTCCGGTATCTCTCCGACCGAGTGCAGCACCATTGTTTCAACCGCCCGCCCAAAACGCTTCTCGCGACACGAGACCATTTTCTGCGAAGGCGACTCCATCCGGCAGGTCGTGATGTTGCTCTCCGGCTGTGTCAAGACCACGCAACTCGGCATCTGCGGCGGGGAAGTCATTCTCAGACTTAGTGGCGTCGGCGATATAGTTGGCGGCGTTCGCCGGCTGGGTGCAAACTACAGCCATTCTTCGACAGCCCAAACCACTCAACCTTCCACCGCTCTCGTTTGGCAGGCGTCAACATTCGATAAGCTTCTAGATCGCTTTCCGGCACTTCAGCGCAACATGGTTCGTGCGCTTGAAGAACGAATGGAGGAGCTTGAACAGCGTTTTCGCGAGGTCTCCACTGAGACGGTCGGCTCTCGCCTCAGCAGCGAATTGATCCGTCTCTCGAACCGCCTGGGAAGCGCCAGTGGAAATGGGAAGATAGGCCTATCCCGCTCGGAACTAGCCCAATTGACCGGCACGACGTTGTTCTCCGTGAGCCGCCTACTCACCCGGTGGCAAAGGTTAGGGATCATAAGTAGTCGTCGGGAGGCGGTGCAGGTTCACGACGTCGCAGCCCTGGCGCGGCTCTCAGAGAGCGAATGGCGAAAAAGCGAATGCCCAACACGCCCATCCACTGAATTGGCTGCAGGACAAGAATGCGATGCAGTTACGCCGCAAACGTTCGGGAATCAGCCGAGGTGTAGTGGAATGACACGATCCGCGTCGCTTCTAAATTCCGACGCTCTGTGACCGTGCCTTAGCACGGCCCGTTGCTCTCGGAATGGCCTGCAAGATACGATTTAGCTCTTTGCCCAGCCGCAGCGCCTTCCTATGGTCCGGCGCGCATGCAATCTCGCGGACGATTTGCTGCCACGCCCTGTGAGGTATCGGCTCTTCTTGAGCGATGGTCGCGGGGCCCGCTGGCTGGATGATCCCGGGTTTCGGGGTTGCATCAGGTAAATCGGTGAGGATCAAAGACGCGGAATACGCAGCCAGCAGCCCGCTCCGCAGCTGTTCGATGTGCTGATGGAGAATGATCCGAAGTTCCGCTAGGACCTTCCGCGCTTCCTCTTCATCGTGTGCTGCAAGAGCCTTTGCACACAAGAGAGGGACTTGTTCTTCGAATCCCATGAAAGACCGAGTTTAGGGCTCTAGCTTGCAAATAACTACTCTCGATTGCCCGTCAAGTCGATAAGGTATGAACTGTATCCCTCTCCATGAGGAATGGATGGTAGCTCCAACAAAGGACGGCGGGATGACGTTGAAAGTCGAATTCCGTTATGGTCCCGACTAGGCAAACCCGCTCGGGCTTCGAGACGCTATGAGAGTACAGCACTTGCCTTATTGCCTGGAGCCGCGCAGTGTTGATTAATCACAAGAGTCAACATGTGGTATGTCTGAATAACAATCTCTCCCTGCAAAGTGAAAGAGGTGAGCGATGCAGTACCTGAAGCGCGCATTCGAAGCTTGGCCTTACGTGTTTATAGCGGTTTCAGTCGCGGGATTCGTCTATATAACGATCACCGGTGGCCGATGATGAAGAGACCATTCGTGTCACGATTCCCGACACAAAAGTCCGAGAACAGTCAGATTGGATCACGCATCTACCCGGCCTGAATCGGCATCGTGGATTCCTGTTGGCATACCTGTATCGACCGGGGCGCAGGACTGATGTAGTTAATAGCAAGTGGCAATTGCTGAATAGGCAAAAAGGAAATCCCGCTACGGTTAGTTCTCGATACCCGTGTCGTGCTCACAAGAAAGAACAGTGGATAAATCCGCAGAGGAATTGCTCCGAAAAGAGAGCGTTGGGGGGCCGCCGAACTTAAGAGACGTGAACGATCCCGTTTCTTACGGCATACAGGGTAAGGTCTACTACCGAGTGCAGATCGAGTTTGCGCATCAGATTCGTTCGGTGGGTCTCTGCCGTTTTCACGCTGAGATTGAGCGTCGTCGCTACCTCTTTGCTGGTCTTTCCTTCAGCGAGGAGCTGAATTACTTCCCTCTCTCTGGGCGTCAAGAGGCTCCGAGGCGACCGGTCACCGTCAGTACTCGGGTGCAGATATCCTTCCAGCACCAGGTGTGCGACTTTGGTCGTGAAAAACGTGCGGCGGTTCTGTAACTCTTCCACAGCGGTGACGAGATCCCGCCCGGCATCGGACTTGAGCAGGAACCCCAACGCCCCGGCAGCGAGGACCTCTCGCACTACTTGTTCGGAGTCGTGCATGGTCAGAATAAGCACGCTTGTCTCGGGCGCCGCAGCCAGGATCTGATGTGTGGCATCCAACCCGTTGAGACTGGGCATTCCAATATCCAGAAGGACCACATCCGGCTTCAGTCGAATAGCTGAGGCGACGGCCTCACGGCCGTCTGCGGCCTCGCCGCAGACCTCCCATCCAGGACGACTCTCAAGCAGGGCTCGAATACCTCGTCTCGCGACTTCATGATCGTCGGCAATCAGAATTCGAAGTGAACTCGTACTTCACCCCTATTAAGAGAGATCCGTGAACGACCAGCGTTGCTATCGGACTGAACTGGTCAGTGTTCTAAACGACAGCACAAATCGTGCCAAACGTTTAATCACTTGTTCGTGAGAGCTTTGTCAGGATTCCAATGGGCTTTCTTTGTGTAAGTTTTCCTGTACGTCCCGGGCGATTCTACCCGGAGGGATGTGCAACCTGAATTGACATCCCCCTTTCTCGTTGCCGTAGGGGTGTTCCCTGTAGATCAACGAGGGGGGTGACTCTTCCGACGGCTTTTTCCTGCGGAAAAAGTGCCTATTAGGGCTTCCTCCAACGGGTGCCCGGCGTCAACGGAGGCCGAAAGGAGCACCTTCACATGCGAAGCGTTAGAACCGGAGGCGGCTATCACACAGGTGAGTCGGTTCATTGACTGGGTGGCGATACCTTGGCTGCGCCATGGTTGCTATCCATCGGCATCTCAATCTGGATGATCTTGTTCTTGATCGCATAGACGACCAGGTCTCGAATCGAATGCAGGCTGAGCTTACGCATGATGTTGCTGCGGTGTGTTTCCACGGTCTTAGTGCTCAAGTTAAGCGCTGAGGCTGCCTCTTTGGAACTCCTGCCCTCAGCGAGGAGTTGAGTGATTTCGCGCTCGCGAGGAGTTAGCGTCGGTAATTGGGGTGGCTCGCTTCTGGACGCCGCATGCCCCTTTTCAAGGAAGCCGGCCAGTACCAGGTCGTTCACCCGTGGGGTGAAGAACATATGCCTGCTCTGGAGCGCCTCGACGGCCGCCACCAGATCTCGAGCAGCGTCAGACTTCAAAACGAAGCCACGAGCGCCCGCATCAAGAGCTTCGCGGATCACCTGGTCAGCATCCGTTACGGTGAGAACAATCACCTTGAAATTGGGATCGTATTGCAGCAATCGCCGGGTGGCATCGAGGCCATTGAGATTAGGCATACCGATGTCGACGATAACGACGTCCGGTTTGAGTTCCTTGGCCTTCTCCACGGCTTCGCGCCCATCCGTTGCTTCGCCGCATATTTCCCAACCTTCATGCTTTTGCAGGAGTGCACACAAACCACGACGGACAATTTCATGATCGTCAGCGAGCAGGATGCGAAGTTTCATACAACCGCTCCTTACAAACCATTAGTATCGACCGTGCCCCCCAGAACGAGTCAGTCCCCTGCGTCTGGCTCTCGCGTCGTCAGGGCAGTGAAGACCCGGTGCTGGCTCACCCGTTCGATTGCGTCGAGCAAGTCCCTGGCGGCGTTCGACTTGACAACGTATCCCTTGGCGCCAGCGGCAAGGGCTTCGCGCATCATCTGCGCAGAATCATGCTGCGTTACGAACAGAACTTCAAGGTCGGGCATTCTCTGTCTGGCCAAGCGGCAAACTTCAAGGCCGTTCAACCTCGGCATCGTAACATCGAGGATCATAACGTTAGGCTGCAGGCTCTCAGCCTTCTTTAACGCATCGATTCCATCGGAAGCTTCGCCTACCACTTCACAGCCCGGTCGTCGTTGAAGAACGCTCCTAAGCCCTTCCCGTACGATAGGGTGGTCATCGGCGAGTAAGATCCGAGTAGTCATCATCGGTTCTTAGAATCTCGCGTGGGGGCGGAACTGGACACCAAGTTGAATCTCACGGTCCCGCATCGCGAAAATCCGTTTAAGACTACCAGTTGATGTGACCGCCCTCGAATACAGTAAATACTGTATGCCCGCGTCGGAGAGATTATCCTAACCTCATCGCCTCACCAATAGTACCGGGGAAATACGTCTTTTCCTGCAGCACGGTCTGCACGGCTTCCACGATCGACCCCACGTCTGACTTGGCACAAATGCCACGTATTCCTACCGATCTCGCGGCGGCCGCCAGCTGATTCGACATATGAACGGTAACCATAAGGATAGGAGTTGCTGGCCACGACCGATGGATCTCGCGGGCGATGTCGAGTCCGTTCAGATCTGGCATCTGGAAGTCCAACAGAATCAGATCCGGCAAGGAGAACTGCACCTGTTGAAGCGTTTCTTCCCCGGTCCTTGCCTCGCCGCAGACTTGCCACGCGCTTTGCTGCTCGAGAATGGCGCGAAGATAGCGTCGCACCGACGGGTTGTCGTCTACTACAAGGATACGAACCAAAAGTGCTCCACTCCGGGAAGCGACCGCGGCCGCGACAGCCATGCCACACGCAAGCCCTCGAGGCTTCCCCAGCATAGAGGCGGGCTTCCCGACGGAACAATCCGGTGAAGTCCGTAGGGGTGGCGAGGGGTTAAAGGCCAGCCAGAGACAAGATTTACGATTCTATTTACTTCTGATCCTGACCGCCCAATCAAGTCGAGCAACTTGCAGAATCAGACGATTCGTCGGCGAAGGATTCTCCGCTTTGGAAACAGGAGTTCCCGCATCTTCAGCTTGGCTTTGTGCAGTTGGGATTTGGAGTTACCGATGGAGCAGTGGAGCAAAACCGCAATTTCCTGATGCTGATATCCTTCGATCTCATGCAGGGAAAAGATGGTCTTGCAGCCGTTGGGAAGTTCTTTGAGTGCGCGTAGCAGAGCGATCCTGTCGATCGTGCCGCTGAGGCGCGTATCGGGCATGCCAATGTCGTGCGACAAAGACGGCGACTCCGGAGAGACCGGCTGGCTCAGAGAGAGCATGGCCTTGCTCTTGTGTCGCCGCAATTTCATCAATACGGTGTTGACTGCGATGCGATATAACCACGTCGAGAAGGCAGCGTCGCCACGGAAGGTCTCGATAGTACGGAAAGCCTGCAAGAAGGCCTCCTGGGTAAGATCTTCTGCTTCTGCAACGTCCTTCGTCATGAGCAGGCAAACGGAGTAGACCCGCTTTTTGTGCCGTTCAAAGAGAGTGGCAAATGCGTCATCATCGCCATCTTGGGCACGCTGAACCAAGCTGCGCTCCGAACCTTCGTTTTTCACTCTCGCGTTAGCAATCAAGTCCGTTGCGGTCGAGGAAATCACGCAAGTCGCCATTCCAGTCTCCTTTCGGCTCTGGTCTGTGGCTCTCCGGAACATCGGAGGAGCCAACATCTACCGAAAAGACTAGAAAATTTGGCGCTATAGCTCTATCCGGCGGTAGCTGTAATTGACACTGCGGCTTGCTGTAAGAAATAGGGAAGAGTGTAGCGCTTCTACTGTCTTGACTGTAGTTGTGTGCTCACGAGATTCCAGACTTCTCCGGGCGTTGATGGTCTTGGCATACGGGATCTGGAACGCAACGGGATCATGCGCTCGTAGTCTCCGTAGAACGATTCCCGTGGAGCAGACGTCAAACGATCCGCAAAAGCAGCGCGAAGGCGGGGATTGTCATGCGTCAACATAGCAGTCCTTTAGTTCGTGGCCCGCATGTTCTCGTTTCGAATTGACGTATAGGTGCGGAGCGTGAAAGAGTGGTTTACGGACAAGAACGAGTCCAGGTGGGCTGAGTAGAGCCTGCTCACTAAACAAAGCCCCACGTCCAGAGCTCGCTCGAATGTGTCAGCAAAGCTGCTCTCGAATCGTGGGGCAAACACGTAACGCTATTACACAGGTGGGGTGACCTCACCGCCCGGCAGAGGGCTTTCGTTCGAACGGATTCTGCATCTGTCCGCGCTCCTTTTCCTTTGACTGCTGGGAATATTTCTTCAGGGCACTCAGGAAGGCCTCACTGGAATTTGGCGGCTGGACCTTCCCAGTCAGGATGTCGGAAAAAGGCACAAAGTTTCCGTAGAGAAGCCTAGTCTCATCTTTGTCCTGCGTGACGGCCGAACCATTTAAATCGATTCCAGCGAAAACGCCGCGCGCACGAGAGTAGGTCAACACTTCTGCTCTCATTCTCCAGTCTGTATCTGCAGCGGCATCGCGTCCGACCGGGCCGGCAGCGGCCGATGCGTCAGCGCCCAGTTTGAATTTACTTTGCAGCAAGTGTTGCATCCCTTGATCGTTGGTTACAACCATGACCAGGTCAACGGCTTGTCCGCCCAGCTGTAATCCCCAGCTTCCGCCAGTAATAGTGATCGGCGCGGGAGCGCTCCAGTTGCCACTTTCCGTGTGGCAGGTCGCAATACCCTTGCCGTGATTGCCGCCGAAAACCAACGCGACCTTCACCATGGAAGGAATGACGGCCACGCATTTTGCATCTCTCATCACCTTGTCGGGTATTGCTTTGTCAGGTGTGGCCATGATTTCGTTAAGGACAGTAGCCGACGCCGCTAAACGCTTATCGATATCCGACTGATTCTTGTCGTCCGCAGACCAGACGATGCTGCCTAGTAGAATCAGCGCCATGCCAACAGCCGGGATACGCCACGTTGCGCTCATTGGAAAGCTCCTCTAGTGTGATTAGTGTTATGCGCCATACGAGCAGGCATCTGACCGACACTAGTCGACTCGGGCATCCTGTGCCCATCCCGTCTATCCGGTATCTGTGCTGGGGACATCGCCTGATCTCCAGCGATCAGGAAGAAATCCGCCACCATCAATTAACCGTAGCTCGGTCGCAACGACCAGCATTGGTTCAACGAAATTACAGGGTTGACTGTATTGCCGCGTGATCCTCACCGGTTTACTCTGCGATCCTCGACACAACGCCCCCCATGCGGGTGCCGAATCTACTGGGACAGGCGGCACCCGCGTCCTTCAACATCACACGTGTCATTTCGGCTGTGCGCGATACTGGATTAACGAATGGCTGGCAGACAGGTCGGAAACTGCCGCCGGGGAACGCCAGGAAGGGGCGCGCTTGGTTTACAAATAAGAAGAGGTAATGAAATTGTCTAGGGACGGCTGGGATGGACCCAGCCTATGCGCGTCCATCGATCGCCACTGGCTCTTGGAGCATTGAACCGTTGGAAGGAATCACGGCCTCAACCAGGGTACCCGGATTCGCGTTGGCAATCCGTAGTTCGCCGCCAAATTCTTTGGCACGCTGCTTTATGCCTCCGATACCGATTCCGACACTGTCAGGCCGGAGCTCAGCTACCCGCACTCCTATTCCTTTGCCGTCGTCCCGAACTGTGACGAACGTCTTGCCTTCCCTGTGGCTCAAAGTGATCCAGGCTCGGTGCGCCTCCGAATGCCGGAAAACGTTAGTAAGAGCTTCCTGAACGATCCGGAAAATGGCAGTTTCCAGTTCCGGTGCTAAGCGGGGGAACTCGGGGGGTTGCACTTCGAGGGAGGTCTTGATACCGCTGCGCTCTTCCAAGCCGTCCACATACCACGTAATCGCGGACAAGAGACCCACTTCGTCAAGCAACGGAGGATGCAGGAGATGAGACAACGTCCGAACTTGCTGAATGGCGCGATCAATGATGCTGCTCGCTTCAGAGCAGGCTGAGTTCTCTTGTTGGCAGGACTTCTGCAGTACGCTGTTATCCAGCACCATCTTCGCTACCGCCAGTTCCTGACCCAGGCCATCATGCAGCTCACGCGCGATGCGGCGGTGTTCCTGGTCTTGCATCGTCATCAAGCGTACCGAAAGCCGCTGAAGATCCGCAGTGCGGTCTTCGACCATCCTTTCGAGCTTCGCCGCGCTGTCACGAATCGCCTGTTCCAGGAGTTTGCGGTCATGCATGTCAGAGCAGGTCCCATACCATCGGATGATTTTGTCCTGCTCGTCGCGCAGAGGCACGGCTCGAGCTCGGAACCAACGATAGACTCCGTCTTTGGAGCGAAGGCGGTACTCGGCTTCATAGTTGGTTCCGGACTCGACACACCGTTCCCAGTGTGCCATCGCGGCATCTTTGTCATCCGGATGCACGTAGTCCATCCAGCCATGCCCGTTGGCAGAACCAGGAAGAGAGCCGGTGTATTCGTAGAATCGGTCGCTGATGTAGTCCCGGTCTCCTTCTGTCTGCCGGCTGAAAATAATATCCGGCGCAGTGTGGATAATTGCGTCCAGTTCCTGGTTCTTGTGCGCCAGCCTGCGGTTGAGCTGGTCTAGAGCCCGCGCTCGAGCCTCTAACTCCACGGTCCGCTCGTTGACCCGCCGTTCCAATTCACGGTTAAGGCACTCAAGTTGTCGTGTTTTGCGATGCAGTTCAGCAAACACTTTCACTTTCGCGCGCAACAGTTCCGGAATGACCGGAACCGAGATATAGTCCACTGCTCCGTGTTCATATCCCTTGAGGCGGTCCAGGTCCGTCAAGTGGACCGCGGAAATGAAGATGATCGCTGTCCTCTGGAAGCGCGGATGCTGCCGAATCATGGTCGCCAGCTCAAAGCCGTCAAGTTCCGGCATACTTACATCCATCAGCACGACGGCACAATCCTCCTTCAACAGATGCTCAAGAGCTTCTTTGGCGGAACTGGCTTTGATCAGATGTTCGCCAAGTTCATCCAGCATGACCTCATAGCTGAGGAGCTTGGCCGGCTGATCATCCACCATGAGAATGTTGACCTTCTCGTTCGTGGTCATCGGGTATTCTCCGAAGTCTTACTGATTCTACGAGATATTGCCTGGGTTTCCATTATCTGTGAAGCCACATGCGCAATGCCGAAAGAAGTTGCTCGGTATTGACAGGTTTGGCGAGATACTCCGATGCCCCAGCTTCGAGACACTTCTCGCGGTCGCCCTTCATCGCCTTTGCGGTCAAAGCAATGATAGGCAATCGCCGCAGTTGAGGATTCCTTCGAATGGCCCGCATCGTCTCGTAGCCGTCCATTTCCGGCATCATGACATCCATGAGTACGATGGCAACGTCCGGAGTCGATTCAAGAGTGGCAACCGCTTCCCGTCCGGTAGTGGCGGTGAGCACGCTCATTCCCCGGCGTTCAAGTACGCTGCTCAAGGCAAAGATGTTGCGCACATCGTCATCCACGATCAACACGCTCTTGTTCACGAGAGCCTCATCCGAGCGATGCAACTGCTCGATCATTCTCTGTTTCTCAGGGGGGAGATCGGCCACCACTCGATGCAAGAAGAGGGCTGTCTCGTCGAGCAGGCGCTCCGGTGATTCCACCCCTTTCAGCACCACGCTGCGAGCCAGCGTATGCAGGCGAGCGTCTTCCTCCGGCGAGAGATCCTTGCCGGTGAACACGACAATCGGCAAATCGCCCACCGCGGGTGTATCGCGGAAGCGCTCCAGCACTTCGAAACCAGACATGTCCGGCAGCCGCAAGTCGAGTACGACGCAGTCGAAGGATTGTTCTACCACCAAAGTGAGAGCCTCGGTCCCGGTGGCGACGGTTACCACGTCGATGTCGTCGTGCCCGAGTAGCGCCCGGATGCTGAGTTGCTCGGCTGGATTATCCTCCACCACCAACAGCCTCTTACGTCGAGGTGCTGCGTACTCCTTGATCCGAGCCAACGCCGCGTCTAATCCTTGTGGGGTTGTTGGCTTGGTCACGAATGCAAATGCTCCGCGCGATAGGCCGTGATAACGGTCTTCATCCAGGGTCAACATCTGCACGGGAATGTGGCGCGTCGACGGATCCTGCTTCAGGTGGTTGAGTACAGTCCAGCCCATCATATCGGGGAGGAAAACGTCGAGCGATACCGCCGTCGGGTGGAACTCCTTTGCTAAGGCCAGGGCCTCCACACCTCCGGTCGCTGCTAAGACCTTGAACCCGCGGTCGCGCGAAAGGTCGCGCAATGCGCGCGCGTAGTGACAATCGTCCTCGACGATAAGCAACACAGCATCGTCGGGCTGCAGATTGTTGCGGTCGTCCTCGACTCGCTCGGGAACCGGCACGCTCACTGCAGATGCCTGAAGTGTTATCGGTTTCCTTTCCGCCTGCGGGGTGGTGCTGGAAGAAGCAGACGGACCTTTATAGACTTGTGGCAGGAACAGGGTAAACGTACTGCCCTGGCCGGGAGCGCTGCGCAGCCGAATCTCGCCTCCCAGCAGGTTAGCAAGTTCGCGGCTGATTGCCAGTCCCAATCCTGTTCCACCGTATTTTCGGCTCGTACTTGCGTCAGCTTGTTGGAAGGCCTCAAAGATAATTCTCTGCTTGTCAGCCGCAATGCCTACGCCGGTATCCGCAACCTCAAATGCGACGACCGGTGCAGATTTTCCCAGGATGGGATGGTCGGGGCTCCAACCATCCGTGGCGATGGATACCGACAAGCTGACCCCACCTTGCTCGGTGAACTTGAAGGCGTTCGACAGCAAGTTTTTGAGCACCTGCTGCAAACGTTTGGCATCGGTCACGAGATTGCGAGGCAAGTGTGGATCGGTGTTGACCGTGAAACTGAGCCGCCGGCTTTCCGCCTCGTGACGGAAGGGCCGTTCCACCATGTCCAGCAGGCTCGTAAAGAAGACGTCCTCCGCTTCCACTGAAACCGTGCCAGACTCGATCTTCGAAAGGTCGAGGATGTCGGTAATGAGGTTCAGAAGATCAGTTCCGGCCCCATGAATGGTGCGTGCAAACTCGACTTGCTTCGCGGTCAGGTTCTTGTCTGGATTGTCGCTGAGTTGTTGACCGAGAACCAGGATGCTGTTGAGCGGAGTCCGCAACTCGTGCGACATGTTGGCCAGGAATTCCGACTTGTATTTCGACGTCAACGCCAGCTCCTTGGCCTTCTCTTCCACGGCGCGACGGGCTTGTTCGATTTCCTGGTTCTTGCGTTCTACCTCAACGTTCTGTTCCGCGAGTTGCTGCGCTTTTTGCGCAAGCTGTTCGTTTGTTTGCTGCAATTCCTTCTGCTGCATCTGGAGTTCCGTGGCCAGCTGTTGCGACTGCTTCAGCAGCGACTCGGTCTGCATCGTGGCCTCAATGCTGTTGAACACGATCCCGATACTCGCGGTCAGCTGCTCCAGAAATGCGAGCTGCGAGGTGGTGAACGTGGTTAGTGAGGCTAGCTCCATCACCGCTTTGACACGATCCTCGAACAACACGGGCAGCACGACAACATTCCGTGGAATCGCCTCGAACAGGCCGGAGCGGATCGGAATCGTGCCGGGTGGCAGGTCCGTGATCAGCATTCGATGCTTTTCTGCAGCGCATTGCCCTACCAGTCCTTCACCTACTTTCACCCGCCGCAAGCGGCCGTTGTCGCCATCTGCGGCAAAGGCTGAAAGCAGTACGAGCTCTGCCGAATCCTCACTTTCCACCTGGTAGATCAGACCCTGCTGAGCATTGATCAGCGGAGCGAGTTCCGAGAGCAACAAGCGGCCCACTTCGACAAGATCACGTTGTCCCTGCAACATTCCGGTGAACCGGGCCAAATTAGTTTTTAACCAATCTTGTTCAGTATTCCGGTGGGTCGTGAGGCGGAGGTTGTCAATCATCGTATTGATGTTGTCCTTCAACTGAGCAACTTCGCCGCGTGCTTCCACTTGAATCGAACGCGTGAGGTCGCCTTTAGTCACGGCCGTCGCAACCTCGGCGATCGCTCGCACCTGGTTAGTCAAATTGTCGGCCAACAGATTCACATTGCCGGTCAGATGTTTCCATGTGCCGGCAGCGCCAGGCACGTTCGCCTGGCCTCCGAGCCGGCCTTCTACCCCCACTTCGCGAGCGACGGTCGTCACCTGGTCGGCGAACGTCGCCAAGGTGCTGGTCATATTGTTAATGGTCTCTGCCAAGGCAGCTACTTCACCTTTGGCATTCACCGTCAGCTTCTGCGTCAGATCACCGTTAGCGACTGCGGTGACGACCTTAACGATACCGCGCACCTGCTCCGTGAGGTTGGCCGCCATGACGTTGACGTTGTCGGTCAGGTCCTTCCACGTCCCGGCTACTCCCGGAACCTGAGCCTGCCCGCCGAGCTTGCCGTCGGTGCCAACTTCGCGAGCTACGCGCGTCACTTCGGCGGCGAATGCGTTGAGCTGGTCGACCATCGTGTTGATGGTGTTCTTCAATTCGAGGATTTCGCCTTTTACGTCCACGGTGATTTTTCGCGACAGGTCGCCGCGAGCCACTGCCGTTGTAACCTCGGCGATGTTCCGAACCTGTGCCGTCAGGTTTCCTGCCATGGAATTGACTGAATCCGTGAGGTCTTTCCACGTTCCCGCAACACCAGGAACGCTCGCCTGGCCGCCCAACCGTCCTTCAGAGCCGACTTCGCGTGCCACACGGGTCACTTCTGCGGCAAATGCATTGAGCTGGTCCACCATCGTGTTGATGGTCTCTTTCAGGAGCAGGATTTCGCCGCTGACGTTGACGGTGATCTTCTTCGATAGGTCCCCACTCGCGATGGCCGTTGACACCTCGGCAATATTGCGCACCTGGCCGGTCAGGTTGCTGGCCATGGAGTTGACGGAGTCGGTGAGATCTTTCCACGTGCCGGCCACACCGGGCACTTGAGCCTGGCCTCCGAGCTTGCCGTCGGTGCCGACCTCGCGGGCCACACGCGTAACCTCGGACGCAAAGGAGCGAAGCTGATCCACCATCGTGTTCAGCGTGTCTTTGAGTTCGAGAATCTCTCCCTTTACATCGACCGTGATCTTGCGCGACAAATCGCCACGCGCCACCGCTGTCGCAACTTCGGCGATGTTCCGCACCTGGCCCGTGAGGTTGCTCGCCATGAAGTTCACATTGTCGGTCAGATCCTTCCACGTACCACCCACTCCCGGAACCAACGCTTGGCCGCCTAGCTTGCCTTCCGTGCCGACTTCGCGCGCCACGCGGGTTACCTCACCGGCGAACGCGTTGAGCTGATCCACCATCGTGTTGATGGTGTCTTTAAGCTCAAGAATTTCACCCTTAACGTCGACCGTGATTTTGCGTGACAAGTCTCCGCCGGCCACCGCCGTTGTCACTTCGGCAATATTGCGGACCTGCGCCGTCAGGTTTCCTGCCATGGAGTTGACCGAGTCCGTGAGGTCCTTCCACGTTCCTGCGACCCCGGGGACGTTGGCTTGCCCGCCTAGTCGTCCTTCGCTTCCCACTTCGCGGGCGACACGAGTTACCTCGCCGGCGAAGCGGTTGAGTTGATCGACCATCGTGTTCAGGGTCTCTTTCAGCTGGAGGATCTCACCACGCACGTCCAC
>Ga0075030_100002646_pt1 | contig 16280 bp, 15 predicted proteins | sample LitLauG_LLR_2012_FD_71393 | JGI IMG/M metagenome (GOLD analysis project Ga0075030, IMG submission 71393) | Freshwater sediment microbial communities from Pennsylvania, USA - Little Laurel Run_MetaG_LLR_2012 | ecosystem: Environmental > Aquatic > Freshwater > Creek > Sediment | place: USA... | reverse complement strand
CCCAACACAGCATTCTACGACGTACCCTGTTCTGCCGACGCAGCAAATGTCCACTGCCCGGCAGTGACCAGCATCACCGCCGCCACCCCCACAGGAATGAACAGCGCCGTCCAAAAAGGTGCCGCCCAGCCTTGCTCGACGGTCTCCCGGGGTAAAGTAAATGAAAGCCCCGCCAGCACGACACTCGCAATCCACGGCCAGACCACCAGCGCGGCGGCGGTCCCGAAGAGCAGGCGGCTGCCCAAGCCTCTCTGCCAAATCGTATAGCGTTGCTCAACCATGATCAGCAGCGCCGGAATCAGAAGTACTTGATTGTAGACCGCATAGGTAGGTGCGAGCAGGACCGTAACCGCCAGAACCATGGCAACCGTGAATGCAAACGCAACCGAATTTGATGGCCGCCCGCGTTGCCTCCAACACACTCTCACCATCATCGTAAACGTCAGAATCTCCATGGCCCTCCCCCACCAGGGTCCAGTCAGCTTCTCCATGACTCCCATCGCTCCCGTGTAGTCCTGATACTCGCGAACGGCCTGCCAGAAGCGGGGAATCCAGTGCGGCAGGTACCACTCCGATAGCGCGAACATGGCCGCCATGGTCACGAGAAAGGACACACACCACACATAGCGGCGGCGGATGTCGGCAAGCGTCCACATCGCCAGCCAGAGGAGCAGCAAAACCACGAGCTGCGGCTTGATCGTGGCAAACGCCAGTACAATCCCGGCTGCCACTGGCTGATCCTTAATAAGGAGAAGGATCCCCATAGCAATCAGCCCAGCGACGAGCAGACTCATCTGCTCGAGCTTCAGCCCCTGCATCACGGCCAGACTGCCCAGCGTCAGCACCACGACCGTGAACTGGGTAGCAAACGGAACCACCCGCTGGGACGCACGCAGCCAAATCAAAGCGCTGATCGCCGTAAGAAACAGCAGCGTCCAGAAAAAACCTGCCTTCACAACGTCGAAAGGCAAGCGAACCGTGGGAGCCAGAAGAAAAACCACATAGACCGGGTAAGCAAACCCCTGCTGATCGCGCGGATCGCTCGGACGAGACGATTGGAGAACGCGGCCATAGTAACCAACTTGTATTTCCCTCGCGACCTCCGCGCCATACGGATCGCGCCCATGCAAAAGCAATTCTCTGGCGCCCACCCAACGGGGATAGAGATCGGATAAATTGGCGCGCGGCCTGTCATGCGCCGCCGCATCGGTTACCTGGTAAGGAATTAGGACGCGTTGCGCAAACAGCCAAACTCCCGCCGCGCAAACCACCGCGACCAGCACCATCCCAAGTGGTGCCGCGAATGTGGCATTTTCCTTCATGTATTCTGAGAGAATCTTGATACTACAGGCTGCCTGTGACGTGGAGAAGTCACCGCAGCCAGCCGCGCATGTCAAAACCGACCGCGCTCACCACGGTTTCGCCGACACCCTCCCTGCGAGGGCGAATCGCCGTTTCCCTCGTGATCGGTGTCGCAAGCGGCCTCTTCTGCTGGTTCCTGATGAAACGCCTCCATCAGGACGCCGCCGATTTTCGCTGGGCCATCCATGCCGCCCAACGCTTGTTAGCGGGTCAGAATCCGTACGATACTCCGCTCGAACAGTATCCCTTGACCGCGGCATTATTTGCACTGCCCTTTGTGCGTCTCGCACCTGAAGCCGCCGCCGGTCTCTTTTACGGAATCAGCTCTGCCCTATTAGCCCTTGGTCTAACGAAGCACGGCTACGAACGTCTCTTGGTCTTCCTCGCTTATCCGTACTGGGCCGGCATCCTCACCATACAGTGGTCCCCCATAATCGCGGCGAGCGCATTCTTCCCTTTTCTGCTGCCTGTGACGATGGCAAAACCACAAGTCGGATTGCCAATATTCCTCACTCGCATGACCCGCCGCGGCGTTCTCGCTTCGGTGGCAGTTGGCCTACTGAGTCTCGCCCTCATGCCGCGATGGCCGCAACTTTGGCTCGGCCAGCTAGGCAACTACCAGCACTTCATTCCACTCTGGGTCATTCCCGGGCCGCTGCTCCTGCTGGCCCTGCTTCGTTACCGCGACCGCGACGCGATCTTCCTGCTTCTGTCCGCAATCATGCCCCAGCGCTGGTTTTTCGACAGCTTCATCCTCTGGCTCATCCCGAAATCGCGCCGGGCGATTCTCGCCACCGTATTCTTCAGTTGGATCGTCGCCATCTGGCGCTGGTATCACATCCCGCACACCATGCAGCAGGTTGGACGCTGGACCGTCCTCGGCTTCTACATCCCGATGCTGCTGGTCATCCTCCTCCGCCCGCGCGATCAGGCAAAAACATCCTCCTGACTACCCCCGAACTTCCTGAAAATCCAAATAACAACCGGCACGCACCAGAAGGGGGCCAGCCAGTGCCATATCGAGGAACTCAAAAATATCGCGTACGTCGCTACAAGCAAGATCAAGTCCAGCCGCATCTCGCTCCGGATCGCCGCTCCTGGCATTGCGAATAACAGAAGAACCACCGCCAGCAGCCAGGCCGCGTCGTGGATAATCGCATGGTAGCTGACCAGAACGCTCGCTACGCTCCACTCCAAACGTGAAGCGGAGCGAAGTCGCGCACCTCGTAGCCGCCCACAACGCTGCTCCCAGCTCAACCATAGAACAGGCGATTGTAAGCCCCACGGCGAAACCGCTCGCCCGACACCCGCGGATCGGCAATGACCAGGTCGCGATCCACTTTGCGCCCCACGGTGTAGGGAGTGTGGTTCAACGAAAGTGTCTGTTGCTCGCTTCCCTGAACGTAGATCGCGATAGGGAAGATGCTGGAAATTCCGGAATGCGATGCTGACGAAGCGGACATGCCCCCTTTTGATTCTCCCCAGCCGTTGTCAGCAAGGCTGACCCCGGCCCAACACAGCGTTCTACGACGTACCCCGTTCTGCCGACGCAACAAATGTCCACTGATAATGATGAATCAGCATCAAGGCCGCCACTCCCATGGGAATCTGGGGCAGCGTCCAAAGGGGGACGGCCCAGGCCCGTTCGACGGCCTCCGGCGGCAAAGCAAAGGAGAGTCCCGCGAGCACCGTGCTCCAGAACCAAGGCCATGCAAGCAATATGCCAACTATGATCAGGAGCGCGCGGCTGATGAAGCTCCCTTCCGAGATCGTTCTTCTATCGCGGGCGATCAAAAGAATCGCGGGAATCAGCAGCACCTGATTATAGAGGGCAAATTTGGGCACGATGAGTGCGGTGATCGACAGCACGAGGCAGGTGGATTCCTGGAATGCAAGCGTGTCTTCCGCCTGTCTAATCCGCTTAAAGCAAAGCAGCACAGTCATTGTCACAAACAATACTTCCACAAGCCTGCCCCACGGGTAGGGGAGAATTGCCTCCAACATTGGAATGGCCTGGGCATATTGCCGATAGGCAACAATCGCATGCCAAAAGCGTTCAATCCAATGCGGTAGAAGCCATTCCGAAGCGGCGACGAGAACGGCCATGCAGAACAGAAATGAAGCCGCCCAGTGGTACCGTCGCCGCAGGTCGCCCAGGCTCCACAACGCGAGCCACAGCAGCAGCGGCAATGCTAATTGAGGCTTGATGGTCGACAGCGCCAGCACGACGCCCGCGGCCAGCGGGCGGCCCGCAACCAGCAGCACGATCGCCGCCGCGCACATGGCAGCAACGAGCAGTGTCAGTTGCTGGAGCTTGAGTGCCTGCAGCACGGGCAGGCTGCCCAGGGTCAAGGCCAATAGGGCGGCCTGGACCCAAGGAGCAACCTTCCAATCCAACAACCGAAGCCACAAAAGAACGCTGGCCGCCGTTACGCCAACAAGAATCCAGAAAAATGCCCTTTGCACGGTTCCGAAACCAAGATGGATCGTAGGCGCCATGTAAAAGACGATGTACACCGGGTAGGCGAAGGCTTGTTGATCGATTGGGTCTTCCGGGCGCGAAGCATCCAGAGGGCGCCCGTAGTATCCGGCTTGAATTTCGCGGGTGACCTCGGCGCTATAAGGGTCCCGCCCATGGCGTAGCAGTTCCCGCGCTCCCAGCCAGCGCGGATAGAGATCGGAGAGGTTTCCGCGCGGGGTGCCATGCTCGATGGAGTAGGAAATCTGGTGCCGAATCAGGACACGGTCGGCATACAGCCACACACCCGCTGCACAGAACACAGAGGCGAGAAGCAGCCACAGCTCTTTATCGGAAATTCGAGCTCTCATCACGAAATCCGGGAGCCTGGATATTACATCGTTCCCGTCGACATTTCGCACCCATCAGGAACTTCGCAGTTGCAGAGAAGCGGAGCCCGCTGAACTATGTTGTTGCCGGCCGAGACTCCGCATTACGCTGGCGATTCCGATTGCGAGAACAAACATTGGAATGGCTAGAAGACAGCGGTAATCGCCGCGAATGAGCTCCCAGTACAAGGGAGTACAGATCAGCGTCAGCAGCCCCGCGGCGATCAGTCGCCGCGCCGGCGCCGATAGGTCCGGTTGATCGAGAAATCCGCCGCCCAGCAGAAGGAGAGGAATGATGAGCATGTTCATGTCGTAGCTGTAGGCATAAAAGCTGGTCAGGATCGCGGTTAATAATGCCAGGCAGTAACCTAATGCAAGGCCTGCAAAACCCGCATTGATGAATGGTCTCCAAAGCCGGGCCGTGAGCATTACAGCCGCAATGGCAGAGGGCAGCAGCAGCCAAAGGACTGGGCCGGCGAGCGGATGTCCAAGAAACGTGGTGAGCAGGCCGCGGAGATTCGGCATAGTTTGGGCGGCTATGACACCGACACCAGTGGAGCGGTTCAGTTTGAGGATGTACGCCGGATAAGTCGTGAGGACACTCGCCCCAGAAATTAGGCAGGAAATCGCCACAAGTGCGGCACCACCCGGCAGGAATCCTGCGAGGATCCGTGCCCGTCCCGCTAGCCAGATCATGATTGCAATCGGCGCTACCAAGTGAAATTTGAACAGGCCCAACGCGAGAATCATCCCCGCAGCGACATCTTTCCCCGATTGCAGGCGGTTGAGGGTGGCCGCAACAATAAACAGCAGGAGGATGGCGTCCTGTCCCTGGATCAGATCGAGAAATACCGGAAACAATCCAAGGCAAAGTAGAGCCTCCAGCCAGGCTGGATAAGCACGAATAAAAGGATCCGGGCGGGGCAGCATCCGCACAGTCAGCCACAACAGAGCGAGCTTGGCCGCCGACCAGATCGCGAGTGCCATGGAATAGGGAAAATATGCCAGGGGAAGAAAGAAGAGCGCCTCAAATGGAGGCCGCATGAATGGGAGCGCACCTTGCCGAATGGCAACGTTCGGTGCAAATTGCTGTTGCTCATTCCACTGCTCGCGCAGAATGTAAAGCGACTTCCCCTTCCCATGCCGCAGCATGGAGGCCGCAGTGTACAACGCGGAAAAATCCCCGTACCCCGCCAGAATCCGGGTACGCTGCTCCCAGATCTCTATTCCGTCCGCGATCATCATGGCGAGCAAGAAAGCCGCAACCAATCGATAGCGCGCGCTGCGTTTTTTCATCATAGTCGATCCATTTCGACGCTATTGTTAACCCCAGATTCTGACGCCGGGCGCGGACCTCAAGAAATGCTACCTTGGAATTCGGGCCAAACCCGCCTCGAGTTTAAGGTATGATCGCACACCGTGAGAGCCCACCAGCTTTCCTCATCCATTGTCTTTTCGGCCGTGTTACTCCTGGGGTTGTTCGGTATGACCGCTCGCACTGCCACGGACTCCGATCTCTGGTGGCATCTTCGGACCGGCCAGTGGATTGTGGAAACCGGTCACGTTCCTCACTCCGATCTTTTTTCCTTTACGCGCGGAGGAAGCCCGTGGGTATCCCACGAGTGGTTATCCGAGGTCATTTTGTTCGAGCTTTGGAGGCAGGGCGGCGCCGCACTGCTCATCGTCTTTTCCGCGATCGTTACGACTGCCGGCTTCCTGCTCCTTTATCTGCGCTGCCCTGGAAAACCGCACTGGGCAGCCGCTGCCACCGCGCTCGGCGCTTGTGCTGCCGCCCCGTTCTGGGGATCTCGGCCACAGATGTTTACTTTTACTTTGGCAAGCCTCCTCTTGTGGCTCGTCGAACGCGGCGAGCAACAGCCCCGCCTTTTGCTCTGGATTCCTCCGCTATTTCTTCTCTGGCTGAACCTGCACGCCGGATTCGCTCTTGGCCCCGCGCTTCTTCTTTTGTACGCCATCGGCGTCACCTTCGAGGCGGTAGCCGGCACCACGCCCTGGCCGCAGGCACGCCTACCGATCTTGCGGGTGCTGATGATCACGCTCGCCTGCCTGGCGCTCGTCCCCCTCAATCCTAGCGGCGGGCAACTCTATCGTTACCCGTTTGACACGCTACGCTCGCACGGAATGCGCTCACTCATCGTCGAGTGGTCCTCGCCTAATTTTCATCGATGGCTCCACGTTGCCCTCCTTGTCGTTTTTCTCCTGCTTTTTACCGCTCTCGCGGTTTCGCGTTCACCACTTAAAGGGCGTGCGCTGCTGCCCTTGCTCTTTACCTCGTTTGCCGCCTTGGATGCGGTTCGCCATATCCCCATTTTCATCCTGCTGGCGATCCCGGTAATCGCTGCCGCCCTTCCAGCTTCGAAGCCGTCGGCGATCCTCTCGCCATCGCCTCCTCCCCGCTCGCGTCCGCGTGCGTTCTTCAATGCAGCCGCGCTCATCTTGCTAGGCGCCTTTACCTTGTGGACATGGGTAGACTTGGCCCGCCAGCAGGAAACCCAGGAGGCGGCGCTCTTTCCCGAAAGCGCCGTGGCTTTCTTGCGGGCCAGTCCCCAGCCGGAACGGCTTTTCGTCTATTACGATTGGGGAGGCTACGCCATCTGGAAGCTCTATCCGCAGTATCGTGTGTTCGCGGACGGTCGTGCCGATCTCTACGGAGACGATCTCCTCCAACAATGTATTCAGACCGTGGTCCAACTCCGCCAGGGCTGGCAAGCGGTCCTCGACCGATGGAACGTGCAGACCATACTCGTTCCACCCGGTACGGCCCTGGCGCAAGCTCTATTTCTCGACCCTCACTGGAGCATTCCTTACCGCGATCCCCGCTCCGTCGTCTTCGTGCGGATTGAGCCTCCAGGCGGACACCCCCAATTTCACCCGGAAAATGCCTTAAAACCGAAAAAATGTATACTGAAGCCATCCAGAATCTGCGAAACTAGGGCGATGTTGGGGATTGGCTTCATTTCTAGCCCGGGTCTGTAAGTAGCGATCCTCGCGCGGAATGCGACCGAACTCCAGCGCTGTCCCAGAAATTTCCGCAATGCTGGGATTGCTTATTTGATCCAACTTCAAGCACAGTTATAGGCCCAAGGAGACCGAATGTCAGACTTGTTTAAGCACTTGTGGCTTAATGAGGAAGGGCAGGACATCGCCGAATACGCCGTGATGCTGGCGGTGATTCTAGTGATTGTAATTGGCACCGTCCGTCTGATTGGCACGAACGCGAACACGGTGTTCTCGCAGGTCGCCAGCTCAATCCAGTAGTGTTGCCCCAGCGCTGCTGAGTGGCACTTCGCGCGAGGCTGAACCACTGGTCGCGGCCGGGACTGCCTGTTAGAGGGAGAGTAATGAATCGAACCCGCCTCTTAATGATCGGAGGGCTAGCACTCGCTATCGGCCTGCTCGTCAGCTATACGGTTTTTAACCGGCTCAAGGCCGTCACCGGCGGAAACAATGAGCGTTCGGTGCAAGTCGTGGTCGCCGCCACCGATATTCAGGTCGGTTCAAAATTGGCCGACCGCGATGTCCGCCTCGCCGCTTTCCCGCAATCCAGTGTCCCTCCCGGTGCCTTCTCCCGTAAATCCCAGGTGCTGGGACGAGGTGCGGTTTTGCCCATCGGCCAGGGCGATTTCATTCTCCCCGGCAAGCTCGCCGCTGAGGACGCGGGCGCTGGTCTGCCTTCTATGATCCCGCAGGGAATGCGTGCGGTTTCAGTGCGCGTTAATGACGTAGTGTCGGTGGCCGGCTTCGTCCAGCCTGGCACGCGCGTTGATGTGCTCTCGACCGGCAATGAGGGCACCGGCAGCGGACGTCAAACCACCACGGTCCTTGAAAACGTCGCGGTCATTGCCGTCGGCAAAAGCCTTTTGGATCGTGCCATCACGGGCGATACTCTAAACGCTAGCGTTATCACGCTCCTGGTCTCGCCCGACGATGCCCAAAAACTAACACTGGCGTCCCAGGAAGGACGCATTCAACTGGCGCTGCGCAATCCGCTCGACACAAAAAAAGGCGGCACCGGCGCGGCCCGGACCAGTGCACTGTATCCGGGTGAGGCCCCCCATGCGACCCAGGCCGCTCCATCCAAGTCTCATAAGGTGGTCGCCAAGGCTGCCCCGCCTACGCCCCCTGCACCTTACCAGGTAGAAATGATTCGTGGCAGCAAACGGGATGAAACCAAGTTCCCGGAGGAAAACAAGTAAATCGGCCAATGCTGCAACGACTCGCTCATCATCATCTCGAGAAACTGGCTCAGGGTTCCTCGCTGAGGTTCGCATTCATGAAGGCTTTCACGCTGGTCACGGCCGCGTTGCTTTTTGCTGCGACCCCGATCCTCGCGCGCACCGCCCCGGATGGCGGTCCCTCTCCTGCCGAAGCGCCGGCTTCTTCTCAGGAGAATGCTCCCGCCCCTGCCCAAGCCTCGACCACTGCTCCTGAAACTCCCGGGGGAGCGCCCCTGCGCGTGATGGTCGGCAAGTCTCTGCTCATTAATACGACCGAAAGACTTAAGCGCGTTTCCGTCACCGACCCGACCGTTGCCGATGCTATAGTCGTTACGCCTACCCAGGTTCTTGTCAACGGGCTTTCTCCCGGCGAAATTTCCCTGCTCATCTGGGACCAGCTTGAGCGCTCCCAGAGTTTCGATCTGCGGGTGGATGTCGACATCACCGCCGCTTCCGAAGAAATTCACAAGCTGTTCCCCAGCGAAAGGATCGAGGTCACGCCTTCTCGTTCCGCCATCGTTCTCTCCGGGCATGTCACCACCGAGGACGTCGCGAAACATGCGGGCGCTCTCGCCGCGGCCTATTCGAAAAACGTGGTCAACGTTCTGACTTTTGGGCCGCTCGGGGCCGAAGAGGTTCTTCTGGAAGTGAAATTCGCCGAGGTCGATCGAACGGCGCTCACGCAGCTCGGCATCAATGTCTTCTCAACCGGCGCCGGGAATACGATTAGCGGTGTTACCACCGGCCAGTTCGGCGGGCAGACGGTCGGTACGATCAGCGACACCATCGGCGGCCCAGGTACCAGCACTACCGGCTTCCCTACTCAGACCACGGTCGGTAATCTGCTCAACATGTTCTTCTTCAACCCCAACATCCATCTGGGTGCCGTAATCAAGGCCCTGCAGTCCAAAGACCTCCTGCAGATTTTGGCCGAGCCCAACCTGATTGCGGTCAATGGCAAGGAAGCCAGCTTCCTGGCCGGCGGAGAATTTCCCTTCCCGGTGGTGCAGCCCAATGCAACGGGCTTGTCTACCGTGACCATTCAGTTTCGTGAATTTGGCGTTCGTCTGAAGTTCACGCCGGTGATTCAGCCCAATGGCAACATTCATTTGCACGTCCTGCCCGAGGTCAGCACGCTTGACTTCGCCAACTCCGTTACGGTCTCCGGAACCACGGTTCCGGCCATCAGCACCCGCAAGGCTGACACCGAATTCGAATTGCAGGACGGTCAGAGCTTCATCATCGCCGGCTTGATGGATAATCGGGTCACCGATATTGTGAATAAGATTCCGGGGCTGGGCGATATCCCGATCCTTGGCAATTTCTTCAAAAGCAAGAGCGCTCAGAAGAGCAACTCGGAGTTGATGGTGCTGTGCACGGCGCGCCGTGTTACGCCGACCGACAACGCACCCAAGGGGCCAGCGAATCCCCAACCTTACATGGATCAGAGGAAGTTTGATGGCAAGAAGCCCTCAGGCTCTGAAAAGTAAGCGCGGGTGGAAGCAACCCGAGTCGGCGTTTTGGGGTGGTAGTTTTGAGTGGAGTAGGGGTTGGGGTGGACGAGGGAGGTAGGGCGCGGCTTTAGCCGTGCCGCTTAGACTCCCAAATGATGGCGTCTTTCACCCCTGCGGCGTTTGCCGCTTGAATGCAAAGACCAGTGGGATCGATTTATGCCGGAATTGTCCGTAGCTATCTTCGCCACCGACAATGATCAGCGCGCGGTACTCCAAGTCCTGGTGGACGGAACCAGTGTGGCTCACACCGTCTGCTCCAGCGCGACTTTGCCTCTGACCGCCGCCGACCCTGTCCTGCGCCGAACCATGTCTTTCGCTCCCGATGTGGTTCTCGTCGATCTTACCCTCGATGGAATCGCAGGCGCTCTGCGGGCCATCGAGCTCCTCCATCAGGAACTTCCTCACGCCGCCGTTTTCGTCGTCGGCCCCATGACTCAACCCCAGTTGATTGTCAGCGCCATGCGGGCGGGAGTCCGCGAATACATCGAGCGCCCTACCACCACGAATGATCTGCTCGAAGCCTTTGTCCGTCTCACCGCCATTCGCCGCAAGCCCGGCCGCGAATCTTCGCGGGCCAAAGTCTTCACCGTCGTCAACGCGAAAGGCGGCAGCGGCGCGACCACCGTCGCCGTCAATCTTGCCCTCGCTTTACAAGCGGTTAATCCTAGTACCGCACTGGTGGATCTTGCGCCCCTTGGGCACTGCGCGCTCCATCTCAGCATGAAAACTCCGTTCACCATCTCCGACGCCATCAGCAATCTACATCGGCTGGATTCCTCTCTGCTCGAGAGCTTCATGGTGCGTCACGATCGCGGCCTCCACCTCTTGGCCGGAGCGTCCACTCCCATCCCGGTTGAGCCCTCTGCCTCCGACTTCGCCCGCTTGTTTGACATGATCGTCGGGATGTTTCATTACATCGTCGTTGACGCTTCCTCGCGCCTCGACAGCGCCACCCGCCTCGCCAGCAACATGTCGGAAAAGATTTTGCTCATCGCCCACGCCGATGTCGCTTCCTTGTGGAGCGCCGCCCGAGTGGCTCAGTATCTCGGCGAGAGCGGCTCCCGCGATCGCTTTGCCTTAGTCCTCAACCGTTATCGCAAAGTCGCCGGTTTCAAAGAAGCGGAAACCGAGGCGGCGATCGGTGCCCCCGTGCTCTGGCGAATTCCCAACCAGTACTTCGCCGTTTCCGCCGCCATCGATCGCGGGGTTCCAGTCATGCAGGGGGGCAATACCGAATTAGCCCGCTCCATTACCGGCTTGGCTCAACTTTTGACGAAAGACGATCCCGAAGTAAAACGCACGGCGTGGTCGCTGTTTAAGACCGTGTAGAGATGGGGTCGTTCGCTGTTCGCTAAGACCGGAGATCGTTTAGGGCTGGCGATTAGCGAACGACGAATAGCGAACGACAGACCGCGTCATCTGTGAAAATGGTTTAGAGAAAATGGCCAATCTGCAAGCCTTCGAGAGAACCGAATACCAGCAGGTCAAAGCCGACCTGCACCGCAAGATCCTCGATCGTCTCGACCTCGAGAAACTCGGCCGCTCGACCGGCGATTCGGCGCGCGAGGAAGTTCTCGTCCTCATCCGCAACTCAGTCAATAGCGAAGCCGTTCCCCTCAGCTTCGCCGAGCGCGAGCGCCTATCCCGCGAAATCCTCGATGAAATCTTCGGCCTCGGCCCTCTCGAGCCTCTGCTCAAGGACCCGACCGTCTCCGACATCCTCGTCAACCGCTTTGACCGCGTCTATGTGGAACGCGCCGGCAAACTCGAAATCACGGGCTTGACGTTCAAGGACAACCAGCACCTCATGCAGATCATCGATCGCATCGTCTCCCGCATCGGGCGGCGCGTCGATGAGTCTTCGCCTATGGTCGACGCCCGCCTCCAGGATGGCTCCCGCGTCAACGCCATCATCCCCCCGCTCGCCCTCGACGGCGCCTGCCTCTCCATCCGCCGCTTCGGCCGCGACCCCGTCACTGCCCGTAACATGATCGAGAATAAGACTCTCACCGAGCCGATGCTCGAGCTTCTCTCGGCCATGGTTAAGGGCCGCCTCAACCTGCTCATCTCCGGTGGCACCGGCGCCGGCAAAACCACGCTCCTCAATGTCCTCTCCGGATACATCCCGAATTCCGAGCGCATCGTCACCATCGAAGACGCGGCCGAATTGCAACTGAAACAGGAGCACGTCGTCCGCCTCGAAACCCGTCCTCCGAACATCGAAGGCAAGGGCTCGGTGCGGATGCGCCAGCTGGTCATCAACAGTCTCCGCATGCGTCCCGATCGCATAGTCGTTGGCGAGGTGCGCGGCGAAGAAGCCTTCGACATGCTTCAGGCCATGAATACCGGCCATGAAGGCTCGCTGACCACCGTCCACGCGAACTCCCCCCGCGACGCTCTCAATCGTGTCGAGAATATGGTCTCCATGGCCAACCTCAACATTCCCGAGCGCGCCATCCGGCAGCAGGTCGCCAACGCGATCCATGCCGTGGTCCAGATCGCGCGCTTGTCCGATGGCTCCCGCAAAGTGCTCACGGTTGCCGAAATCACCGGCATGGAAGGCGACATGATCACCACCGAGGACATTTTCGTCTTCGAGCGCAGTGGCATTGACGAGAGCGGGCGCGTGCGCGGTGTCTTTCACTCCAACGGCCACCCCCCGCACTTCGCCGAACGGCTCGCGACGGCCGGCTGCCGCCTCAGTCCCGCGCTCTTCGAGTCCCGGTTGGAGGTCTAACCGATGCCGTTCGCTATCGCCCTCCTGGTGTTCGTGGTTGTCACCCTCGCAGCCTTTGCCGTCATTTCATTATTGGATGAGCGCAAAGCCCAGGCTCGCATCCTGCGCGATCGCCTCGCCACCGCCGACAAGTCGGCCGCGGCCCCGCTCGAAATCGCTCTTCTGCGCGACGAAATGCTCAGCCGGATTCCGGCGTTCGACAGCCTGCTTCGCCGCTCCGAGCGCGTCTCCGTTCTGCAAAAAATGCTCGCCCAGGGTAACGTCGACATTCGCGCCGGAAACTTCCTCATGCTTTGCGGGGTGGCGGCGGTGGGCCTCGGGGCCATCGCTTTCATCGCTGGCCGCAACATCATGTTTGGCTGGGCCGGCATTTTGCTTGGCTTCTTTGTTCCCTACGCTTATGCCTCGCACATGCGCTCCAAACGCTTCCAGAAATTTGAGGAAAAGTTTCCCGAAGCCATCGACACGCTCGCCCGTGCGGTGCGCGCCGGCCACGCCTTTACCACGGCCCTCGAAATGATTGCCACCGAACTCGCCGAACCCGTCGCCGGCGAATTCCGGCAGCTCTACGAGGAACAAAAATTCGGCCTCCCCGTGCGCGACGCCCTCATCAACCTCACCGAGCGCGTTCCCCTGGTCGACGTAAAATTCTTTGTCACGGCCGTCATGTTGCAACGCGAAACCGGCGGCAATCTCGCCGAAATCCTCGACAATCTGTCCCACATCATCCGCGAGCGCTTCAAGATTCTCCGCCAGGTCCGCGTCCACACCGCCCAGGGCCGCCTCACCATGGTCTTACTCATGGCTTTGCCTCCGACCATCGTTGTTCTGATGCAAATCCTCAATCCCGGCTTCATTCACCCGCTTTTTGCCGACCCGATCGGGCACATCTTGATCGTGGCCGGCATTACCTTGCAGACGATGGGCTATTTCGTCATTCGCAAGATTATTAGGATTCAGGTGTGAGAATGACCACTGAGAACTGATTCATGGCGATCGCCCTCTCCATTCTGATTTTCCTCACCATCGCCGTGGTGGTGTTTGCCTTCGGAGCGGCCACCGTTGCTCCCTCCTCGGTGCTGGGCGCGCGCCTGCGTGAAATCGGCTGGCAGCGCCCCAAAGCCGAGCAAAAGCAACCCATGCGCGAGCGCATCCAGCAGGCCCTTGACCCGTTCAGCCGCGCTCTTCCGATCTCACCCACCGACGTTTCCAAGACTCGGGCCTGGTTGATTCAGGCCGGATACCGTGATGCCCAGCATGTCTCCATCTACCGCGGGCTCCGCGTCCTGTTCGCCGCCATTGGCTTCTTCAGCGTCTTCCTGGTTTCCGGATTCAATTCTCCCCTGTTGATGGCCGGCACATTCGCCTTCGGTTTCTTCCTCCCGCGCTTTCTCCTGAAGCGCAAAATGAAGCAACGGCAGCTCCGTATCCGCCTCGCCCTTCCCGACGCGCTCGACTTGACCGTCATTTGCGTCGAGGCCGGCCTACCCCTTGATCAGGCCCTGACCCGCGTCGGCACCGACTTGAGCCATGCCCACCCCGAACTGAGCGACGAGTTCCATCTTTTCGATCTCGAAACGCGCGCCGGCAAACCGCGCATCGAATCCCTCCGCAATCTGGCCGCCCGCACCGGCGTCGAAGACGTTCGCTCGCTCGTAGGAACCCTCATTCAAACCGATCGTTTCGGGACCAGCGTGGCCCAGGCTTTACGAGTCCATTCCGATTCCCTGCGCACCGAGCGCCGCCAGCGCGCCGAGGAGCAGGCCGCCAAAACGACGGTCAAAATGATCATCCCCCTCGTTCTGTTCGTGATGCCTTCTTTGATCTTCGTCACCGTCGGTCCCGCCGTAATTCAGTTGATGCGGCTTCTCAGTCCCATGACCGGCGGCAAACGGTGAGGGAAACAAGCTTGTAGCTTCTAGCTGCTAGCTACTAGCGATCGAAGAGTGGTTTGCTAGAAGCTAGAGGCTAGCAGCTAGAAGCTAAACATCCATGACCCCGCTCACTCCCACGGCCTACGCGTTTAACCGAACGCGCGCTACTTATCTCGCCACCGATCTCATCATCGCGGGCACCCACTGGTCACGCTTCCGCGGCCTCATGGCCACTAACTCGTCCCATTTTCCGCGGGGACGCGGGCTCTGGATCCGTCCCTCCCATGGCATCCACACCTTCGCCATGCGCTTCCCTATCGACGCCGTCTACCTTGACCGCGACCGAATTGTTGTCCACCTTGAAGAGGGGCTGAAACCCTGGCGCGTTGCCCCAATCCGCATCGCGGCTGCCTCTGTGCTCGAGCTGCCCATTGGCACGGTTCAGGAATCGGCCACCGCGCTCGGCGACCAGATCGATTTTCTTCTGGAACACCCACTCCATACCGAAGCCGCCTGAAACACGCGCACATTGCGGTTTATTTGGCGGATACCGTCGATGCTTTCAGGTCCATGCCCGGTTCGGGTAGAGGAAGCGACGCACCGTCAACCCGCCGAGTGTGACCAGGAACTCCATGCAGTCGCGCAACTTCAACTTCGACTCGCCATGCAGGCGCGGCGCAAACACCAGCGGTACCTCCACGACCTTCGCGCCGTGCCGCACCAGTTCAAACAGGAGCGCCGTCTGAAACGAATATCCCCGAGTCGGCAGCCGGTAGAAATCCAACCGGCAGCGCCGCAGCAGTTCGCCCGGAATGCAACGGTACCCGGAGGTGCAGTCGGTCACCGGCCCCACCCCGGCGCACAGCCGGGTCAGGAAACTGCCGGTGTAACTCAGCGCGCGCCGCATGGGCCCAAACTCCGGCAGGGCCGCGCCCGGCAGAAATCGCGAACCGATCACCAGCCGATTTTCCTCCGCCGTGCACAACCGTATGAAGTCCGGAAGCAGCGCCGCGTCATGCTGTCCGTCGGCATCCATCTCCAACACCAGCACCGCGCCTAGATTATTCATGGCGTACGCCATGCCGCGCTTGTAGGCATCGCCAATTCCACGCTTTTTGCCCGTAATCAGGTGCAGCCTCGGATTGTCAGGCATGGCCTCCCGCACCACGTCCGCCGTTCCGTCGGGTGAATTGTCATCCATCACCAGGACGTGTAAATCGTGCGTCTGGATTCGCCCGGCCTGCTCCAAAATCCGCGCGAGCACGGTGCGCAGATTGCCCGCTTCGTTGTAAGTCGGCAGCACGACGCAGGCGATCGGGAGATCCGCGTCGGCGTGAGGCTGGACAAAAGACGACATCACGCTACAGTCTACCTCCGCTGCTTCCACACATTGGGGAACAATTACTACGGCAAAGTCTGCTCGGAGTCGCCTTTTGCTGTCACTATGCAGGGAGCGTGACGGTTTCCTCGACACTCGCTCGCGGGAACTGGAGCCAGAGGCTCACGGCCAGCGCAGCCATACAGATCACCGATAACTGCACGTGCGTCCAGCGCGAGAGTGGGCCGGCAAAAGGCAGGACATATGCGAGATACAGTAGCCAGGCGATTCTCGCGGTGCCTGTCTGCAACCCCTCGCCGATCCAGAGCAGCGCCGGTGCCAGGATCACCAGGTCATAAACCGTGAGGTGCGGCGCCACCAGCACAGTAG
>Ga0075030_100002644_pt1 | contig 16285 bp, 15 predicted proteins | sample LitLauG_LLR_2012_FD_71393 | JGI IMG/M metagenome (GOLD analysis project Ga0075030, IMG submission 71393) | Freshwater sediment microbial communities from Pennsylvania, USA - Little Laurel Run_MetaG_LLR_2012 | ecosystem: Environmental > Aquatic > Freshwater > Creek > Sediment | place: USA... | reverse complement strand
CCCAAGACGGTCAACAACTTCGTGTTCCTGGCCCGGTGGCACTACTTCGACGGGATCGTCTTCCACCGGATCATCCCGGGGTTCATGTGCCAGGGAGGCGACCCGGAGGGTTCCGGGCGAGGCGGGCCCGGCTACCGATTCGAGGACGAGCTCCCGGCCCCCGGCCGCTACGAGATCGGCTCCCTCGCCATGGCCAACGCTGGCCCGAACACCAACGGCAGCCAGTTCTTCATCGTGAGCGGCCCCGACGGCGTCGGCCTGCCCCCGAGCTACTCGCTCTTCGGCAAGGTGGTCCACGGCCTGGACGTCGTCAAGGCCATCGAGTCGGTGGGGAGCCGGTCCGGTGCACCGTCCGAGCCCGTCGTGATCGAGTCGGTCACCATCTTCGAGGGCGACTGAGCCTCCCGCACCCGGCGGCGCCGCCGGGTGCGGCCGTCAGCCCGGGAGCGCGCCCAGCCCGTCGACGGCCGGCTCGCCGGCGAGGAAGACGGCCACCGGCTGGTCGCCCGCCGAGCGCCACGAACCGTCCGGGTCCCGGACCAGGGCCGTGCGCTCGGGGATCCCCACCACCGGCGTGTCGGCCGGCGCCAGCAGCACCGAGCGGTGCATCTTCTGGCCGTGCTCGTCGTCGGTGGCGTCACCGAAGTGGGGCACCACCGCCACGCCGGACACCAGGCCCAGGCCGATGGTCAGTCCGCCGCCGCGGGCGTCGACCATCGGATCGGTCAGGGCCATGGCGGCCCCGGACGAGCCGACGATGACGGCCCCGTCGTGCCACGCCGCCACCAGGGCGTCCCACACGGCCGAGTGCTTCAGCACGCTGCGGACGTGCATGGGCGAGCTGCCGGCCAGGTAGATCAGGCGGGCCCGCCGCATGATGTCGGCGGCCCCGTCGTTCTGCGCGTCGGCCCTGGTCAGGACCATCAGCCCCTCGACCGAGCCCCCCAGAGGCTCGAACCAGGCGCCGGCGCGTGCCACCAGGCGTTCGGGGTGCTCGTAGGCGGCGGCCGTCGGCAGGACCAGGACCTGGTCACCTCCCGACGCGGCGAGGAAGTCGGCGTCGAAGGCGCAGCCGTCCTGCCATTCGCCTCCGCCGACGAGTGCGAGCAGTCCGGGGGTCGAGTCCATGCCCGGAGTGTAGAGGCCGTCCGGGACTCAGTCCCCCTGCGGCGGGGTGACCCGGCGCATGAGCGACCCCATGGCGTCGCACACCTCGGTGGCGAGGGCCAGGCAGTCCGGCACCACGCCCATGCCGAAGAACCCGTGGACCATGTCGTCGTAGGAGCGGTACTCCACCGCCACGCCGGCCCCCGCCAGTGCGCCGGCGTACGCCGCACCCTCGTCGCGTAGCGGGTCGAACCCGGCGGTCACCACCACGGCGGGTGCCAGGCCCTCGAGGTCCACGCACAGGCCCGGCGAGGCCCGGACGTCCTCGTAGTCGACAGGGTCGGGCAGGTAGCAGGCCCGGTAGGCCTCCATCCCCTCGGAGGTCAGGAAGAACCGGTCCCCCATGATCCGGAACGACTCGGTCACGAACCGTGCGTCGAGGGCGGGGTAGACCAGGCACTGGGCCACGGGCGGCGGGACGTCGGGGGCGGCGGACCGCCTGCCGGGCCGGGTCTCCTGGGCCACCACGGCGGCGAGGTTGCCCCCTGCGCTGTCGCCCATGACCCCCACCACGCCGGCGGCGGTGCCCAGGACTCCGTGGTTGCGCTGGATCCAGGCGTAGGCGGCCAGACAGTCCTCCACCGGCGCCGGGAACGGGTGCTCGGGCGCCAGCCGGTAGTGGACCGCGACCACCACGCATCCGGTGACGGCGGCGATCAGCCGGCACGACGCGTCGTGCGAGTCCAGGTCGCCGACCACCCAGCCGCCGCCGTGGAAGTAGGCGATGGCGGCGGGACGGTGCTCGGGCCGGCCGATCCCCACCCCGAAGCGCCGGTAGACCCGCACCGGCACGTCGGGCGCGCCGTCCGGGCCCGGGATGGTCCGGCCGGTCACGTGGACGTCGGTGCGGCTCGGCATGACCATCTGGGTGGTGACGGTGAAGACGTCCCTGGTCGCCACCGGATCGGGGGTCCCGCCGCCCCGGTTGGTCGCCCGGTCGAGGATCGCCGTCAGGCCGAGCAGGGCCTGGACGCCCGGGTTGAGGACCCGTCCGTCGCGCTCGACCGGGACGGAGTCGGCGCCGAGGGCGCGGAGCAGCCCCGGCCGGGCGAGGAGCGCGCTGAGCACGCGGCCGAGCACCGACCACCGCTCGTTGGCAGCCCGCAACCGGCGGTCGTAGAGGGCACGGCGGCCGAACCCGCCCCGGGGGCCCGGCGGGCGACGGGCCCAGGGGCCGGCCGGCGGGCCGTCGTGGTCGGTTCCGGAGGGTGCGGCAGCGGGGGTGTGGGTCACCGGCCCATCGTGGCGGCGGTCGACCGGGTTGGCAAGCGGCCGCTGACGGCGGCGGAGCCGGGGCCGGTTCGGCGGCTCCGCCCGGCCACCGCTAGCATGCCCTCCCATGTCAATCGCACGCGTGGGAATTGTCGGTTCGGGGATCATGGGGTCGGGCATCGCCGAGACGGCCGCGGTCAGCGGCTTCGAGGTGGTGCTGCGGTCCAGGAGCCAGTCGACCGCCGACGCCACGCTGGCCGCCCTCGAGAAGTCGCTCAACCGACAGGTCGAGAAGGGCAAGAAGACCGAGGCCGAGCGGGACGAGGCACTCGGGCGGGTCACCGGCACCTCGGAGCTCGATGCGCTGGCCGGGTGCGACCTGGTCATCGAGTCGGTGGTCGAGGACCTCGCCGTCAAGAAGGAGCTCTTCAGCGACCTGGCCCGGATCACCGGCGACCACGCCATCCTGGCCACCAACACCTCGACCCTGCCCGTCATCGAGATGGCCATGAAGACCGGTCGGCCCGACAAGGTGTGCGGCATCCACTTCTTCAACCCGGCGCCGGTCATGTCGCTGGTGGAGGTGGTGCGGCCCCTGACCGCGTCCGACGAGACGATCGCCGCCGCGCGCGCTTTCGCCGAGGCCTGCGGCAAGACGCCGGTCGAGGTCAAGGACCAGGCCGGCTTCATCGTCAACGCCCTGCTCTTCCCGTATCTCAACAACGCCATCCGGCTCTACGAGTCGGGCGTGGCCTCCATCGCCGACATCGACGCCGCCATGAAGGGCGGCTGCGGGTTCCCCATGGGGCCCTTCGCCCTGCTCGACCTGGTCGGCCTCGACACGTCCCTGGCCATCCTCGACGCCCTCTACGAGGAGTTCCGGGACCCGAACTACGCGGCCATGCCCCTGCTGCGCCGCATGGTCAGCGCCGAGGAGCTCGGCCGCAAGTCGGGCAAGGGCTTCCTCGACTACCGCAAGTAGCCGCAGGCCCCTCCCGGACCGGTCGACCGGCGGGTCCCCGGACCCGGGCGGGTCCGGCCTACCGCTCGGGTGCCCGTTCGGGCCACAATGAGGGCATGAGCGACGTCGACAAGGCAGTGCAGGGCAACGGCGCGTCGGGGTCGCACCCGGCACGGGACAAGCCGTGGGTGATGCGCACCTACTCGGGCCACTCCACCGCGAAGGCGTCCAACGAGCTCTACCGGACCAACCTGGCCAAGGGGCAGACCGGCCTGTCGATCGCCTTCGACCTCCCCACCCAGATCGGCTACGACCCCGACGACCCGGCGGCGGCGGGCGAGGTGGGCAAGGTCGGGGTGCCGGTCGCCCACCTCGGGCACATGCGGGAGCTCCTGGACCAGATCCCGGTCGAGTCGATGAACACGTCGATGACCATCAACGCCACGGCGGCGTGGCTGCTGGGGCTCTACATCGCCAACGCCGAGGACCGCGGCGTGGACCCGAGGGTCCTGTCGGGCACCACCCAGAACGACATCGTCAAGGAGTACCTGTCGCGGGGGACCTTCATCTTCCCGCCGATCCCGAGCCGGCGGCTCACCGTGGACACCATCGCCTACACGGTGGTCAACGTCCCGAAGTGGAACCCGATCAACGTCTGCAGCTACCACCTGCAGGAGGCCGGGGCCACCCCCCACCAGGAGGTGGCCTACGCCCTCGCCACCGCCATCGGCGTGCTCGACGCCGTGCGCGACTCGGGGCAGATCCCGCCCGACGAGTTCCCGGCGGTGGTCGGACGCATCTCGTTCTTCGTCAACGCCGGCGTCCGGTTCGTCGAGGAGACCTGCAAGATGCGGGCCTTCACCGAACTGTGGGACCGGGTGTGCGCCGAGCGCTACGGGGTCACCGACCCGAAGCTCCGACGCATGCGCTACGGCGTCCAGGTCAACTCGCTCGGGCTCACCGAGGCCCAACCCGAGAACAACATCCAGCGCATCGTGCTGGAGGCGCTCGGGGTCACCCTTTCGAAGAAGGCCCGGGCCCGGGCCCTGCAGCTGCCGGCCTGGAACGAGGCCCTCGGCCTCCCCCGGCCCTGGGACCAGCAGTGGTCGCTGCGGATCCAGCAGGTGCTCGCCTTCGAGTCCGACCTGCTGGAGTACGGGGACATCTTCGACGGCTCGGTGGTCATCGAGAAGAAGACGGCCGAGGTGGCCGAGGCGTCGTGGGCCGAGCTGCAGGACGTGCTCGCCCTGGGCGGCGCCTTCGAGGCGATCGACGAGCTCAAGGCCCGCCTGGTCGGCAGCCAGTCCGAGCGTGTCCGCCGCATCGAGACCGGCGACCTCCAGGTGGTCGGCGTCAACTGCTTCACCGAGACGGCCGAGTCGCCGCTGGCATCGGCCGGCGACGGGGGCGGTTCCATCATGCGGGTCGACCCCGCCGTCGAGTCGCAGCTGCGGGCCGACGTCGAAGGGTGGCGGGCCGGACGCGACGCCGCGGCCGTGCAGCGGGCCCTCGACGAACTGCGGCGGGCGGCGGAGGGCACCGACAACGTGATGCCCGCCACCATCGCCCTGGCCCATGCCGGCGGCACCACCGGCGAGTGGGCCAACGCCCTGCGGGAGGTCTTCGGCGAGTACCGGGCCCCGACCGGCGTCAGCGGGGGCGTCGGCCACCGCGGCGCCGAGTTCCAGTCGGTCCTGGCCCGGTCCAAGGACCTGGCCGAGCGGGCCGGTGGGCCGCCCCGGCTGCTGGTGGCCAAGCCCGGGCTCGACGGGCACTCCAACGGTGCCGAGCAGATCGCCGTGGCCGCCCGTGACGCCGGGTTCGAGGTCGTCTACCAGGGCATCCGGCTCTCGCCCGCCGAGATCGCGGCGGCCGCCCGGGACGAGGACGTCGACATCGTCGGGATCTCCATCCTGTCCGGCAGCCACCTGGAGCTGGTGCCCGAGGTGGTCGAGCGCCTGCGGGCGGCGGGTGTCGACGCCCCGGTCGTGGTGGGCGGGATCATCCCCCCCGAGGACGAGTCGGTCCTGCTGGGCAAGGGAGTGGCCCGGGTCTACACGCCGAAGGACTACGAGATCGGCCAGATGATGGAGGACATGATCGACCTGGTGGAGCAGCACCGGGCCGCCGCCGTCGCCTGAGCCGACTGCGGGACTCCACCGCGCCGGGGTCGCCACCGGGTAGGTTCCCGGCGTGCCTGCCGCCCCCCGACCGCCGACGCGCCGCTCGTCGGGCATCCTGTCCGGCCCGATCGACGCCCCGCCCGAGGCGAAGCTGGCCACGGTCTACCCGCTGGTGCCGGCCGTCGCCGGCATGGCGCTCGTGCACCGGTCCAGCGGGTTCTCGGGCACGTTGGTGCGCATCGAGGGGGGCGCCGTCGAGCTGCGGGGCCGCACCGGTCAGGAGCGGGTCTTCCGGCTGGCGCCGGGAGCGTTCGCCGTCGACGGCAAGGCGGTGAGCCTGGTTCGCCCGCCCACTGCGCCTGCCCCGCCCACCGGGGTGACCGCGTCCGGCTCGGTCGCCGTGCCGGGTGCGCCGGCCCGGGTGGCCAGGGCCGCCCGCATCTGGGTCGAGGGCGTCCACGACGCCGAGCTGGTCGAACGGGTGTGGGGCGACGACCTGCGGGTCGAGGGCGTGGTCGTCGAGCGGCTGGACGGGATCGACCACCTGGACCGGGCCATCGCCGAGTTCCGCCCCGGCCCGGCCCGGCGCCTCGGCGTCCTGGTCGACCACCTGGTGCCCGGCAGCAAGGAGTCCCGCATCGCCGATGGGATCCGCCAGCCGGACGTGCTGGTCACCGGGACCCCGTTCGTCGACGTCTGGGAAGCCGTGCGGCCCTCCGCCCTGGGCATCGGAGCCTGGCCGCACATCCCCCGGGGCACCGAGTGGAAGGCGGGTGTGTGCGCCGAGCTCGGCCTCGGGGACCCGCCGACGGCCTGGAGGCGGATCCTGGCTTCGGTGACCAGCTACGCCGACCTCGAGCCGGCCCTGGTGGGCGCAGTCGAACGGCTCATCGACTTCGTGACCGACCTGTCCTGAGCGTCCGGCCGGGGCTCCTGCGCCCTACCGTGCGGCCGGTGCGGTGGTGGTCAGCTGCAGCTCGTGGGAGCGCAGGACCTCGGTGACGTGCACCGAGTACCAGGCGTAGAACTCCTCGCGTCCGCGCCGCTGGGCGGCACGGTGGGCGGGGTGGCCGCGCCAGGCGACGGCCGCCTCGTCGGTCTCGAAGACCTCCAGCGAGACGCGGCTGCCGTCGGGTCCCTCGAAGGTCTCGATGGACAGGAACCCGGGCTGGGTGGCGACCAGCTCCCGCATCTCCCGCGCCAGGGCGGCATAGGCGTCGGCGTCGGCGCCCTCCTTGAACCGGGACCGGAACACCACGATCACCATCGGAACCACCGGACCTTCCCGGTCGGGCGTCCGGCCCGACCCCGTGTGGCGCCCACGCTACCGGAGCGCCGGCGGACCGGGCCTGGCCGCACGGGTGCGGTTCAGCCCCCGGTCCACGGTCGGTCGCGCCGGGTGTTCGCCGGGCGGGTCCACCACCGCCCGCTGAACCGCCAGGCGGGCGGGCCCGTCGGCGGCTCGGTCGCCACGACCACCGGTCGGGGCCACGCCTGGTCCACCGCCGCGGCCAGGACGGCCAGCACGGCCGGGTCGATCGGCTCCCGCTCGCTCACAGGGGCATGTTCCCGTGCTTGCGCTTGGGCAGGTCCTCACGCTTGGACACCAGCAGGGCCAGGCTGCGGACCAGGATCCGCCGGGTCTCGGCCGGGTCGATGACGTCGTCCACGTAGCCCCGCTCGGCCGCCGCGTAGGGGTTGGCGTAGCGCTCCGTGTACTCCTCGACCAGCTCCTTGCGCCGGCTGGCCGGGTCGTCGGCCTCGGCCAGGTCGCGGCGGTAGACGATCTCCACCGCTCCTTCGGGACCCATGACGGCCAACTCGGCCGAGGGCCACGCATAGGCCAGGTCGGCGCCGATCGACTTCGAGTTCATGACCACATAGGCGCCGCCGTAGGCCTTGCGGGTGATGATCTGCACCCGGGGCACGGTCGACTCGCAGTACGCATAGAGCAGCTTGGCGCCGTGCCGGATGATCCCGCCGTACTCCTGGTCGGTGCCGGGCATGAAGCCGGGCACGTCCACGAACGTGATCAGCGGGACGTTGAAGGCGTCACACGTGCGGACGAAGCGGGCGCCCTTCTCCGAGGCGTCGATGTTCAGCACGCCGGCCAGCATCTGGGGCTGGTTGCCCACGATGCCGACGGCGCGGCCGTCGATGCGGGCGAAGCCGCACACCAGGTTCATCGCCCAGTGGTGGTTGACCTCGAAGAACTCGCCGTCGTCGACGACCGCCTCGATGACCTTCTTCATGTCGTAGGGCTGGTTGGGCGACTCGGGCATCAGGTCCGACAATTCGGGCGTCAGGCGCTCGGGGTCGTCGCCCGAGTGCACCAGCGGGGCCTCCTCCAGGTTGTTGGAGGGCAGGAAGCTCAGCAGGTAGCGGACGTCGTCGAGGCAGGACTTCTCGTCGGGGGCCACGAAGGCGGCCACACCGGACTTGGTGGCGTGGCTCATGGCGCCGCCGAGCTCCTCCAGCGTGACGTCCTCCCCGGTCACCGTCTTCACCACGTCGGGGCCGGTGATGAACATGTGGCTGGTCTCCTGGACCATGAAGATGAAGTCGGTCATCGCCGGGCTGTAGACGGCGCCACCGGCGCAGGGCCCGAGGATCACGCTGATCTGGGGGATGACGCCGGAGGCCTGGGCGTTGCGGTGGAAGATCCCGCCGTAGGAGTGCAGCGACACCACGCCCTCCTGGATGCGGGCCCCGGCGCCGTCGTTGAGGCCGATCATCGGGACGCCGATCGACGAGGCCAGGTCCATGACCTTGTGGATCTTCTCGGCGAAGACCTCGCCCAGGGCGCCACCGAAGACGGTGAAGTCCTGGCTGAACACGCAGACCCGGCGACCGTCGATGGTGCCGAACCCGGTGATCACCCCGTCCGTGTAGGGGCGGTTCTCCTCGAGCCCCATGCCGTGGGCGCGGTGGCGGGCCAGCATGTCCAGTTCCTGGAAGGACCCGTCGTCGAGCAGGTAGTCGATCCGCTCCCGGGCCGTCATCTTGCCCTTGGCGTGGTGCTTCTCGACCGCCCGGGCCGAGCCCGCGTTGCGGGCGAGCTCCCGGCGCTCCTCGAGGTCTTCGAGCCGTTGGGTCATCGTGTGATCCATGGACGGTGAGGCTATCGGAACCGCCACCGGGGTTCGATCCGAGGCCCGGTCGGCGCCACGACCGGGGGGCTACTGGGCGGTGTTGACCCAGTGCGGGCCGCACCACACGTAGGTGACCTGGCTGGGCGCACCGGCGCCCAGGTAGGCGGTCACGTTGCGGCCGACGTAGCGGGCCTCGAGCTCGGGGTCCCGCTCGCCGGCGAACGACCAGCGCTCGACCGCACCGGCGGCGCCCGAACCGGGGGTGGGCTCCCAGTGGTCGATCCGGTACACCGCGTCGACCAGGTCGCCCGCGACAACCACCGCCCACTTGGGCGAGCGCACCGATGCAGGGTCCACCCACCGGCGACCGATCCGCCAGCCGTGCCGCGCGCCCGAATAGTCGGCGTCGGTCCCGTGGGCGCCGACCCGCAGGATGACGGCCTGGTGGCCGCGCTTGATCTTGGCCCGCTTGGCCAGCGACGCGCCCAGCTCCACGGCCGGCGTGCGCTGGTGGCCGAGCCGGGTCGCCTGTCCGAGGGCGAGTGCGTCGTCGACCGCGGCCACCACCAGGTCGGCCTCGGCGCCGGTGAGCCCGTGGCGCAGGACCTCGATCCGGACCGGGCGCCCGTCGGACTCCGCATCGCGGATCCGGTCCAGGGCGGGGAACTTCGTCGCCCCCGGCGACCCGTCACCGGCGGTGCCGGCGGGGACGCGGGCCGCCTCGACGTGACGGAAGCACCGGTCGCCCCGGCCACGGGCGACGTGGAACGGCCGACCGGTCCTGGGGTCGACCAGGAGGTAGACGTAGACGGCGAGCTTGTCGGCCACCCCGGGCGGGAACGACACGCGGGACGCCGACGCATCGACGGCGGTGGGCACGGGCCCGGGGCCGGCAGGGGTGGCGTCGGTGGTGGCGACCGGTTCGGGCGCGTCCCACGGCATCACCGGCAGCACCGGGTCGCCGGCGACGGGTGGCTGCGGCACGGGGAGCACCCGGGGCGCAGCGAGCCCCGCCCAGGGGTCGTCCTCCAGCACGGGGGACGCCGCCGGGACCCGGGTGGTGCTGTCCATCGGTCGGCCGCCTACTCCTGCACCAGCTCGATGAGGGTGCCGAAGGCCCCCTTCGGGTGGACGAAGGCCACGGTGGTGCCCCGCGAGCCGGGCCGGGGAGCCTGGTCGATGACCTGGCCCCCGTGGTCCTTGACCGACTGGAGGGCGGCGGCGCAGTCGGCCACCCGGTAGCCCACGTGGTGGATGCCGGGCCCCTTCTTCTCCAGGTACTTGGCCACCGGCGACTCGTCGCTGGTCGGCGTCAGGAGCTGCACGTAGCTGTCGGCCACCTTGAGCAGGGCCTCCTCCACCCCGTCGGAGTCGATGCGTTCGCGGTGGGCCACCGTGGCCCCGAACGTCTCGGCGTAGTAGGCGACGGCCGCGTCCAGGTCGGGGACGGCGATGGCCACGTGGTCGATCTCGGTCAGCAGCATCTCGGTCATGCCTCGTGCCTCCGGAACAGGGTGATGCGGTCCTCGCCGACCTCGGCGCGCAGCTCGTGGTCGTCGATGCCCAGTCCCTCCTCGGGGGCCAGGCACAGCACCCCGATCTTGCCCTCGTGGAGGTTCTTGTGCACCTGGTAGGCGGCCTCGCCCACGTCGTCGAGGGCGTGCACGGCCGACAGCGGGGGCAGGATCTTGCCCTCGCACACCAGCTGGTTGGCGTCCCACGCCTCGCGGTAGTTGGCGAAGTGGGAGCCCTTGATGGTCTTGAGCTTCATCCACAGGTGCCGGTTGTCGTACTCGATCATGTAGCCCGAGGTCGCCGCGCAGGTGACGATGGTGCCGGCGCGCTTGGCCGCGAACACCGAGGCGCCCATGGTCTGGCGACCGGGATGCTCGAACACGATGTCGACGTCGTCGCCGACCAGGCCCCGGATGTCCTTGCCGAACCGCCGCCACTCCGACTCGTCCTGGTGGAACTCGTCCTTCCAGAACCGGTAGCCGGCCGCCTTGCGGTCGATGACCGCCTCGACCCCGAGCTCGTGGAGCAGGTCCACCTTGGACGGCGAGGAGACCACACCCACCGGAGTGGCCCCGCCGTTGAGGCAGTACTGCACCGCGTAGGCGCCGAGGCCGCCCGAGGCGCCCCACACCAGGACCTTGTCCCCCTGGGTGATCGGGGCCCCGTTCTTCGACACCAGCATCCGGTAGGAGGTGGAGTTGCACAGGGCGTTGACCGCCGCCTCCTCCCAGCTCAGGTGGGTGGGCTTCGGCATGAGCTGGTTGGCCTTGACCACCGACAGGTCGGCCAGACCGCCGAAGTTGGTCTCGAACCCCCAGATCCGCTGGTTGTCGGCCAGCATCGAGTCGTCGTGGGCGGTCGGGCTCTGGTCGTCGACGTAGTTGCAGTGCACGGTGACCTTGTCGCCGGCCTTCCAGTTGCGGACGGCCGAGCCGACCTGCAGGACCACGGCCGAGGCGTCCGAGCCGACCACGTGGTACGGCAGGGCGTGCCGGGCGCCCCAGACACCCTCGCGGCCCAGCCGGTCGAGGAAGCCGAAGGTCGACAGCGGCTCGAAGATCGAGGTCCAGACCGTGTTGAAGTTGATGGCGCTGGCCATCACCGCGATGTACGCCTCGTCGGGGGCGAGCTCGGGTGTGGCCACCTCGCCCACGTGCAGCGAGGCGCGGGGGTCCTTGTCCTCGGACTCCATGCCCTCGAACATGTCCATCTCGTCACGGCTGACGTAGGCGGCTCGGTAGGACTCGGGGATGGCCAGGGCGGCGAGTTCCTCGCCGGACGCGCCGGCCAGGATGGCGGAGAGGATCTCTTGCATGGGGATCGAGGATAGCCCGGTCGTCCAGAGCGCTCCCCGAGCGATCCGCGACCCCCGGATGGCACATCCGCGGCCAGGCCGTATCATGTCCACTTGTCGTGGTGGGCCCATGGGGGGACCGCCGCCTGAATCGGCCACCAGGCCGCGGAGGTTCCCATGTCCGGATCCGTCATCGTCGCTGGAGCACGCACCCCGATCGGCAAGCTGTCGGGTGCCCTCGGCAGCTTCTCGGCCACCGACCTCGGCGGATTCGCCATCGCCGCCGCACTCGAGCGGGCCGGTGTCGCCCCCGACCAGGTCGACTACGTCTTCATGGGTCAGGTCATCCAGGCCGGTGCCGGCCAGATCACCGCCCGCCAGGCCGCCTCCAAGGGCGGCATCCCGATGGACGTGGCCTCGACCACCGTCAACAAGGTCTGCCTGTCCGGCCTCAACGCCATCTACCTCGCCGACCTGATGATCAACGCCGGCGAGGCCGACATCGTGGTGGCCGGCGGCATGGAGTCGATGACCCAGGCCCCGTACCTGCTGCCGGGCGCCCGCGGCGGCTACCGCATCGGCGACGGCGCCCTGGTCGACTCGATGATGTACGACGGCCTGTTCTGCGCCTTCGACCAGTGCGCCATGGGCCTCGGGACCGAGCGCTACAACGGCGCCGACGGGGTGTCCCGCGAGCGCCAGGACGAGTTCAGCGCGCTGTCCCACCAGCGGGCCGCCGCCGCCATCGCGGCCGGCAAGTTCGCCGAGGAGATCGTCGCCGTCGAGGTGCCGCAGCGCAAGGGCGACCCGCTGGTGGTCGACACGGACGAGGGCGTCCGGGGCGAGACCACGGCCGAGTCGCTGTCGAAGCTGCGCCCGGCCTTCGACAAGCAGGGCACCATCACCGCCGGCAACGCCAGCCAGATCTCGGACGGCGGCGCCGCCGTCATCGTGATGTCCAAGGCCAAGGCCGAACAGCTCGGCGTCAGCCCCCTCGGCGAGCTCGTCGGCTACGGCCAGGTGGCCGGGCCCAGCCCGTCGCTGCTCAGCCAGCCCAGCCACGCCACCCAGGTGGCACTCAAGAAGGCCGGGCTCAGCGTGGGCGACATCGACCTCTTCGAGATCAACGAGGCGTTCGCCGCAGTCGGGCTCACCTCGGCCGCCGACCTCGGGATCAGCGACGACATCGTCAACGTCAACGGCGGGGCCATCGCGCTCGGCCACCCGGTCGGCATGTCGGGCACCCGGCTGGCCCTCACCTCGTTGCTGGAGCTCACGCGCCGCGGCGGGGGCACGGCCGCGGTCAGCCTGTGCGGCGGCGGCGGCCAGGGCGACGCCGCCATCCTGCGCACCCTCTGACGCGACCTACACGGTGACCGGTCGCGGGCGTCCCCTCCCGGGGGCCGCCCGAGCCGTTCCCCACTCAGTACGGGGGGGCGAACAGTCCGAGCAGGGTCCCGCACCCCGGGGCCACGTCCTCCCACGCGTCGACCCGCAGGGCCAGGACGGCCAACCCGCACGTGGGGAAGCCGACGGACTCCAGCCGGTCGCGGTCCGGCGAGCCGTCGGCCAGCAGGTCCCAGACCGTAAGGTACATGGTCGGGTTGTGGCCGACCACCAGCGCCGATCCGGCGTGCTCGTCCACCTCGCGCACATAGGTGAGGACGGTGCCGGGCTCGGCCTGGTAGAGCGAGGAGTAGGCGTCGAGGGGCACCCGCTCGTCCCGGGCGGCGAGGACCAGGTCGGCCGTCTCGACGGTGCGGGCCGCGTTCGAGCACAGCACCAGCTCGGGCGCGACCAGGCCCGCCAACCCGAGGGGCGGGTCCTCGTCGGCCAGCCGGCGGCCCAGTGCGGCGGCGTCGCCCCTGCCCCGTCCGACCAGGGGGCGGTCGCGGTCGGGTCCGCCCCAGGTCGCCTCGGGGGTGGCCTTGGCGTGGCGCAGCACCCACAGGTGGCGGACGTCGGGGGTCGGCGTCACCGGGTCACGCGTCGACCTCGCGCCGACCCTCGAGGGCCCGGCCGAGGGTGAGCTCGTCGGCGTACTCGAGGTCGCCGCCCACCGGCAGCCCGCTGGCGATGCGGGTGACCGACAACCCGAGGGGCTTGAGCAGCCGGGCGAGGTACATGGCCGTGGCCTCCCCCTCGAGGTTCGGGTTGGTGCAGAGGATGACCTCGGTGATGCCTTCGTCGTCCAGGCGGAGCAGGAGCTCGCGGATCCGCAGCTGTTCGGGGCCGATCCCCTCGATCGGGTTGAGCGAGCCCTGGAGCACGTGATATCGGCCGGAGAACTCACCGGTCTTCTCCACCGAGACGATGTCCCGGGGATCCTCGACCACGCAGACCTTGGTGCCGTCACGGCGGTCGTCGAGGCAGACGGCGCACAGCCCGCCCTCGGCCACGTTGAAGCAGCGGGTGCACAGGGTGATCCGCTCCTTGACGGCGATGATCGCCTCGGCCAGACGCAGTGCGTCCTCGGGAGCCACCTTCAGCAGGTGGAAGGTGATCCGCTGGGCCGACTTGGGGCCGATGCCGGGCAGGCGGCCCATCTCGTCGATGAGGGCCTGCAGGGGCCCGCTGAACACCGCCATCTAGACGACCTCCTCGGCGCCGGGGAAGGCCTGGAGCAGGCGGGCCTCGGCCGAGTTGTCGATGTCGGCGACCTCGAGGTCGTCGTCGAACACGGACAGGTCCTCGTCGTCGTCGGCGGGCTCCACCGGGCGTGCCGCAGCGGAGGGACGGCCGGCACCGGGGTCGGCCGGGGACGGAACCGCTGGAGCCGGCGCGGTCGCCGGCGGGCGCACGTCGGGCCCGTCGTCGGACGGGCCCGCACCGGCCGGCTGCGGGGCGCCGTCGACCACCAGGACCAGGGGGACCGGGCGACCGAACTGGTCGGCCAGCGCCGCTTCGACCTCGGGACGCATCTCCTCGCACCGGTTCCGGTGGATCTCATTGGGCAGCCCGAACTCGGCCCGGGTCCCGTCCGTCCCGAGGAACCGCCCTGCCTGGAAGAGCGCCTTCGCCTTCGGTCTCAGGCGTCCGATCACCTGGTCGCCCCACGCCTGGACGAGCTGGTCCCGGGTGGGGAAGGGCGCCGCCGCTCCCGAAGGCGCCGACACCTCGGACGGATGGGCGATGGGCGCGGCGAGAGATGGGGCGTCGTCAGGCTCGGCGTCGTCGTCGGGCGCGCCCGGCGGCGGGACCTCGTGTGCTGTCGGCGCCTCTGCAGCTGGTGCCGCCTTGCGCCGGTGTGCGCCGAGGGTCGGGCGCGTCCCGCGGGCCCCGGTCGACGACGGCTCGGGAGCCGCCGCAGGCGCGTCGGGAGCCGGTTCCCCGGCCGGGGGTGCTGCCGGGGCGGGGCGGCCGGTCGACACCGCGGCGGCCCGTGCCGCCAGGGCCGCACCGGTCGACGACGTGGACTCGGCGGGTGGCGGGGCCGCCGCCGCACCGGCCGGCGCGGGACCGCCCGACGCCGGGCGGGCGCCCCCCGTCTGCTCCAGGCGCTCCACCCGCACGAGCAGGGCGGCCGGCGAGTCGTCGGCTTCGGGGTGGACCAGGCGCACCAGGGCCACTTCGAGGTTGACCCGGGGGTCCGGGGCGTCGCGCATGCCGATCTGGGCCCGGCCCAGGTCCTCCATGGCCCGGACCAGGGTGGCGAGGCCGACCCGACCGGCCTGGGCGGCCAGGGCGTCCCGCTCGGCGCCCGCCACGGTCACCAACTCGGGCGCCACCAGGGCCAGGAACCCCTGGCGCAGGTGGTCGACCAGATCGACGGTCAGCTGCTGCGGGCTGAATCCCGCCGCAGTCAGATGGGCGACCGCCACCAGCGCCCGCCCGACGTCGCGCTCGGCCAGTGCGTCGACCACCTCGTCGAGCTCGGGCAGGTCGTCGTCCACCGTGTCCGAGGCAGCCACCTGGTCGAGGATCGACAGCGCGTCGCGGGCCGAGCCGCGGCCCCGGCGGACCGCCAGGTCGAGCGCGTCGTCCCCCACTTCGAGGTGGGCGTCCTGGCGCACCTGGGCCAGCAGGGCCGAGAGGGTGTCCGGGCCGAGCAGGCGGAATTCGAAGTGCTGGGTCCGGCTGCGGATGGTGGGCAGGACCTTCTGCGGATCGGTGGTGGCGAGCACGAAGACGACATGGGCCGGCGGCTCCTCCAGCGTCTTGAGCAGGGCGTTGGACGCGGCGGTCGACAGCATGTGGACCTCGTCGACGATGTACACCTTCTGGCGGCCGGGCGACCCGAGGGCGGCCCGGGACACCAGGTCGCGCATGGCGTCGACGCCGTTGTTGGACGCGGCGTCCAGCTCGTGGACGTCCATCGAGGTGCCCCGGGTGATCTCCACGCACGAGGGGCACACCCCGCACGGCTCGCCGTCGTGGAGGTCGGTGCAGTTGAGGGCCTTGGCCAGGATCCGGGCGGTCGAGGTCTTGCCGGTGCCGCGCGGCCCGCTGAAGAGGTAGGCGTGGGCCACCCGTCCGTCCCGCACCGCGTTGCGCAGGGCCAGCACCACGTGGTCCTGGCCGCGCACCTCGGCGAACGTCGCCGGACGGAACCGTCGGTACAGGGACTGGTAGGGGACGTCCTCGGTCGTGTCGGGCACGGTCGGGAGCCTACCGGTCGGTCCGGTCACCGGACGGGGCCGGGGCGAGGTGGCGCCGCGATGGCGCTGCGGTGACCGTGCGGTTGCGTCCCGGCGCCGGCGCGGTGGCGGGCCGGCGCCGTCGGGCGCATCGGGGGGCACCTGACGGGTCACATTCCGGACGTGACCTGATAACGATTCTCATCATCATTCTTCCGGCGAACCGAACCGACGGTCCCGGTGGTCGGTGCGACGGCCAGGTTGACTGCGGCACACGGCCTTACCCGCTGAGAGCTGCTGCCTTCCGACCCTGACTCGATTCACAGGAGGACGTTGCGCAGGAC
>Ga0075030_100002643_pt1 | contig 16285 bp, 17 predicted proteins | sample LitLauG_LLR_2012_FD_71393 | JGI IMG/M metagenome (GOLD analysis project Ga0075030, IMG submission 71393) | Freshwater sediment microbial communities from Pennsylvania, USA - Little Laurel Run_MetaG_LLR_2012 | ecosystem: Environmental > Aquatic > Freshwater > Creek > Sediment | place: USA... | reverse complement strand
CAGCCCCGCGGGGCCGGCGCCCACCACGAGCACCCGCCGCCCCGACGAGGGCGCGTCCACCGACACCCGCCAGCCCATGTCGAGCGCATGGTCCCCGAGGAAGCGCTCGACGGCGTTGATCCCGACGGACTCGTCGAGCTGGGTTCGGTTGCAGGAGGTCTCGCAGGGGTGGAAGCACGCCCGACCCATGATCGCCGGAAGGGGGTTCACCTCCATGATCTCGCGCCACGCGGATTCGTAGTCGCCCTCCTCTGCGTGGAACAGCCATGCCTGGCACTGCTCACCCGCGGGGCACGCGTGCGAGCACGGCGGGGTGAGCGCCACGTACCGCGGCCGCTCCACGCGCCAGCTGCCCGTCTTGTTGGCCAGGGAGCTGCCGACCGGCAGCGTGATGGCGAACGGGGTCTCGTTCACGACGCCGCCACCTCGCAGAGCCCGTAGCGCTCTATGTTGCGGTCCGCGATCGACTGGATCTGGGCGACGACCTCGGGCTGGCGAACCGCGCCCTCGCGGTCGAAGAGGTGTGCGAACCGTCGCTGACCGCGCAGGTAGGCCTCGACGGGCTCGCGCCGGCGGATCCTCGTGGACGCGACGACCTCGCCGCGGACCGCCTCGAAGACCGGGAACAGGCCGCTCTGGCAGGCGAGCCGGGCCAGCTCGATGGTCCGCGACGGCTCCGAGCCCCAGCCGAGCGGGCAGGGGACGAGGACGTGCAGGTAGCGCGCGCCGTGCAGGGACATGGCGCGCTCGACCTTCGTCTCGAGGTCGAAGAGGTCCGCGACCGTCGCGGTCGCCACGTAGGGGATCTCATGGGCCATTGCGATGCGCGGGACGTCCTTGCCCTGGCCGAAGGGGTTCCCCGGGTGCTTGCCGACGGCCTCGGTCGTCGCGGTGCGCGCGCCGCCGGGCGTCGCGCCCGAGCGTTGCACGCCCGTGTTCATGTAGGCCTGGTTGTCGTAGCAGATGAACAGGACGTCGTCGTTCCTCTCGAACATCCCCGACAGCGCGCCGAGCCCGATGTCCGCCGTCCCCCCGTCGCCGGCCTGTGCGACGACACGGACGTCGGGGTGCCCGGTCTGGCGCAGTCCCGCGGCGACGCCGGTGGCGACCGACGGCGCGTTGGCGAACAGCGAGTGCAGCCAGGGGATCCGCCACGAGGTCTCCGGATACGGCGTCGAGAACACCTCGAGGCAGCCGGTCGCGTTGACCGCCACCATGCGGCCGTTGGTCGCGCGCATGGCGGCATCGAGCGCGTAGCGCGCACCGAGGGCCTCGCCGCATCCCGCGCACGCACGGTGTCCCGAGGTGAGCGAGTTCGCCCGCTCGCGCTCGGACTGCGCGGACCGCTGGTGATCCTCGACCAGTCGGTTGCCGACCGCGAAGCTGCCCACCTGGTAGAAGCGCACCCTCGTGCGCGGGTGCTCAGCCATGGCGCCGGCGCTCCCCGGCGACGAGGTCGCGCAGCAGGTTCTCCGCCGGGGGACCGGACCGCCGGCCCGCGGCCATGCGGGTGAACTCGGCCTCGATCAGCTCGGTCTTCAAGTCGGCGAAGGTGAGCTCGGCGAGCGTGCCGGCGAGGGCGTCGCGCAGGATCCCTCGAACCGTGGACCCGGGGATCGCACGCCCGCCGAGTCCCGCGATGACGGAGTGCACGGCCGCTCCCGTCGCCCCGGCGCTCGCCGCAACCTCCGCCGACAGGATCCCGCCGACGCCGGTGCTGAAGGCCTTCTCGAGGACGACGACGCGCCGGGCACCGGCGATCGCAGAGCGCAGCTGGGCGGCCGGGAACGGGCGGTAGCAGGTGATGCCAACCGCGCCGACCTTGCTGCCGTCGGCGCGGAGCTCGTCGACGGCGTCCTTCACGGTGCCGAGCACCGATCCCATCGCCACGACGACGACCTCGGCGTCCTCGGTGCGGTACGGGCGCACCAGGCCGCCCACGGGGCGGTCGAGGACCTCGGCGTGGCTCGCCGCGAGGGTCGGCATGACGTCGAGCGCGCGAAGGAGCCTCGCGTGCATCAGGTAGCGGACCTCGGTGAAGGCGTCCGGCCCGACCATCGCGCCGATCGACAGTGGCGCGTCGGCGTCGAGGACCTGGCGCGGCACGAACGCGGGGAGCAGGGCGTCGACCTGGGCTTGTGTCGGGAGGTCGACGCGCTCGACCGCGTGCGTGAGCACGAAGCCGTCCATGCACACCATCACCGGCACGGAGAGCTCCTCGGCGAGCGCGAAGGCGAGCACGTGCAGGTCGACGGCGTCCTGATTGCTCTCCGCGAACAGCTGCACCCATCCCGCGTCGCGCACCGACATCGCGTCGGAGTGGTCGTTCCAGATGTTGATCGGGGCTCCGAGGGCCCGGTTCGCGAGGGTGAGCACGACGGGCAGGCCGAGTCCCGCGGCGTTGTAGACGGCCTCCATCATGAAGAGGAGCCCCTGGCTTGCGGTCGCCGTGTAGGCGCGCGCGCCGACGGCCGACGCGCCGATGACCCCCGACATCGCCGCCATCTCCGAGTCCGCGTTGATGTACTCGCACCCCGTGAGCTCGCCGGCCTTCACCTTGGCCCCGATCGCCTCGATGATGTGGGTCTGCGGCGAGATCGGGTAGGCGCAGACGACCTGGGGGCGGCACATTGCGACGGCGTGCGCGACCGCCTTGGAACCCTCAACCTGCTGGAGCACGGACCCTCCCCTCGCGCTCCGCGGTGACGTGCTCGAAGGCAGCGGCGGCGGCGGCGACGTTGGCGTCGGCGACGGCGCCCGAGAAGCGGTGGCGGATCGCATGGTGGACCGCCCCGAGCGAGACGAGCCGCGTCATCGCGGCGAACCCGCCGAGGAGCACCGAGTTCGGGGTCGGCCGCCCGAGGTACTCGCGGGCGAGCTCGGTCGCCGGAACGCTCAGCACGTGATCGCGACGCAGCGCGGCGAGGGGCGGGAAGCCGAGGTCCTCGAGTGGCTCGGTCGTGTTGACGAGGACGTAGGCGCCGTCGCGTAGTCCCGAGAACAAGTCGACCTGCTCGATGAGCGAGGCGTCCTGGATGATCAGCACGTCGGGTCGGCTCACGGGCTCACGGGTGCGGATCGGGCTCCGCGAGAGCCGGCAGTACGCCTCCACGGGCGCGCCCATGCGCTCGGAGCCGAACGACGGGAACGCCTGGGCGAAGAGGCCCTCTTCGAACGCCGCGACGCTCAGCAGCTCCGCGGCGGTGACCGTGCCCTGCCCGCCCCTGCCGTGCAGGCGGATCTGGACGGAGCTTCCCGATGCGCGGAGCAGGTCGGATCCCGGCGCGGGCGCGGAGAGCGCCGGGCGTGCGGCGCTCCCTGCGGCTGGCTCCATCGCGCGCCCCCTTGCGTCCTCGTCCGGTGCTGCTCCACTCAACGTTATGAACCTCGCGCCGGTGCGGGCAGGGGCGAAGGTCACATCGCACCGTGCGGGGTGCTCAGCGCTCCAGGACGAGCTCGATCTCGTCGCGCACGGCGATGCCGTGCGCGCCGTGGGTGGGAATCGAGGGCTTGAGGGTCCGGCGGGCGTCGTCGGCGGCGCCGGGGGCGACCGATCGGATCCTGAAGCCGCGTCGCTGATAGAAGCGAAGTGCGTCAAGGTTGTCGTTGGTCGTCACGAGCCAGATCTCGCGGCCGGGAAAGGTCGCCGCAAGCGCGTCGAGCAGGGCAGTCCCCACGCCGCGGTGCCGGACGGCTGCGTGGAGCACGACGATCTCCACGGTGTCGCCGTCGAGTCGATAGGCGAGGAGCCCGACGGGTCCGTCGGGCGCCGCCGCAGCGCAGGCCACGAGCGCGGGACCTCCGGACGTCTCGACGAGCCCGCCCCGACGCGCCTGGGCAGAGCCGCCGTACTCGGCATCGAGCAGTGCGTCTGCCCAGGGTCGATCGCCGTCGCAAAGGTCCCTGATGACGGGCGAGGGGTGAACGCGGTCATCTCTCGTCATGCCCGTGCCGCGCCCCTCGTGGCTCGTCGGGCACCGGGACGCAGGTCCCGGAGCCACGTCGCGCGCGGCCCGCGCCGCGCGCGGTCACCAACGTACCGCCGACGCGACGACGCGACGACGCGAAGCGCCATGTCGGCGCGTGTCGTACGATCCGAAACGACGTGGCGGCAGGATCGTCGACACCGCCACGATCTCGAGGGGGGACCATGTCCGAGTCCGACGACAGGCGAGGTTCCTCTCGCGTGGTGCTCGTCACCTTCACGGTGGACGATCCCGAGGTGGCGGACGCGCTCGGCCAGGGCTGCGTCGCAGCGAACCTGGCCGCGTGCGCGAAGCGGATCGGGCCGATCAGCTCGGCGTACCGATGGGAAGGCGAGCTCGAGCAGGCCGAGGAGTGGCAAGTCGTGCTCACGACCACCGAGGAGGTCGTCGACGAGCTGGTCGCGGCCCTTGCCGCACGGCACCCCTACGAGCTGCCGGAGATCCTGGTGACCGACGTGGTGGGCGGGCTCGCGCCGTACCTCGAGTGGGTCGGCGACGAGGTTCGCTCGAACGAAGGCTGAGGCTACAGACGAAAGCGCCCGCCCCACGTTCCCACGGGGCCGGGCGCTTTACTTCAGTTGTACTCCTAGGGCCGGGCGCACCGGGGAGTGGCGATCAGAAGGAACATCCTTGCTCCTACCCGTTGCAACGCTCCAGTTACTCGAGCCGCTTGCCGTTGTGTTGCCTGAGCCTACGAAGTCGAACTCCGCAAGATCCCCTGCAACCGGTCCCCAGGATGAGGATCAGCTGTTACATCCAATCAACAGCACCTCCTCCGGGCCCGCTCGGACCCTCCACTTGCACTATGGCGGCGCCGCCACCCGAATGCAAGGGTCGCGTCGACCTTCGGCGCAAGCACCGCGAGTAGGTTGCGCTCCGAGGTTCGACATCGACCTCGCGGACGTCGAGGAGGTTGCACATGGCTGACGACGAGCCACGGTACGGACAGCCCGGCGGACCGCAGTTCCGCATCACCACGGCGCTCGAGTTCCCCGACGTCGCCTACACCAAGAGCCTCGGGCTCGTCTTCGGCGTCGTCGTGCGATCGATGGGGATGGCAAAGGGCATCGCGGCAGGCTTCAAGTCGATGGCGGGTGGCGAGGTCAAGCAGTACACGCGGCTGGTCGAGGACTCGCGACGCCACGCGATCGACCGGATGATCGAGAACGCCCAGCTCATCGGCGCGACGGGGATCGTCTCGATGCGCTTCGACTCCTCGGACGTCGGCCAGTCGCTCACAGAGATCGTCGCCTACGGCACCGCGGTCGTCGTCGACGGGCCCGCCTAATGGCGGGTGCGGTCATCGGCGTGGCGATCCTCGCACTGGTCATCGGCCTGGGCATCGCGAGCTTCTTCGTCCGGCGACACGGCGAGCAGGAGCGTCCCGGCGCGGGCTGGACGTCGACCGACGAGGTCTTCAATGACCCGTCGACCAATCGCGTCATGCGCGTCTGGCTCGACCGTGCCGGCGAGCGCCACTACGTGCCGGAGGGCGAGCGGCCGGCCATCTGAGCCGGCGCTCGCCCTCCGAACGGCCGTGCCCGTCACCGGACCGGCGCGGGACCAGGACTCCTAGGTCGTCTGCACGCAGCCGCCGGCCGCGTTGCTCCACTCCTGCTGCAGCTGCCAGGTCGTGCCGTTCGACAGGGTCACAGGGCCACCGAACGTCCACGCGCACTTGTCGCCGATCTCAGAGCCCGACGAGTCGATCCAGCCATAGGTCGACGAGGACGGGAGCGTGTCGGTGATCGCCTCCATGAACTCGTGGGAGGTCACGTTCGCGAGCGAGCGCAGCCCCTGGGAGCCCGACACGCCGTAGAGGTTCCCCGGGTCGCATCCTGCGATGCCGGAGGTATTGGGCATGTACGCCACCGCGATGCTCTGACCCCCGATGGAGCCGTACGAGTGCCACGCGCAGAAGCCGACGTTCCTCGGGAAGTTGCTCGTGAACACGAAGTAGATCCCCTGGGGGTCGAGGCTCGTGCCGTAGACCTTCTTGACCTCGTTCGCGATGGTGGAGGTCGACGGGGACCTCGACGGCGGCGAGGACGTGTCGACCTTGAAGCCCCCGTACGCAGAGGAGATCGACGTGCCGCGCATGTACTGCGTGCCGGTGTTGAGGAACGACGAGCCGTTGAACCCCGTGAACAGGCTGCCGATCCCGGACTGGACGTCAGATGCCCACGCCGACTGGTTGCCCCAGAAGATCGCGTAGGTGTGCGACGTCGACAGGACCTTGCCGCCGTGGTCGATGAGCGGACCGCCGCTGGACGCGGCGTGCCCGCTGCTCGACTTGAAGCTGATCGCCGACGGCGCGTGCGACGTCGCTGCCCGAGCGGACGTCGGCGCGTGCACGGCGACGAGCAGCGCAGCTGCGCCGAGCGCCGCGACGGCGATCGAACGGACCGCGGTCGTGGCGCGCGCAGGTGCGCCCGCGGCGCTCGATGGATGGATACGGTGCCCCATGAACCCCCCAATGGTCGTTGGTGCGCTCACAGTACCGCCGCAGCCCGGCGCAGGACGGGGAACTTGGCGAACGACTAGAGCATCCTTCGCCGCGTCACGCGCCACAGGGACCGGCCCGCGAAGAACAGCGCGGCGAGGCACACCAGGACGAAGAGTGTCGGCCCCGCCAGCCGCACGATCCACTCGAACCCGACGATCACGCCCTGGATCCCGTCGTTCCACGCCTTGGAGACCCCTGCGCCCGTCCTCGCGTGCCCGGGGGCGCCCGTGTAGTTCATCTCGACCGTCAGAGTGCCGAACGCCGCTTGGTTCGTCAGCACGTTCAGCTGACCCTGGAGCTGCTCGATCTGCACCTGGATGTTGTTGACCTGGGCTTGGATCGCCAGCACGTCGCTGATCGAGTTCGCCCTCGACATGATCGCCAGGTACTGCTGGCGGCTGATCTCCAGGGCGGCGATCCTCGCGTGCAGGTCGACGAACTGCGAGGTGACGTCCGTCGAGCTCGTGTTCAAGCTGGTCACGTGGTACCTGGCGCTCACCGCGGCGACGAGACCGCTGTAGTGGGCCTCCGGGACGCGCAGCACGACGTTGGCCGTGGACGCGCTCCCTCGGGCGCCCGCGACATTGACCTGCGAGCTCGCGACGTAGCCCCCCTCGCGCTGGGCGAGCGAGGACAGCGCGATGACCGTTGGCTGGAGGCGGTCCACAGGGAGCTGGATGCCGACGGTCCCCACGGAGATGACCTTGGTCTGGTCGATCCTCGCCACCTTGGTGCTCTGCGAGGGCGCGCCGCTCTGGCGGTACGCGGCGCCCCACTGCAGCCTCGTTCCCTGCGCGGCGAACGCGTAGTTCAAGGAGCTGTTGGCCAGCCCGGGGGACTGTGGCGAAGCGATGCCAGCGGCCGCATGCCCCGAGAGTGCCGATCGCGTCGCTGGTGCGCTGCCGGCCAACAAGGGCAGCGCGATCGCCGCGGCGAGCGCGACCATCGCGGCGCTGGCGACGAGCGTGCGCGTGCGACGCTCGCGCGGGACGAGCGCGGTGACCTTGGGGAGCGCGGGCTCGGAGGGCCGCTCCGCGAGGGCGGCGTCGATGATCCGAGACGGCCCGTCGGTTGGCACCTCGATCGATCGACCCACCTCCTCGAGCAGCTCCCGGAGCTCGTCGTCGATGGTGCTCATCGCTGTGCCTCCGTAGGGTGGTGGTCGTCGTTGCGTGGCGCTCGGAGGGCCGGGTGCCCCGCGAGCAGGCGTCGCGCCTCGTGGAGCCGCGACTTGACGGTGCCCACGGGCCTGCTGATCGCTGTGGCGATCTCGCGCTCGGAGAGGTCCGCGAAGTAGCGCAGCACGACCACGGTCCGCAGCTGGACGGGCAGGTCGCCCAGGGCGGCACCGAGATCCGTCGCCGCCTCGATCGGCGCGGACCGGTCGCTCACGCCGAGGGACCCGAGGGCATCGTCGCTCCCACGCCGGTCGCGGTGGGGGATCTCGCTGCGGAGCTTCGTGTAGCACGCGTTGACCACGACGCGGTACAGCCAGCGACGCACGTCGACGCCCGCGGGAAGTGAGTCGCGGAACCGCCACGCGCGCAGGTACGCCTCTTGGACCGCCTCTTCCGCGTCGGCTCGATTGCCCACGATCATGCAGGCGGTCCGGAACGACTGGTCGTAGCCGTCCGCGAGCCACGCCTCGAGTCGGGCGATGTCCTCGTCGTGGGAGCCCGCCCCGGCGGGGGCGTCGCGCTGCGGTGCCATCACCCTCCTCAGACTCGGGCCCGACCCGAAAGGTTCGGAATTCGCGCCCGGCCGCGCCAGCCGGCTCAGTGGACCAAGCGGTCGAATCCCTCCCAGTACTCCGCGCGGAGCTTGAACTTCTGGAGCTTGCCCGTCGCGGTCCGGGCCAGCTCGTCGCGGAACTCCACCGAGCGCGGGGACTTGAAGTGCGCCAGGGTCCCCCGACAGTGGGCGATGAGCTCCGCCTCGGTCGCCTCGTGGCCGTCGCGCAGCACCACGAGCGCCTTGATCGTCTCGCCCCACTTGTCGTCGGGCACGCCGATGACCGCGACCTCGGCGACTGCGGGGTGCTGGAACAGGCAGTCCTCGACCTCGATGGAGCTGACGTTCTCGCCGCCGGTGATGATCACGTCCTTCTTGCGATCGGTGATCACCACGTGGGCGCCGTCGAGGTACGCGCCGTCGCCGGTGTGGAACCATCCCCCCTCGAGCGCCTTCTCTGACTCGATGGGCTGCTCCCAGTAGCCGGCGAAGACGTGGTTGGACCTCGCGAGGACCTCGCCGTCGACGTCGACGTCGATGCGCACGCCGACCGCCGGCACGCCCGCACGGCTGAGCAGCGCGGCCCGCTGGCGGGGCTCGAGGTGGTCCCACTCGCTCGGTGCCCGGTTGATCGTGAGCAGCGGGGAGGTCTCGGTGAGCCCGTAGATCTGGATGAACTCCCAGCCGAGCTCGGTCTCGACCTGCTCGATGACCCGCGTGGGCGGCGGGGCCCCGGCGACGACGATGCGCACGAGACCGCGCCCCGGGACCTGCTTGCCCGCGCGCGCACGCGCGGCGGCTGCGTCGAGGACCATCGAGACGACCGCGGGGGCGCAGCACATCAACGTGACCCCGTGCTCGTCGACGCGGCGAAGGATCTCCTCGCCGTCGACCTTTCTCAGCACGACATGGCGCACGCCCATCGCGGTTGCCGCGAAGGGCATGCCCCAGCCGTTCGCATGGAACATCGGAAGGGTGTGCAGGAGCACGTCGCGGTCGTTCAGCCCCACGTGCCAGCCGAACGTCGCGGCATTCAGCCAGTTGTTCCGGTGCGTGAGCTGGACGCCCTTGGGATTCGCGGTCGTCCCCGAGGTGTAGTTGATCGAGCACGTGGCGTCCTCGTCCGACGACCACTCGAGGGGGTGGTCGCGGCCGCCGAGCTCGCCGAACCAGTCGGCGTCGTCGATGCCGTCGAGGCGCACGAGGCGCTCGACGTCGAGGTCCGCCACGGCGTCGTCGAGCTCCGGGTCGTACAGGACGACCTGGGCGCCGGAGTGCGCGACGATGAAGGCGATCTCGTGGGCGTTGAGCCGGAAGTTGATCGGTACCAGCACCCGGCCGTACCCGCTCACGCCGAAGAACGCGATGAGGAAGCGAGCCGAGTTGGGACTGACGATCGCGACCCGGGCACCGTGCGGCACCTCGAGCTCGTCAAGCTTCGCGGCGAGCCCCGCAGCGCGCAGGGCCATCGAGGCGTAGCTGATCGCACCCAGGTCGCCCGGAGCGCCGGGCTCGTCGATGACCGCGACTCGGTCGGGAACGACGAGCGCCGCACGGCTCAGGAAGTCACTGACGGTGAGCTCGACGCGCACGGCGCCTCCTCGTCGACTCGGTCTGGGTTCTCGACCCTACCGAAGCGCCTTGCGCCGAGCGACTCGGGACCCGGCCATGCGAGTATCCCCGCATGCGCTTCATCATCTACGGCGCCGGCGCGATCGGCGGGGCGATCGGTGCGCGGCTCTTCGAGCAGGGCCACGAGGTCGTGCTGATCGCGCGCGGGGCGAACCTCGAGGCGATCCGACGCGACGGGCTGACCGTGGCGTCGCCGACCTCGACGGACCGATTCGAGATCACCGCCGTCGCGCATCCCTCGGCTCTCGAGATCCGAGACACCGACGTCGTCATCCTCGCGATGAAGACCCAGGACACCGCCGCGGCGCTCGACGCGCTCGCGGACGTCGCAGCGCCGTCGACGAGCGTCGTGTGCGCCCAGAACGGCGTGGAGAACGAGCGGCTCGCGCTCCGGCGCTTCTCGGGTGTCCTCGGCATGTGCGTCGTGTGCCCTGCGACCTACCTCGAGCCCGGTCGCGTCGAGCTGCTCTGGGCGCCGTCGAGCGGCGTGCTCGACCTCGGGCGCTGGCCCGCGGGGAGCGACGAGCGGGCCGAGGCGATCGCCGGCGCGCTGCGGGCGGCGACGTTCGCCTCGGTGGCGCGCGAGGACATCTCGCGGTGGAAGTGGGGCAAGCTGGTCTTGAACCTCGGCAACGCGGTCGAGGCGGCCTGCGGGCACGACGGTGACGCCGCCACGCTCGCCGAGCTGGTCCGCGACGAGGGCGTGACGTGCCTGCACGCAGCGGGGATCGACTTTGCCAGCGCGGAGGAGTTCGCCTCGAGGCGCGCCTCGCTCGACTTGTCCGGAGCGCCCCCGACGCCGTCGCGAGCTGGCGGCTCGACCTGGCAGAGCCTCGCGAGAGGCGCCGGATCCGTCGAGACCGACTACCTCACCGGCGAGGTCGTCCTGCTGGGCCGGCTCGTCGGCGTGCCGACGCCGGCGAACGACCTGCTCCAAGACGTGGCCAGGGTCCTCGCGCGCGCCCGCCAGTCGCCCGGCTCGGTGGCGGCCGCCGAGCTGCTCGAGCGCCTCGGTCACCGGCGCGGCCGCTGAGCCGCGCGGCGCGCGCTCGGTAGCATCCGTCTCGAGGCGTCACAGTGGAGGTGCGATGGGAACCGCAGTCGTCACAGGGGCATCGAGCGGACTCGGCCGCGAACTCGCGCTGCTGCTCGCCCAGCGAGGCGAGCGCGTGATCGCCGCCGCGCGGAACGAAGCGGCGCTCGCCGAGCTGACCGCGACCTCCGCGCGGATCGAGGCCGTCGGGGCGGACCTCTCGGTGCCCGAGGGACGTGAGCGCCTCGCCGCCGCGGTCGGCGAGGTCGACATCCTCGTCAACAACGCCGGGTTCGGAGCGGTTGGCGCCTTCGCCGCGACGCCGCTCGACGTCAGCGACCGGATGGTGGAGGTCAACGTGGTGGCCCTCACGGACCTGACCGCGAGGTGGCTGCCCGCGATGGTGGCCCGCGGGAGTGGCCGGGTCCTCAACGTCGCGTCGACCGCGGCGTTCCAGCCCGGGCCCCTCATGGCCGTGTACTACGCGACCAAGGCCTACGTGCTGTCGTTCACCGAGGCGATCGCCGAGGAGCTGCGTGGCACGGGCGTCACCGCGACCGCGTTCTGCCCCGGGGCGTTCACGAGCGGCTTCCAGTCCACGGCCGGCGTGGAGAACACGCGCCTCGTCAAGGGCCGCAAGCTGCCGACGTCACCACAGATGGCCGTCGCTGCGCTCGACGCGATGGACCGCGGGAAGGTCGTCGCGATACCCGGAGCCCTCAACAAGCTCGGAGCATTCTCCCCGAGGGTCGCGCCGCGCCCCTTGGTGCGGCGCACGGCGCACTGGATCCAGTCTGAGGCCTGAGCGACCGCGGCCGGGGTCCGCGGCGCCGCGGGCCGCGACGGTAGCCTCGGGCCCTCGATGACCACCGACCTGGCGACGTCCGCGCCGACGGCGCCGGCCGAGGGAGCCGACGGGCGCCGAGGTTCCCTGCCGCCCTGGCCGGCGGCGACACTGGCCGCCCTCGTGGTGATCGGCGCGATCGCCCGGGCGCACGGCTTCAGCTCGCTCGACCTGTGGTTCGATGACGCGTGGGCGGCCGCGCCCGCGCGCGTCGGGCTGTCCCAGGCGGTCCACATGGTCCTGACCGCCCCGGGCTATGGGCTCGCCCTGCGCAGCTGGGTCCGACTTGATCCGGCCACGACGTGGTTCGCCCAGATCCCCGCCTTCGTGCTCGGGCTCTGCGCGATCCCCGCGGTCTACGCACTGCTCCGCTACTTCGGCTCGTCGCGCTGGATCTCCCTCGCCGGCTCGGCTGCCGTCGCGGTGAGCCCCGTCGCCGTGCAGTACTCGACGCGCCTCAAGGAGTACCCATTCGACCTGCTCTCTGCGTGCGCGCTGCTGTGGCTCGAAGAGCGGGCCCGCCGCACGGGGGATCCCCGCTCGCTGGCTGCCCTGGCGGCGGCTTCCGTCGCGGCGTTCTTCGTGTCAGCGGGCACCGCCCCGGTGATCGCCGGCGCGTGGATCGCGCTCGTAGCGGCGCTCGTGGCCGACCGGCGCGCCCGCGCGAGCGTGCTCGGCTCCCTCGCCGCGACGCTGCTCGGCTGCCTCGTGGTCTGGGGGCTCTTCTTGCGCCACCTCCCGCACGTGCTGACCGTCAACTGGCGGCGGCGGGGGTTCCTCGTCGACTACGGCAGCCACGGCGCCTTCGAGCGCAGCGTCACGCTCGTCTTCGGCGGGTTCGTCCACGCCGCGCTCGCCTACCCGGTCCCCGCCACCTTCTTCCAGACGACCCCCGGGCTGCACGCGCCCGGTGCCGCCGTGGCCGGGCTTGCGGTCCTCGGGATCGCGATCGGCTACCCGATCGCCACCGCACTGCGCCGGCGCACGGCGGTGCCGGCGCTCGCCGCGGCGGCCTCGCTGCTCGTGGCGGTCCTGCTCGCCTTCGCGGACCGCGTCCCGCTCGGCGACGGCCGCACCGACGAGGTGCTGTACCCGGCGCTGGCCGTCTGCCTCGCCGCGGTGGCAGCCGCTGCGGCCGCCGGGATCCGCAGCGACCGGCGGCCCCCGCGCGCCGTGCGCGTTGCGGTGTCCGCCGCGCTGATCGGCGCGGTCGTCGCGTTCGGCGCGTCGCACCGGGCGGTCTACCCGACCGTGTCGCTGCGCGGCGTCGCGCAGCGACTCGCACCGCTGGAGCGACCCGGCGACGTGGTGTTCGTCGACACGTTCAACTCGTTCGGCTGGTGCTACTACGAGCTCGCGCCATGCCGCACCCAGGTGGGCGGTCGACCCGTCTGGCCACAGGGGTTCCGCCCCGTGGCGACCACGGCGTCGGTGTTCATCGCGGCGCACTACCGCGTGCCGCTGCCGGAGTTCACGGCCGCCCAGGCCCGTGCGGTGCGGATCTGGTACGTCGGGTTCACCTACGGGACCTTCGACGTCGGCGCGGACCCGGCGCGCTACAACCTGCCCGTCTCCACCTGGTTCACGGGGCTGCTGAGCGCCGACGGGTGGCACCGGGTGCTGGCGGGCCCCACGACCCAGGTGCTCGGCGTCCACGCCTACGCGATCCTCTACGTGCGCTCCCGGTAGCGGGGGACCGGGCGGGTCCGGGGCATCGGTGCACGTCGTTCCGCAGTTTTCCTATGATGTCACTCGGGAAACTTGATCCTGTGCCAGGAGGGCCTGTGCGGACAACCGGTGACATCGACGAGGCGTCCCCGGGCGCGCTCGGGGCGGGCTCGCCGGCGCAGCCCGCGCCGGCCGTGTCGATCAACGGCGCCTCCAAGGTCTTCGGCACCGGCGCGTCCAGGGTGCTCGCGCTCGACGCGATCACCCTGGAGGTCCCCGCGGGTCGGTTCGTCTGCCTCGTCGGCGCGTCGGGCTGCGGCAAGACGACCCTGCTGAACCTCGTCGCGGGGCTCGAGGCACCGACCGCCGGCACGGTCGCCTCGAGCGGTCGAAGCGCGCTGATGTTCCAGGAGTCGGCGCTGTTCTCGTGGCTCACGCTCTCGCGCAACGTCGAGCTCGCCCTCAAGCTGCGCGGCGTGCGCTCGCGCCAGGAGCGCCGCGCCGAGGCGCGCCGGCTCCTCGCGATGGTGCACCTCGACGACTTCGCCGGCGCGCGTCCCCATGAGGTGTCCGGCGGGATGCGCCAGCGCGGCGCGCTGGCCCGCGCGCTCGCCCAGCACCCCGACATCCTTCTGATGGACGAGCCGTTCGGCGCACTCGACGCGATGACGCGGGACCTGCTGCACGAAGAGCTCGAGTCGCTGTGGCGCAGCGAGGGGATGACCGTGCTGTTCGTGACCCACAACGTGCGCGAGGCCGTCCGGCTCGGCGATGAGGTCGTCGTGCTCTCGAGCAGGCCGGGCCGCATCGTCGAGCGGATCCAGGTCGACATCGACCGCCCTCGCAGGATCGACTCGCCCCAGGTGGCGACCGCCGCCGCGACGATCACCGACCTTCTTCGCGAGGAGGTGCGGCGCCATGGCGGTCGCTGACGCGAAGCTCGGCGCCGAGCTCGAGGGGCTCGACAGCCTGGACCTCGTCGCGCCGCGCGCGCAGAGGGGACGCCGGTTCGCGCGCGTCGTGCTGCCCAAGCTCGTCGCCACCGTCGCGTTCTTCGGGGCCTGGCAGCTGCTCGTGCTCTCGGGGTGGAAGCCCGAGTACGTGATCCCCAGCCCCTTCACGGTGCTCAAGGCGATGACCCAGAACCCGCGGGAGCTGCTCGACGCGGCGGCCGTCACCATGGTGCGAGGCGCCATCGGCTTCGGCTGCGCGATCGTGATCGGCGGCGCCGTGGGGCTGGTGGTCGCCCGGCTCGGGCTCGTGCGGGCCGCGGTCGGCTCGATGATCACCGGGCTCCAGACGATGCCGTCGATCGCGTGGTACCCGCTCGCGATCATCGTGTTCGGCCTGGGCGAGTACGCCATCTTGTTCGTCGTCATCGTCGGCGCCGCCCCGTCGATCGCCAACGGGATCATCACCGGCGTCGACCAGGTGCCGCCGCTGCTCAAGCGCGTGGGGCGCACGATGGGGGCAAAGGGGCTCGGGCACCTGCGCTACGTCGTGCTGCCCGCCGCACTGCCGGTCATGGTCTCGGGACTCAAGCAGGGCTGGGCCTTCTGCTGGCGATCGCTGCTCGCCGGGGAGATCATCGTGGCCCTCTCGCGGGTGGGCCTCGGCGAGAAGCTCCAGGACTACAAGGACTTCAACGACTTCGTCGGCCTCTACGAGATCATGATCGTGATCTTCGTCCTGGGGGTGCTCGTCGACGGCGTCCTGTTCGGCTCCGCGGACCGCGCGATCCGCCGGCGCTGGGGGCTCGCCGACTGAGCCGAGATCCTCGGATGCCCCCGGGAGTTGACGTAGCCTCGCGAGGAGCAACGTCGCAGGGGGTATGACGATGAACTGCACGAAGTGCGGTGCCCAGGTCGCCGAGGGCGACACGTTCTGCGGGTCATGCGGGAACCCGGTCGCACAGGCACCCGCCGCGCCGGCCGCGCCGCCGATGGGCAGCTACGCGCCACAGAAGTTCGTTGACCCCGCGACGGGCGTGCCGCTCGCGGAGTGGTGGCAGCGCGCCGTCGCCCTGATCATCGACGACGTCATCGTGGGGATCCCGACGTTCATCGTCCTTCGGATCATCGTGGCGATCGGCACGACGACGACCACCGACCAGCTCGGGTTCCAGTACCGCTCGACGTCGGGCGCCGCGTTGCTGTTCGGCTACGTCGTCGTGTTCGCCGTGTGGTTCGGCTACTTCGTCTTCTTCACCGGTCGAGGCGAGGGCCAGACGCCCGGGAAGATGGCGATGGGCATCGGCGTGCGCATCGAGGGCGGAGCGGCCGGCGCCATCGGCTTCGGCAAGGCGGCGGGCCGCTACGGGATGATCTTCGTGATGGGCATCATCCCGATCGTCCTGCTGATCGACTACCTCTCCCCGCTGTGGGACCCGCGCCGCCAGGCGTGGCACGACAAGGTCGCCAAGACCAGCGTCGTGACCCTGCGCTAGCCCGAGCGGCCCCCGCGGCGCACCGGCCGCCCCCGCGTAGCCTTGCCCGCGAGGAGGGGTCATGACCGACGACAGCCGAGACCACACCGCCCTGCACGCGATGCTGCACGAGAAGCGGAGCTTCGCGCCGCCCGAGGGGTTCGCCGCGGGCGCCCTTGCGGGACCGGAGCTCTATGACGAGGCCGCACAGGACCCCGTCGCGTGGTGGGACGCCCAGGCGCGCAGCCTCGACTGGGCCGCGCCCTGGCACACCACGCTCGAGTGGGACCTCCCGTTCGCCAAGTGGTTCGTCGGCGGGAGGATCAACGCCTCGGTCAACTGCGTCGACCGCCACGTCGCCGCGGGGCTCGGCGACCGCGTCGCCATCCACTGGGTCGGCGAGCCCGAGGGGGAGCGGCTCGACATCACCTACGCCGATCTCCTCGCGCGCGTGTCGCAG
>Ga0075030_100002642_pt1 | contig 16286 bp, 12 predicted proteins | sample LitLauG_LLR_2012_FD_71393 | JGI IMG/M metagenome (GOLD analysis project Ga0075030, IMG submission 71393) | Freshwater sediment microbial communities from Pennsylvania, USA - Little Laurel Run_MetaG_LLR_2012 | ecosystem: Environmental > Aquatic > Freshwater > Creek > Sediment | place: USA... | reverse complement strand
AGTCGCACCTGCTCCTGCTCAACCGTCTCTTCCGGAGAGACAGTCAGACCAAGTTTTTCGTAGATGGACTTGGCGGTCGCGAGGGACTTTACCGCGATACCGAGATGATCAATTTGAAACATAGTTGCTTGCGTGGCCGCGGACGCATTCGTCCGCTTGCGGGCTTGTTTTTATTTCTCGATTCGGCATCCCCGGACGAATGCGTCCGGGGCTACATGTTTCCAACTTTGGCCGCGATCTCTTCTACCAGCGTGTACGGGTCGCGCTTGTGCTCGGCTACTTCGGCTGCCAGTCGCGAGACCCTGCCGTCTCCAAGTTGCTCGCGGGCTTTCTCGAGCATGACATCGCGAAGCATCTCGACCAACCGCTCCTGCCAATTATGCACGCTCTTCTTGAAGGCCAGATTCTCTTTGAGCAGATAGGCCTCATAGTTTGCGATCGCGGCTGCGAGTTCTGGTATCCCGACGCCTTCGCTGGCTACGGTTTTTACGATGGGAGGAGTCCACCCATCGTTTCGCGTGGCCAGCGACTGCAGAGCGCGAATCTCGCGTTCGACGCGTTCGGCGCCCTCGCGATCGCTCTTGTTGATGACGAATATGTCCGCGATCTCCATGATGCCGGCCTTGATGGTTTGCACGTCGTCTCCCATACCAGGAACAAGGATCACTACCGTGATATCGGCGAGACGAACGATATCCACTTCGTCTTGGCCGACTCCGACGGTTTCGATGAGGACGACGTCGCGGCCTGAAGCGTCCAGAACGGTTGTGACGTCGGCCGTGGTACGAGCCAGTCCGCCGAGCGACCCGCGCGTGGCCATGCTGCGAATGTAGATGCCCGGATCGGAGAAGTGCTCCTGCATGCGGATGCGGTCGCCAAGAATCGCTCCGCCCGTGTAGGGGCTTGTGGGATCAACTGCGACAATTCCGACGGTTCGGTTTTGCTTGCGATAGAGCCGGGCCAGTTGATCGACCAGCGTGCTCTTCCCTGCTCCGGGGGCGCCGGTCAGTCCGAGGATGCGGGCTTTGCCGCTGTGTGGAAACAAGGCCTTCAGCAGGTCAGACCATCCGGGGGCGTGATTTTCCACAGTGGAGATAGCGCGTGCCAGTGCGCGTACATCGCCGGAGCGAAGTGGCTCGATCCATGACTGGATTTCTGAGTTGGAGTGCACGGTGCCCAAGCAGATAGTGTAAAGCACTTGGAACAGAAGCAGGCGCTTCTAGTACCGCACTACTCCACAAACCGGGCAGGACCAGCGATTGCCGAAGCCGGTCACCAGTGGCGTGGAACAAAAGGGACAAAGGGTATCGGCGGCGGGCTCGACCTTAGCCAAACTCTGGCGCAGGGACGGCCTGCGGAATAGGCGGAAGAGTTGCACCGCAAATATCATTGCCATTAGCGGTCCTCCGATGCGGCAGACCCACACGCCGGGCGCAAAGTCAGAATTGGCGGGAACGATCCAAAACACAATCGAGAGCACGATGAGAGTGTACAACCCGCGCCACAACAAGCGGCGACGTAGCTTCGGCGTGCGATGCGGCTCGTACCCGCACTCGCAGCATTGCCAGTGCCGCCAAAACCCGACCGGAAGAAGCGGAATCCACAGGATGTGGCCGATGTCGAACGTGCGCACCGCGACCGAACGGCGCTGCGCCTGGCAGCGCATGCAGTAATCGTTGCGAAAGCCAATGCGCTTGGGCCAAAGGTGATAGGCACCGCGGATGATGAACATCAAAGTAGAGAAACTACATCGAGGCGATCGTTCCGCCTCCGGGTCCGATTTTTAAGACGTTCCGAGCCAAGCCGCCAACCACGGGTATTTCGGCCCACTCGCCACGTCCTGCCTTGATCGAGTAAATCACGGCGATCACGATTTTCGTAATCCAAAGTCCCATCCATCCCAGCCAAAAGACGGGAAAGATCGCGAAAAACGTAACCGGGATCTGGTTGTTATTTGCGTGCGTGTGGAGAACTGCCACCATGACGGCCGCGATCCAGAACACCATCACGAACATGGTGATCACGAGATAGACGAGTTCCAGAAAAAGTACTTGCAGCGAGTGGAACGAAACAAAGCGAGACTGCCGCTTTACGAAGAAGATGATCAGCGGAGGAATCCATCCTCCAACCACCTGAAGAGCGTGGGCCAGAACCGCCATGCTGCGCTCGTCGGATGTGGTCGCGGTCAGATCAGGTATCACCGTCGAAGTGGCCATGCACGCAGCACGGTATCACAAAATTTCCAGGCTGAGAATCGTGTGCTCAACTCCAGGAGCAATGAAACGACCGCTAATCCTTCAGCAACTGACGCGCAATCACCAAGCGCTGAATCTCGCTCGTGCCTTCGCCAATGGTGCACAACTTCACGTCGCGATAGAATTTTTCTGCGGGATAGTCTTTGATGAATCCGTATCCGCCGTGAATCTGGACGCTCTCATTGGCGCAACGCACCGCCACTTCGCTGGCATAAAGCTTCGCCATGGACGATTCCTGAGTGCTCTTCATACCGGCGTCTTTCATGGAGGCCGCGCGCATGGTCAGCAGCATGGCGGCGTCGATTTCGGTCGCCATGTCAGCGAGTTTCCACTGGATCGCCTGAAAATCACTGATCGGCTTGCCGAACTGCTTGCGCTGCTTGGAATACTTGAGCGCGCATTCATAGGCGCCTTCGGCCATGCCCAGCGAGAGGGCTGCGATGGAAATGCGGCCGCCGTCTAGAACGCGCATGGCATCCGGAAAGCCCTGGCCTTCGGCCCCGAGCAGGTTCTCGGCAGGAATCACGCAGTCTTCAAAGATCAATTCTGCTGTGTCGCTGGCGCGGAGACCGAGTTTGTTCTCTTTTTTGCCGGGGCGAAATCCCTTCGTATCTTTTTCTACGACAAATGCCGAAATACCATGCGTGTGCGCGGCGCGATCGGTCACGGCCAGAACTACGACGACATCGGCATAATGACCGTTCGTGCAGAAGGTCTTGGTGCCGTTCAGCACCCAGGTATTCCCCTTGCGGACCGCGGTCATGCGCGCGCTCCCTGCGTCAGAACCAGAGGCAGGCTCGGTGAGCCCCCACGCGCCGATAAATTCGCCGGTCGCCAGCTTGCTGACATATTTCTTCTTCTGCGCTTCGTTGCCCGCGAGAAAAATATGATTCGAGCAAAGCGATGTATGCGCAGCCACGATAATTCCCACCGATCCATCGACGCGCGAAAGCTCTTCAATCGCGGTAACGTACTCGACGTATCCCATGCCCGCGCCGCCATATTCTTGCGGGAAAACGGTTCCCAGCAATCCCAGTTTGCCGAGTTCTTTGACGGTAGCGAGGGGGAAATCGCCGCGCTCATCCCATTCCATGACGTGGGGCTTGATCTCGCGTTCGGCGAACTCACGAACGCTCTTCTTTAATTGCAATTGCTCTTCGTTGAGTTGAAAGTCCAAGACTTCCTCCGTCGTGCTCGGGTGCTGCGCCTGCCAGCCCCGCTTCAGGGGAATTTCCAAAACCCCGAATTTTGAATTAAAACACAGCGCCGGAGAGGGAAGAAGTTACGTCCGGAGGAGAAAGGAGAAGAGTGCTGAAAGGCGCATGAACACTGGCGATTCTACACGTTCGCGCCCGGCACCCAACCGACCGGATGGTTTGACGATTCAGCCTGAAACGCTCTTCGAACCAGCGCTAAAGATTCCGACAAAATTATACGCCGAGTCTAGAGAGGCGGAGCGGGGGCTTCGGTCGAAGTGAGGAACACTTGAAAGATTTCGTTGGACAGCAGGCGTCCTCGCGGCGTGAGACGAATTCGATTGCCCGACCGTTCCAGCAATCCCTGATCGATCAATTCGAAGACCCTGGGCTCGAATAGTTCCACGACACCCCGGCCAAAACTGAGAGCGATCTTGTGGAAGTCTACGCCCTCGTTCAGTCGCAGTCCGAGAAAGAAACTCTCCTCCAGCGCAGTGGCTTGAGATACCACCGTTCGCTGCAGGGGTGAGCCAGCCACGTACTTCTCGAGACTGTCAGTCCCGGCAAAGCGCACTCCTTCCTTGTCTGCACTCGCGAACGGAAGCATGGAATGAGCATCGACCCCAAATCCCAGATAGGGCTGGCGGGTCCAGTATTTCAAGTTGTGGCGGGACCGAAAACCCTCGCGGGCAAAATTGGAAATCTCGTACTGCGGCACGCCTGCTGCTTCAAGCTTTTCGGAGGCAGCTATATAGAAATCCGCGATCGCCTCTTCGTCGGGCACAAAATGCGCGTGATACCGCGTGCCACCGGCGATCAGTTCTCGTCCCAGACGCGAGTCCTCATCGACTTCCAGCATGTAGATACTCACATGTGGGGCCCCGGCCGCAATTGTTTCCGCAAGGGATTGGTCCCAACTCGCCGCTGTCTGGTGCGGCAAGCCCGCGATCAGATCAATATTGATGTTGGTGATCCCGTCGGCCCGCAGATGCTCAATATCATCGACGACGGTCGCTCGCTTGTGCAGACGTCCGACAGCGGCAGCCTCGCCGTCCACAAACGATTGCACTCCCAGGCTGACGCGATTCACGCCGGACCGCAACAGCGTTTCTCGCATCTCCGGAGTAAGTGTGCCGGGCGCGCATTCGACTGTAACCTCGGCATCAGCCTGCACGTGAAACTCGGCGCGGATGGCGGTAAAGATCCGATGGAGTTGGTCGACGTCGAGTACAGTCGGCGTCCCGCCGCCCAGGTAGACGGAATCCACTTCAGGCTCCGCTCGGCCCCCCATTTCCATCGCAGTTTGCCGCCATGCCGCGATCTGCTGGCAAACACGATCGACGTAGCGCTCGAAGACCACGCGCGAGAACACGTCGGACGCGAAGTTGCAGTAGCTGCATTTGGTCCGGCAAAAAGGCACAGAAATGTAAATCCCTGAAGACATCGGCTGATTATTTCACCTTAAACCTTTTTCATCCCGCGGGCTCAATCGGCATCTATTTAGGTTACCCTGTTGAAGACCACGCGCCCGTGCCCGGCGCCGATTCACGCAAACGATGGCTCAGGAAGAAGAAATACTAGGCAAGGCATACGACAGCCGCCTGATGCGGCGACTGCTGACCTATCTGCGTCCCTACAAGTGGGAGGTCGGCGTGGCCCTCGCTTCGATCATCCTGAAATCGTTCTGCGATGTGCTTGGGCCGTACCTGGTCAAGGTGGCGATCGACCGCTACTTTGCGCCCAGTCCCGGCTCGCTCTCCGGCATGTGGAGTTGGCTCAGTCCGCAGCCCACCAAGGGGATCGCGCAGATTTCCGGAATCTATTTGGCGATGCTGGTGTGCATCTTCGTCTTCGAGTTCCTGCAGACCTATTACATGCAATGGACCGGACAAAAGGTGATGTTCGATCTGCGTAGCCAGATCTTCCGTCACCTGCAGCACATGCATGTCGCGTTCTACGACAAGAATCCGGTGGGTCGCCTCGTGACGCGCGTAACTACGGACGTCGACGCCTTGAACGAAATGTTCACCTCGGGCGTGGTCTCGATCTTTGAAGATCTGTTCGTGCTCGCGGGCATTCTCGGGATCATGTTGTGCATGAATTGGAAGCTGGCCCTGATCACATTTTCCGTGCTTCCCTTCATTGTGGTAGCAACCAAAGTCTTTCGTGATAAGGTTCGAGACTCCTACCGGCGTATTCGGGTAGCTATTGCACGCATCAATTCCTACTTGCAGGAGCACGTCAGCGGCATGGTCGTGCTGCAACTGTTCAACCGGGAGCGCAAGGCTTACACACGTTTTTCAGAGATTAACCGGAGTCACATGGACGCATTCAAAGATGCGATCCTCGCCTACGCCATTTACTACCCTGCGGTCGATTTATTTTCGGCGATCGCGATCGCGTGCGTCATCTGGTACGGCGGCCAGGACATTATTCGCGGCCTGGTTGCAAAGACCGTGAGCCTGTCGTTCAATCCCCATACGTTGATTTCGGTCCATCTTGTTGCAACAGCGGCTTCGCTCGGCGTGTTAATCGCGTTCACGCAATACGCGATGCGCTTTTTCCGTCCGATCATGGATTTCAGCGAGAAGTACAACATTTTGCAATCCGCGATGGCGGCGAGCGAGCGGATCTTCAAGCTGCTCGACACGCCGATCCAGGTCGTCTCACCGGATGTAGCGAAGACGCCGGATGGGCCGGGCCGTATTCAATTCGATCACGTCTGGTTTGCGTATCGAGATATTCCGGGTGACAGCGGCACGGATCAGGTGAAGACGGCCGCCTCGACGCTCCCCGCGGCACAGAGCACGAGTGCCTCCGGCAATGGAATCGAACCCCCGCCGCCGGACTGGGTTCTGCGCGACGTCAACTTCACCATCGAGCCTGGTGAGACCATTGCCGTTGTTGGCCATACTGGTGCGGGGAAGACGACGCTGATTTCGCTTCTGCTCCGGTTCTATGACGTGCAGAAAGGCGCGGTGCGCATCGACGGAGTCGATGTCAAAGAGATGGATCTCGTTGACCTTCGTGGCCGGTTCGGGGTGGTGTTGCAGGATCCCTTTCTCTTTACGGGAACGATCGGCGGCAACATTCGACTCGGGACGGAGCGCATTCAGAACCAGCACATCGAGCGCGCTGCTGAAGACGTGAATCTTTCTGACTTTATTCGCGCCCTGCCCAACGGATTCAACGAAGAGGTCCGCGAGCGCGGCTCAACCCTTTCGACAGGACAGAAGCAGCTTATCTCATTCGCCCGTGCCCTCGCGCACGATCCGAAGATTCTGATTCTGGATGAGGCTACCTCGAGCGTGGATACGGAGACCGAGTTCCGCGTGCGCGACGCTTTAGCTCGGATGGTGGAAGGCCGCACGTCGGTCATTATCGCGCACCGGCTATCCACCATTCAGCGCGCCGACAAGATCATCGTGATGCATAAGGGCCAGGTGCGCGAAATGGGGACACACCAGGAACTGCTGGCCCATCGGGGGATTTACTACAAGCTTTACCAACTGCAGTATAAGGACCAGGAAATTCCAGTAGCGAACGCGCTCAGACCGGAAGCAACCGCAAGTGCGGATGACTAACGCCGGTCGCCTGTCCTTCGCCCCACTCTGCTACATTCATCCACCTGCTCTGATTAGTTCTTCGCATCCGGCTGAGGTGCAGGGGAAGGGTTTTCGCCGGCGGTGCTTTGACTATCGATCAAGCGCTTATGTAGCTTTACACACTTCGCGAGGTGCGCTATATAGCAGATTGGGACGTAGGAATCCCGCTGAACATTGTCAGAGAAATCGCTTCAGGATAGGCTAGTGAAACGATTTATGTCGGGAAACCACCGCAACGGAACGCCGGTTTACAAGAAGATCCAGAATGCGATTCGCAAGCGGATCGACGCCGCGCAGTTACGCCCGGGAGATGCCGTTGCCAGCGAGCGGGAACTGGCGCGCATACACAAAGTCAGCTTGATGACGGCTCGTCATGCGCTTGCAGGCCTCGAACGGGAGGGCATTGTGGAGCGGCGGCGTGGCGCCGGCACCTTCGTCTCCGCACCCAAAATTCACTTCAACAAGCTCATGAGCTACACCGAGCACATGTCGAGCCGCGGCCTGGTGCCGAAGTCGCGTGTGCTGGTGGCGAAGATTGTCCAGGATGAACAGGAAGTCGCGGCCCGGTTGACCCTGCCCGCCGGGACACCGCTGGTAAAGATCGAGCGCCTTCGCCTGACGGAAGAAGATCCCTTTGCGCTGGAGACGTGTTATTTGCCGGCGGCGGAATTTTCCGCTCTGACCACTGCCCCGCTCGGCCGCGGTTCGCTGTTCTCAACGTTGGAGCATGATTTTGGCGTGGAACTCGCTTATGCCGACGAGGAAGTGGATGCGACAGCCGCTGACGCCAACGTCGCCCAGATGCTTGGCGTGCACAAGAGCGCGCCCGTGTTACGCATTCGCCAGGTGATCTATTCCACAAAAGGCAAGGCGACGATGTACGTAGTCGGATACTACCGCTCGGAGCGCCACACGCTGTTCATTCGACGCTTCCGGTAAGAACGCGAAATCCTTAACGTATTGTGCTGACGGAATTTGTTTCAGTGTACAGTCATCTTTGATCAGTACTGCGCTCACGGGTGCGATCTGCTTACAAAAAAATTGCAATTTTCGTATTGCAAAAATCTTAAATCCGTGGCATCTTCGATCATCTTCTCAAGAAAGGACGCCCACTTTGGCAGTAGTCGAAAACAAAATACCAAGCGGGCAACATCAGCCGACACCTCGACTGAGTTGCTATTGGGCGTCGCTCCGGTCGCGCTAACCGATCTTCGGCGCTCTTTCCGCAAAAATAAGACTTCGCTGGGTGGCGCAGGCCGCGGTTCCTTCGACTGACGATCGCGTATACCGCTAGCCGTTTATTCCCCCAGCAAAACTCTCGCGTGCGATGGGCACTTTCTCGTGTCCGATCTGCGCGAGCCTCACAAGTCGGTCAGTGGTGATTGGGTACGGATACTTCTCCTGGTAGAAACAGCCTTTGGGCTGGCAGGTTCGACTCCTCGTGGGCGCAAGCCCTACCCGTAACCGACTGTTCCCTGACCAATTTCTAGTACTGCGGGACACGAGTCTCGCGCGAACAACATTCAGTCAGTGGTGAAGCTCACGGCAACTTCGTGGCGAGCCTCTTGAAACAGGCCGGGGTTCGAGCCCCCAACCGTGATCCATGTTCCCTGGCTGCGACGCAGATGCAGCGCGGGCATTCGGGCCCGCGCTGCTGAACCGGAAAGTTTCGCCGGTGGTGAAAGAGGAGAGATACTTCGCGCCAAACGAACGACGCGCAGGGCGGCGGCCCTGCCGGGGATCAGAGTTCCAGGGACCGGGGCGTAGTCCCGATGCACAAAGTACCTGGAAATATCGCGCCCCGAGTCGACTTTCCTCGCGGGTTCCCCGGCGAGTTTTTGCAGTGCAGGGTTGGCCGGTGGTGAAGGCTACGGTTACTTCGCCTGTGGAGCGGGAGATGCAGGTTCGAATCCTGCCGCGGGAATTTGTCCCCGCGTAGCTAAACGGTAAAGCGCCTAACGTTCCGTGGTCGCTGATTCCCCGGCCGAACTAGAAAATGCGTTTACAACCCCGGCCTTGTGCCGGTTAGAAAAGCTGAAGATGCTGCAAGTTCTGAAAAGTATGTTAGCCGGTCGGAACGAATTCGCTTCCGGTGGACTTCTGCTGATGGCGATCGGTGCGGTGAGCGTGTGGCTGCGGGCTGTGCCCGAAACCCTCTGGTGCTGGATCGTCGACCAGACGACCATGATGATCACGGTGAAGGACGACGATGCCGCATTTACCTGGGTGAAGGAATGGTTCCTGGAGCAGAGGTTTCTCAAACGAATTCGTCAGCTGGATCTGGACACGACGGTACGAAACGAGCGCATCGCGATGATCCCCGCGCCCGGCAAACATTGGTTTTGGTACGGGGGCAGACCGTTCGAGGTGTGGTTCTCGCGCACTGAGAACACGCGTGAGCGAACCGGCCGACGGGTTGAGTCCCTAACCTTCCGGACGATCGGAAGGCAGCGGTCGATACTCGAGCGCTTTGTGGACGAGGTTGTGCAATGTCATCTCAAAAGGCAGGGTGTCCAGTCACACTTGTACATGTACAACGACGGATGGAACTACGTTGAAGGTTACTCGCCACGAATGTTGGACTCAGTAGTTTTGCAACCCGGAGAGAAAGAGCACTTGCTGCGAGATATGGCACAGTTTCGACGGTCCAAGAAGCGATACGCCCACTTGGGTGTTCCTTATCACCGCGGTTATTTGTTCTATGGTCCGCCGGGTACTGGTAAGACTTCACTGGTTTCGGCGCTGGCAGCGCACTTTGGGTTGTCGATTTACACGGTAAGCCTGGCCGATTTCACCGATCGCAGTCTTATGGCCGCGGTCAACGAGGTGCCGGCAGATTCGGTTCTACTGTTTGAGGACATCGACTGCATGCGGAGCAGTCAATCTCGGACCCCGGAAACCGCTGACGGAAAAACCCAGCCTGAAAATACGGAGGGTTCCAGTCGGAATGGAGTCACGCTCTCGGGGTTGCTGAATGTCCTCAACGGCTTTCACGCGCCCACTGGAGTGTTATTCGTGATGACAACGAATCACGTGGAAAAGCTCGATGAAGCACTGTTGCGGCCCGGGCGAATCGATTACAGGCTGTACCTCGGTGATGCGACGGATCAGCAGAAGATTGACCTCTATCTGCGATTCTTCCCGGTGACAGGGGAAGTCGAGGCTCGTGAGTTCGTTCAGGCTCATGACGATGTGAAGACTATGGCTGAATTTCAGGGAGCATTGCTGGCGCTTGCCGAGCGCGACCAAACCGGCGACTTGATTCGTGAGAAAGCTGAGGCGCCTTGTACCAAGGAACAAGAAGCCATGCCTGCTGTCTCGTAGATTCCGAGGGCAAGTCCCGAACGAAAACCAAGGCTTCGGCAAAGCGCCGGTTAGAAAAGCAACTATGCAAACGATCATGATGAAAAAAGCGGCACTACAGGTGGAAGAATCGCTGTGCCGGTCCTGCTACTGGGCACACATCCAGAGAGGATTTCGCGAGAGCGAAGAGACCGTCTTTTGCTGCTTCAGCAAGTTCCGTCCAGTGCCGTTCAAGGTCGCGGATTGCACCGATTTCAGCAACAAGACGGTTCCAACTCGCGAGCAGATGGAGCGGATTGCTCTGATTATTCCGACCAGGCCTGCGAGGAAACCCGCCGGCTTTCCGGGAATTGGATTTGCCGCTGCCGAAGACGGGGTAGAGGACGAGGGGGAAACGACCGATGACTGACAACACGTACAACGTAATTAAGCCCGACACCGGCGTCCCCATCAAGGCGTGGACGAAGGGCGTCCCGCTCGAGGACGCCGCGCGCAAGCAGTTGCTCAATGTGGCGCAGTTGCCTTTCATCTACAAGTGGGTGGCGGCCATGCCCGACGTGCACTGGGGAATCGGCGCGACGGTGGGCAGCGTCATTCCCACGCGCGGCGCGATTATCCCGGCTGCTGTCGGCGTGGACATCGGGTGCGGCATGATGGCACTGCGCACCACGCTCAGCGCAAGCCAGTTGCCTGACAACCTGCACGGCATTCGTGCTGCTATTGAGAAGGCCGTGCCGCACGGGCGTACAGACAATGGCGGCAAGAATGATCGTGGAGCATGGCGTCATGTGCCGGGACATCATGGCGACGTGTGGGCCAAGCTGCACACGGGATACGAGGAGATCGTGGCCAAGTATCCGAAGCTGGCGCACCCGAACCGCGAAGCGCACCTCGGCACGCTGGGAACCGGCAATCACTTCATCGAGGTGTGCCTCGATGAGAGCGATCGGGTCTGGCTCATGCTGCACTCGGGATCGCGCGGCGTGGGCAATCGCTTCGGCACATTTTTCATCGAACTCGCGAAGCAGGACATGCGCAAGTGGATGATCAATCTGCCGGACGAGGACCTCGCGTACTTGCCTCAGGGCACCGAGCACTTCGATGACTATGTGAAGGCCGTGCACTGGGCGCAGGATTACGCGCTCGCCAATCGCCAGTTGATGATGCAGAACATCGTCACGGCGGTCGGGGCATGCGGCGAGGTGCCGGCGTTTCAGGCCGACGTGGAAGTGGTGAGTTGTCACCACAACTACGTCACCTGGGAGCATCACTTCGGCCAGAACGTGCTCGTAACTCGGAAGGGCGCGGTACGGGCGCGCGAAGGCGATTTCGGCATCATTCCGGGCAGCATGGGCGCACGGTCGTACATCGTGCGCGGCAAGGGCAATCCGGAAAGCTTCATGAGCTGCAGTCATGGCGCAGGCCGCGCCATGTCGCGTGGTGAAGCGAAGCGGCGCTTCACCGTTGCGGATCATATCCAGGCAACGGCGGGCGTCGAGTGCCGCAAGGATGCCGACGTGATCGACGAAACGCCCATGGCGTACAAGTCAATCGACGCCGTGATGGAAGCGCAGAAGGACTTGGTCGATGTGGTGCACACGTTGCGCCAGGTAGTCTGCGTGAAAGGCTGATCCGTGTGGCGTGGACAGTCCGTGTCCGCGCCCGCGGTGAAAGCGCACACTCTTTGCCGGTGGTGATAGAGGCGGTTACTTCTGAGCCGTGTGATTTCGGTCCTCGGCGGCAGCAATGCCGGTCACCGCATCGCTGGTTCCCCGGCATAGAACTTGAAGCTTCGCCGGTGGTGAAGACTACGGTTACTTCGATAATCCGACGATGCGGGTTCGACTCCCGCTGCGGCGCAAACCGCGTAGCTTAACTGGATCGAGCATCGGAAACAAAAGCACCGTCGTCGCTTGATTCCCCGGCGATCATTGACTGAGAGGAGAGGTGGCCATGGCGTACGTCTATTTCTTAGCAGAATCGGATGGACCTTCAAACCCGATACGGCGGTTGTTAGACGGCAGGGGTGCCATGAGTTCGCGAATGGCTTCGACAAGTGCCTGGAGCTCCCCGTCGTGCTCATCCAGGCGCTCTTCGAGTTCTGACAACTTGGAGACGACTTGCTGGTTGACGAGCAGGGCCTCGCGCATCTGCACGAAGGCACGCACCACGAAGATGCTCATTTCGACGGCGCGTTTTGAGTTCAACACGCTCGCCGCCATGATAGCTCCATGTTCGGTGAAAGCATTTGGCAAGTAGCGGCGGCCTCCGTGGGTGGAACTTGAGGTCACATTTTGTGACCTCAAGTCCTGTTGCTCCTCGGGAGTGAGGGTGAACAGGAAATCGGTCGGAAATCGCTGCGGATTACGCTTTACCTGCTCGTTCAAACGCTTGACGGAGACACCATAAAGATCGGCCAGATCTGTATCGAGAATCACTTTCTGGTTTCGTAATACCAGGATCTTGGAACCGACCTTTTTTGTGAGGACGATAGCTGCTTTGTTCATAGTTCAGCCGACAGACTTGAGGTCGCATTTTGCGACCTCAAGAGATTAAGAGAAGGACAGCATTGCGGCAAGGTCCCGCGAGGACACGCCGAACGGAAAGTCGCGAGACACCACGGTATCCAGCACGAGACGTATCGCCGGATGATGCGGCTCATAAGGATCACAACGTTAAAAGCAATGAGAAAACTTCCGCTGCCGGCTCAGGGCTGACAGCTGAAAGCTGCAATTCGAAAGGAGGCCCCGATGGCCCGACTCAACCTGTTGAACCTTAACTTCGCACCTCGCACCCACGAAGGAGCGCCGGCGCGGAATGTTTCTCCGGAGCTGCAACTTCGGCGCTCCGTGCTCGCCTGCCTGCTCTGGGAGAGCCAGTTTTACGAGGACGGAGTCGAAATTGCGGGCCGCATCGCTGAACTGGTCCCGAAGGTCGCAGCGGAGAAAGTTGCGGCTGTGGCGATCGAAGCGCGCGAGCGGATGAAGCTGCGTCACGCGCCGCTCTTGCTTGTCCGCGAGATGGCGCGGCTTAAGACCCACCGTGCCCTCGTGTCGGAAACGCTCCCTCGCGTCGTCCAGCGTGCCGACGAACTCGCTGAGTTCGTTGCCATCTACTGGAAGGACGGGCGCGTGCCGCTCTCCGGTCAGGTGAAAAAGGGACTCGCGGCTGCGTTCCCGAAGTTCGATGAGTATCAGCTCGCTAAGTACGATCGTGGCGGACCCATCAAGCTGCGGGACGTGCTGTTCCTCTGCCACGCCAAGCCGCGCGACGAGGCACAGGCTGAAGTGTGGAAGAAACTCGTCTCCGGAGCTTTGGCGACGCCCGACACGTGGGAAGTGGCCCTCAGTTCCGGCGCAGACAAGCGCGAGGCGTGGGAGCGCCTGCTTCGCGAGCAGAAGCTCGGTGCACTCGCGCTGCTCCGCAACCTGCGCAACATGCGTGAGGCCGGAGTGGACGAGTCGCTCGTGCTCACCGCGATCGGCTCGATGAGCACCGCGCGTGTTCTGCCGTTCCGTTTCCTCGCTGCGGCGCGTTACGCTCCGCGCTGGGAAGAGGCGATCGAGCAGGCCATGCTGAAGTGTGTCGCCGAGACGGAGAAGCTGCCGGGCAAGACCATTGTCCTGGTCGACGTTTCCGGCTCGATGACCGCACCGCTGTCTCGCCGTTCCGAGATGCAGCGCACCGACGCAGCTTACGGCCTGGCCGTGTTGCTGCGGGAGATTGCGGAGAAGGTTGCGGTCTACAGCTTCTCTGACAATCTGGTCGAGGTGCCGGGGCGTCGCGGCTTCGCCCTGCGCGATGCGATCGACGCTTCGCAGCAGCACAGTAGCACGCAACTCGGCAAGGCGATCGAGAAGCTGAATGGCGAGAAGTACGATCGCCTGATCGTGATTACCGACGAGCAGTCGCATGATCGCGTGCCCGCGCCCAACGGCAAGGGCTACGTAATCAATGTGGCCAGCTACAAGAACGGCGTCGGCTACGGCAAGTGGACGCACATCGATGGCTGGAGCGAAGCCGTCATCGATTACATCCGCGCGCTGGAGCAGACGGCGTCGGTCAACTAACAGTTGTGCCGGGCAGGCAACGAAACCTGCCCGGCACAAATCTCATCCACTGTTTTATTCTTCTTTGCCTTGACTCAGGTCAAAACGAGTCGGCTCCAGAGTCACCGAGGCTTCGGGATTGTAATAGTCATACAGCGTCGACGGCGCCGTCTCGGCGTGCATGGCAAAACGTGGACGAAAACGAAAACTGAACGACGATCCTCCCGCTTCTGGCCATAAATATAGGATGACGCGGTCCGGCAACACATCGTAACGATAGACGGCATACGTTCCCTGCACCGCGCGCTCCAGGCTCTCACGATCCACGTCCACACCCGGCGGCAAACCAACTTCTCCCAGCATCATTCCGTATCCTCGGTAACCCAGGCGCTCGGCTCGCACATGACATTCCACATAGTCGCTGGTCGATCCCTTCACATTCGAATAGTCGACCGTGTATTTCAGCACACTCGAAGCGTTGGGCTCTGATTTCGAAGTCACAGAAGCCTCCTTCCATGGAACATACCCGTCAGCCACAAGTTGCGCGCTGATCATCGACGCGGTCGAAGACTCGAACTCAACTTGATTTTCGCCCGCTGCGATCTGGTCGCTGATATCTACTTCTATCGGAGCCACCACGACCTGCGTGGCCGGCAAGTCGATAATCTTTGCCTCCTTGCCGTTCACACGCACGGCGAGAGAACCGCCGCTCTCTCGATCACGCGGCACGACCATGCTCAATAACGTCTTCAGAACATTCACAGTCGTCTGTCCGCTGAACCACATGCCATCTTTGTCTTCGTTGCGGAAGAGGAAGAGCAACCCGCGCCTCATGAGAGTCTGATCGCCGGCGGCATGGCCCGCACCGAGCGCCCTCACGGCCAGCGCCGTCGATTCAAGCTCTCCCGTATGTCCCCAGCCGTAGAACGGAGTATTGCGCTCGAGCTTCCAGTACGAACCATCCTGCTGCTGATGGGCATTCGTACGCAGCCAGTCGAGAAGATTCTCAAAGGTTTTCTGATCGCCCGTCGCTTTGGCCGCGAGCGCATAACTGGCGATCATGTACGGCTCATCCGCAAGGTCACGATGTGCTGCCAGGAACGTGAGCGCACGCTGGAGACTCTTCGTGCGCGCTTCCGTCTGTGCCGGATTGTGACCTTCAAGCTCCGCCAAGGTCTGCGTGATGTAAGCGGTCAGCAGCAGCGCGTCTTTGTCATTCCTGTCCCAATGGCCGCGCCAGGACCCGTCCACTCGCTGCTGCTGTACGAGCCATTGTTCTGCGGATACCGCGACGCCCTCGTCGACATTCATCAGCTTCGTGGCGCGATGCAAGAACTCGACTGCATAGGTGGTGAGCGCCACATCCGCAGTCTCGCCATGACCCCAGTACGAGAATCCGCCCGATTCAGCCTGGTAGCGCAGCAACCGTTCATAGCCAGCGGCGAGATATCGCTGCGCCTTCAGCGCAATCCCTGGCTTCGGCTCGCTGCTGGCGTAGATCTCCGCCACAAGTAAGCTCGGATACGTTGATGAGATTGTCTGCTCGCCGCATCCATGCGGCTTCTCAAGCCCCGCCTCCAGATTCTCGACCACGTGCGCCAGCAGGTTCGGGTAGATCTTCACCCTCGCGCGGCGCGAGTCGCTCAACAGATCCTGCGGAACCGTCACGGAAAGCGTCCCCTTCTGATCCAGAATCCCCGCGGCCGTCACCGAAATTGGCCGTCCAAACGGATGCACGTCAACAGGCTTCTCCGCAGCATCGCCGATTTCCGCGTTCGCAGCCAAGACTTGCTGCTTGCCGTTCGTCACCGCCGCCACAGCGCGATACGGGAACACGGCTCGAGCAGCATCTCCCGCTGCAATCTTCACCGGCTGCTC
>Ga0075030_100002641_pt1 | contig 16292 bp, 11 predicted proteins | sample LitLauG_LLR_2012_FD_71393 | JGI IMG/M metagenome (GOLD analysis project Ga0075030, IMG submission 71393) | Freshwater sediment microbial communities from Pennsylvania, USA - Little Laurel Run_MetaG_LLR_2012 | ecosystem: Environmental > Aquatic > Freshwater > Creek > Sediment | place: USA... | reverse complement strand
TCAAAAACGGGGGTTATTCCGATATCCCCAGTTTAAGCGATCGCAGAAAACAGGTCGATTGCCCCTAACCGGCTGAATTTATGAGTACTTGGCCGTCGTTCTAAAGTAGCCGCACCCATTTCATTTTCCGCTCCTTTCGATTTTCGCACCAGTTGTGCTCTTTCACAGGTGAGTCGAATCACGCGGAGCATTCTCGACATTCCAGAGCTGTCGGAAAGGTCCAATCAAACACCGCGGCACAACTGTTGTGGCAAAATGAGCTACGGAGATCTGCCTATGAGCGTTCACGCCGGTTTGCTTACGGTTGCAGAGTTCCTGAAGCTGCCGGCGCCAGAGGAAGGGCGCCTTGAACTGCACCACGGTGAGGTTGTTGTCATGCCACCACCCAAGAAGGGTCATCAGAAGATTCAGGACCGGGCACTGGTATTGCTGAAGCCATTGGTTGCCGGCAAGTATGTGGTCCGAGGGGAGATGGCTTTTCGCCCGGCGCCCGAACATGAGGTATGGCAAGCGGATGTTGGTTGCGTTTCCTTGGAGCGGGACGACGCCACTGCCGACGATGAATATCTGATGGGTTCACCCGAGTTAGTCGTGGAAGTACTGTCGCCAAGCAATACGGTGGATGAGATCAACGAGAGGATGTCGATTTGCCTGGACAACGGATGTTTGAGCTTCTGGGTTCTCGATCCTAAACGCAAGCGGGTCTCCGTTACCGAAGGCAATATCACCAGGCACTACGCTGAAACCGGCGAAATCGCTTGCTCGATCCTGGCAGGGGAGATCCGGGTCCGGGATATATTTGAGTAACAGGCCACCAGCGATCCGGGAACTTACGCCCTTCATCCATGCAGCTCAGGAGACCTGCCTGTTACACTCACCCCACCCTTACCTCCCGACCTCCATGCAGAATCGATTCCCGCGCGGCCTCGATTACCTGCTCGTTGTAGGCGCTGTTGGCGGGCGTGGCCAGAATACCGGTGGTGTCGATTTCGTTCAGCACATGGGCGGCGTCGCCGGCATTGACGCGAATGGCCGCCGTCACAATCTGCTCGATCGAACGGTAACCGTATCCCACCGGGACGAGGCCCGGGCCGCCGAGATCCACATACTGGAAGTAGTCGGGACTCGGCTCGGCGTAGATGGTGGCTCCCGCACCATCGGGCTGGCTGGCGTAGGAGTACTTCAAACCGCGGTATTGATCGGAATGGGCCAGCAGCGCGCCATCGTTGCCACTCTGGCAGTACATGGTGAGGCCTTGGGTGTTGGTGCCGGGTGCGGCGTCGGGGAAGCCCAGCGCGTTTTGCACGTTGAGGCAGCCGCCGTTGTTCCAGATCACGCGGGCGTCCGTCCACAAGTAGCCCTGGCTGCCGTTGGGGAATCGGTCGAGCTGGCCATAAACGCTCACCGAAACGGGCAGCAGGCCGGTGATGAAATGCACCAGGTCCACGTAGTGGCAGCCGATGTACGTGAAGGCGTCGGTGTGCTCGGCGGTCATCCAGTTCTGAAAATTGGAATGGCGGTAGTACCACTTCTCGAGCAGGCAGGCCGTGCCCAGCCGGAATTCGCCGAACATGCCCTCACGATAGCGGCGGCGTGCCATCAGGCTGCGATCGTCGAAGCGCTTGTGATACTCCGTGGCCACCAGCACGTTGCGGCGGCGCGCCTCGCGGGCGATCTCGACGGCTTGGCTGTGCTTCAGCACGAGCGGCTTGACGCACAGGACGTGCTGGTTACACTGCAGCGCTTCCATCACCACTTCGTAGTGCAGTTGATCGGGCACCGCCACCGCCACCAGGTTTCGCGGCGCAAGTGCCCCGATCTGCCGCCGGAAAAGTTCCGGCTGCGGGCCACCCGCGTCCGATTCGGGAGCCATCATGAATCGCTGGCCGGGGAAGGCGCGCAGCAGAGTTTCGGCCTCGGCTAGCGCGCGCACGGTGGCATGCCGGGAGGCGCACACCGAGATTGCGCCCACGCGGCCCTGGCGCTGCATGTGGTAGAGCGACGGCAGAATCTGATCGTGGACGATCATGCCGCCGCCCACAACGAGGATTTCCAGGGGCGCGCCTGCGAACGCCATCAGGCCACCGCAGCAGCCTCGACCAGGGCTTCCGCGAACGCGGCCCCGAGCACGTCCACGCTTTCGTTGAGCGCGTCCTCCGTGATCACCAACGGCGGCGATATCTTTACCGTTGCCATGCCGAAGCCGACCGGCGCGAACATCAGCACGCCGCGCTCCATGGCGGCCTGCACCACGCGGAAGGCCAGGTCGGAATCGGGTTCGGTGGTTCCGGGCCTCACGCAGGCTACCCCAGCGACCAGCCCCTTGCCCGCCACGCAGCCGATTTCACGGTGCTTGGCGGCCAGCGCATTCAGTCTCCGATGCAGCACTTCGCCCGTTACCCGCGCTCTCTCCGCAAGGTTTTCGTTGATCACCAGGTCCACCGACGCCAGAGCGGCGGCGCAGCAGACTGGGTTGCCGGCGTGGCTGGAGGTCATGCTGAGCGGCGGGTAGAGGTCCAGCACATCGGGCCGGCCGGCCACGGCCGAGACCGGCAGCGATCCCGAAATGCCCTTGCCGAACACGGCCAGGTCGGGCACCAGGCCGTAGTGTTCAAAACCCCACAGCTTGCCGGTGCGGCCGAAACCGGCTTGGATCTCGTCGCACACCAGCAGCGCTTTGTGGCCGGTACACCACTGGCGCAGCGCTTGCATGTAAGGCGCCGGCGCGAAGGCGGAACTGCCGCCCTGGTACGTTTCCAGCATGACGCCGGCCACGTTCTGCGGTTCGACGCCGCGTTCGCGCAACGCCCGCTCGAAACTCCCAAATGTCGTGTCGGGCGTGCGGAAGCCATCGGGAAACGGAACCTGCACGAAGCCCGGATCGAGATTGACGATCCACTCCTTTAACGACGGAATGCCGCCGGCCTGCTGAGCGCCCAGCGTGCGGCCGTGAAAGGCATGCTCGAACGTGACGATGACGTGCTTGGATCGGCCGCCCGTCTTCACGCCATAGGTGCGGCACATCTTGATGGCACACTCGATGGCCTCCGACCCGATGCTGTACAGAAAGACCTTCTTCAGCGGTTCGGGCAGGATGGAAACCAGCCGCTCCACCAGGAGGGCGCGCGGTTCGTTGGCGAACGAGAAACTGGTCAGCAGGTGCGAACCGGCCTGGCCGGCGATGGCGTTGGCGATTTCCTCGCGGCCATGGCCGGCATTGGCGATCAGCACGCCGGACGACCAGTCGATCCACTGGTTGCCCCAGGCATCGTAAACCTGGAAACCTTCCGCGCGGTGCCACACCACGGGCGGCTGCCCGCGCATGGCGAGCGGTTCGTATCGATACAACTTCTCCAGGATCGGGATGGATTCCGGAACCGGTAGCTGGGTTGCAATTCGCCGGTAGCGTGTTTCGACGCACTCTACGCGGCGCGGAACTAACGTAAATTCTCTGGTCATTCTATTCGCTTGCGCCTCTCGATCCGTATATCATCTTGAGTATGGCACGCACGGGGCTTCCGTTCTCGTGCGGCAAACGGCTTCGTCGGAAACAGGGGTTGTCTCGGTAACCAAACATGCGATCGTTGCTCCTATTCTTGTCCTGTGCCGGCCTCGCGCTGGCCCAGAACCAGCCGCCTCCGCCCTCGGGTTTCGTGGGAGGAAACGCCTGTAAAACGTGTCACGCGGATGTCTGGCAGAACTTCTACAAGAATCCCCACTTCAAGAGCATCGCATCGGGCAGGGAACCGCCGGAGCGGACCGGTTGCGAAGGCTGCCACGGCGGCGCCCAGGCGCACGTCGAGGCGCGCGGCGGCAAAACCACCATCCCCAACGCCTTCTCGCTCATGCAGCCGAAGCAGATCCTGGAAGATTGCCTGGGCTGTCACGCCCGCGATCTCAGCCGGTCGAATATCCGCCGCTCGGAGCACACCCTGAACGACGTTGCCTGCACCAGTTGCCACTCGATTCATCACTCCGCCACGCCGAAGTTCCTGCTGGCCCGGAAGCAGAGCGATCTCTGTTACACGTGCCACGCCACCATTCGGGCCCAGTTTGAAATGCCCTCCAAGCACCGCGTCAATGAGGGATTCGTCGAGTGCACGGATTGCCACAACCCGCACGGCGCATTCGCCGCCACCTGGCGGATGTCGCAGCGGCCGCGTATGGTGGAGCAGGCGATCGGAGCGGAATCGCCCTGCCTCAAGTGCCACGTGGATAAGCGCGGGCCCTTTGTCTTCGAACATCCCTCGGTGCGCATCGAGGGCTGCGAAATCTGCCACAATCCGCACGGCTCCATGAACGCCAAACTGCTGAAGCGGCCGGTCGTGTTCACCATCTGCTTGGAATGCCACAACGGCGGCGGCGATGGAACCCGCAACGCGGGCGTGGATATTCAGTCCGCGCGGCACAACTTGCTCGACCCGAAGTTTCAAAAATGCGTCACCTGCCACGTGCGCATTCACGGGTCCAACAGCGACCAGTATTTTCTGAGGTGACCGCCATGCTGACACGATACTGCATCCTCAGTTGCGTGGGCCTCCTGGCCTGCCGAGCCCAGCAGGTGGCGGCCCCCACGCCGCAGCAGGTTGGCCCCGTCCGCGGCGAGAACACCGGCAACTACAACATCACGCAATCGTTCGAAATTGGTTACCGCTGGAACCTGGTTGGCGGCGACCTCGGCGAATACCGCAGCGACGTCAACTATCGCAACGGCCTCCGCCTCTTGGGCAGCAGCTTCACCATCAACTCCAAGGACGGCCACGGCCATTACTTCGATTCGATCGCGCTGAACACCATGGGGCTGGGCAACGACCCGTACCAAACGGCCTCCCTGCGCGTCGAAAAGAACGGCCTCTACCGCTACGACATGCTGTGGCGGCTGAACGATTACTACAACCCGGGTCTGACGGTGGCCGGCGGCCTGCATCTGATGGACACCATCCGCCGCCTCCAGGATCACGACTTCACGCTGCTGCCGCAATCCCACCTGCGCCTCCGCGCCGGCTACAGCCGCGATACCCAGACCGGCCCGGCGCTCTCCAGCTCGCTGGAGTTCGACAACAACGGGTCGGGCCTGCCGGTATTCAGCGACGCGCGGCGGCAGTGGAACGAATACCGCCTCGGCGCGGACGCCGATATCGCGGGCTTCAAATTCACTGTGCTGCGGCGCTGGGATTTCTATAAGGACGACACGCCGTTCGGCTCGCTGGGCGCAGTGGCCGCGGGCACGGCGGCAGACCAGACCGTGCTGCAGACGTTCCGGCGCTCCGACCCGGTGCACGGCCGCAACCCCGGTTGGATGGGCAATCTCTTCAAAAATCGCAGATATTGGGCGCTCAACGCGCGCGTCAATTACACCACCGGCAGGAACGATTTTGCGCTGAGCGAATCGGCCGCCGGGATCGGCAGGTTTGGCGGCGCCGCCAGCCGTCAGATCGCGGTGCTGGGAAATGCCGGGCGTCCCATGTTGGCCGGTGCTCTGAACGTAAGCCTCTTTCCGGCGAAGCGCCTGACCATCGTCAACACCACTTCGGTGAGTAGCCTGCGGATCGTCGGGCCTTCGACTTACTCCGAGGTGAACACCGGCACCGATCTGGGCGCCAGCATCTACTTCCGATACTTGAGTGACCGGATGGTGACTAACTCGACCGACGTCAACTACCGGGTCACGGACTGGATCGGTTTCTCTGCCGGATACGCCTATACCGACCGGCTGGTCCGGACGCTGGAGGGCTTTTCGATTCCGGCCTTCAACTCCTCGACTGCCGACTGGTACGAGACTTCAAACCACTTGCACACGGGGCGCCTGGGTGTGCGGGTAAAGCCACTGAAGCCGCTAACCATCTCGTTGAACGGCGAGATTGGCCGGGCCGACAATCCGCTGACACCCATCAGCGACCGCAACTACCACACCCTCGGCGGGCGCGCGGATTACCGGGTGAAGAAGCTGCAGCTCTCGACATCCTATGGGCAGGTTTATAACTTGGGTGCGCCTTCGGTGGTGACCACTTACAGTTCGCACTCGCGTAATTATTCGGCCGGCGCGTCTATCGCGCCCAACAACTGGTTCGCGCTGGATGCCAGCTACATGAAGCTGCACCTCGACACGGTCTCGGGTCTGCAGTTCTTCGCCGGCGTGAATCGCCCGCAGTTCCAGACCAGTTACTCGTCGTTTTACATCAGCAATATCCACGCGGTGAACTTGGGCGCGCGGTTCGCCATCGCCCGGCGGGCCGATGTGTATCTGGGATACAGCCTCACCAAGGATACCGGAGACGGGCGGGCCGGTGCCATCGCGCCCACCGTGAGCGACCCCATACAGGGATTCCTCTCGAGCGTGCAGACCTTTCCGCTCACTTACCAATCGCCGCTGGTGCGCGTGTCGTTCCGGATTACGCCCAAAGTCCGCTGGAACGCAGCGTGGCACTTCTATAACTACGCGGAGATGTTCAACCCCTTCGGTTATAGCCAGAACTTCAACGCGCACTCCGGCTACACCAGCCTCCTCTGGGCCTTCTGATCCTGTAGGGGTAGGCCTCCTGGCCTGCCAGACTCGCCGCAACGAAATTCTCTTTTCCAATCTCCGGGCACACGTGTCTCTGGCAGCCGCGGACGCCTGCCCCACGTCGACTTTCAGCCACGTGCAAAGACAACCATGCCATTTGCAGGAATCACGATACTGGCGGATGCCGGCAGCCCATGCATTGGCGGACCGGACGCGAAGATGCCTCCTCCATTACCCGCGACCATCGGGTTGACAAAATTATCGTAGACGTCGCTGTTGAAAACCTCGGTCCAGTGGCCGGAAATAGGGAAGCCGATGGCGTAGTTATACCAGGTACTCTCCGCCAGAGTGGCAACCACGACAACATCTTGACCGGTGCCCTCGAGCCAGCGATGATACGCAATCACGCGGTTCCCATTGCTGACATGGAACGGATTCACGTTGTCGCCGCGCAGGGCCTCGTGGTTCCACCGCAAGCGGATGAGATCCTGGGTGAACCGCAGGTGATTCACCATGGCCTTGTCAGACCCTGTTTCTAACGCGTCCCAGCCGAGCAGATGATCGGCAGGTTTGGGATCTGAGCTCCACTGCTTCTCTTCCAGAAACTCCTGGCCCATGAGAAGTTGCGGAATGCCCGGGGCCGTGAGCAGGATCCCCATCGCGACCCTCGAGCGGCTGCGCGCATACCAGGAGCGGGGATTGGAGGAATCGGCGAGCCGTGGGATCCGCGGTTCGGCGCCGGCCTTGACGATGTCGTGGTTCTCCACGCAGGGCACGGCCTGCCAGCCATGGGCGAGGCCATTGGGAAAGAGCGCTCCGGCGATGCGGTCGAAGTCGATGGCGGCCTGCTGGCCCGCGGATGACGATCCCACGGCTCCCCGCACGGCGCTGCGCAGCCCATCATGCTGCAGGACGTCGAATCCCGCTCCGCCGTCGGCAACGGAAGTGACAATAGACGCCGAAGATTTGGGAAAGTCGCCGAATTCAAAAGGCCAGTACTCGGCGTTTTGCAGCAGGCGAGGCTTGATGAACCGCAGCGTGCTGGTGAGGTCGCGGCAGAAACTCCAGCCCGAATCCTTGTTCATCGACAAAAGGCCGCTGATTTCGTCATAGCGGAAGCCATCCGCATGGAACTCGCCGATGTAATAACGGGCATTCTCGATAATAAATTCACGGACATCGTTATTCCAGAGAGCGAAGGACAGTCCGCCCGTGCCGCGGTCCTGATCGGTGAAGTAGAGGCTGTCGTTGTTGTTGCCCCGGTTTGGCATGCGGTCCCAGTAGTAAAGGCATTGGTCGTCCGGTTTGCCGTCGACGCTGAACCCGCCGGCATGGTTATACACCACGTCGAACACCACCCCAATGCCGTGGACGTGGCAGAGATCGACCAGAGTCTGTAGTTGCGCATGCCCGGATTGAATGTCGTTCAGGCTAAGTGGCGCGCGGCCCTTTGCCATGAGCAGGCCGTTGATGGTAACCAGGTGCCGGGCCAGGGTCGCCGCATCCGTAACGACATACGGGAAGTCCGGGGAGAAGTAATCCGCGCCATCGTAGCCCATCGATGGATCCGTCTCGACTTCATCTACGGGCAACGGTTGGATCACATTGATCCCGAGAGAAACGAGGTAGGGGATCTTGCCGATGACATCGAGAAAGGTGGATGCGATTCCAGGTTTGGCGACGGCATAGGTCCCCACATGCAACTGGTAGACGACCATGTTGGTGAAGTCGGGCGTGACATAGTCCGCGTCGTGCCAGGGGTAGGCCGTGGCGGAGCGGATGATGCAGCTATCGTTTGGAAAAGGTGCGTCGGTCGCCAGGTCTCGCGCGTACGGATCGCGCTTGTAGCCGCTCGAACCAGGGCCCACAACGAAGAAGTGATAAAGATCGCCTTCCCGTGCTTCTTCCACAAAGCCAGTCCAATAGCCATTCGCACTTTTGGCCATGAGCAAATCGTCGGTCTGGCCAACGCGCGCCGCACCCCCGAAAACGCCGTTGAGATAAACAGCCGACGCCCGGGGCGCCCAAGCGCGGAAAGTAGCACCACCTCCCGCAATGAGTGTGGCTCCCATCGGCGTGCCTGCCGAAATGTTCTTTTGAGAAATCATGAGGTGACGAGGATAGCATGGACGAAAAGCAGCCCGCCATCGGGTGAAAGGTGGGGACTCTGTGTTTCAGTACAATTAACGTTACACCCGGCGCGGGTAGGCCCGCGGGCCTACCCCACTTATGCTGGAATGCTCTGACCCGTCGGATCGCCGCCGCTCACCACCCAGCCGTCCGCCAGTTGTATGACCCGGTGGCTATAAGCGGCGTTCGCTTCGGAGTGTGTCACCTGCACGATGGTCGTGCCCGAGTCGTTGAGCCTCTTGAACAATTCCATGATCTCCTTGCCCTGCCCCGAATGCAGGTTGCCGGTCGGCTCGTCAGCCAGGATCAGCTTCGGGTTGGCGATCACCGCGCGCGCCACGGCCACCAGTTGCTGCTGGCCGCCGGATAGCTGGTTGGGGTACAGGTCGCGTTTGCCCACAATGTGGAAGCGGTCCAGAGTGTCGCACACCATGGCCGCGCGCTCCGAGCTTTTCACATTGCGATACGAGAGCGGAATGTCCAGGTTCTCGTACACCGTCAGGTTGTCGATCAGGTGGTAGCTCTGGAACACGAAGCCGATGTATTTCTTGTTCAGTTCCACGCGGTCTTTGGGCTTCATCCGGTGCACCAGGTGGCCGACGAACTCAAACTCGCCCGTCCAGGCGCCGTCCAGCATTCCGAGAATGCTCAGGAGCGTGGACTTGCCGGCGCCCGAAGGCCCCATGATGGTGACGAATTCGCCCTCTTTGATGGTGACGTTGACACGGCGGAGCACATAGCTGCGGCCGTAACCGCCTTCATAAAACTTTTCGATATTGCGAAGTGTGATCATGATTTGTCCCTATTCGTGCCGCAAAGCGGTAACGGGGTCTAGAGCCATCGCCCGCCGCGACGGCAGATATCCCGCCGCCAGAGCCACCCCGCCCAACAAAAGCGAAATCCCCGCAAACGTGTAGACGTCCGTCGGCTTCACGCCGAAAAGCATGCTGGACATCAGCCGCGTCAGCCCATATGCCGAGATCAGACCCATCCCAATTCCAATGGCCGCGAGCAGGGCGGTCTGCCCGACCACCAGTTTAACCACATTGCCGGGCTGCGCTCCCAGCGCCAACCGGATGCCCATCTCGTGCGTCCGCTGGATCACATCGTAAGAGATCACTCCGTAGATCCCCACGGCGGCCAGCCCAAAGGCGATCGCGGCGAAGATGCCCAGCAGCACCGTATTGAAACGCGCGCCGGTAAGGGCGTCATCCACTACCGCATCCATGGTCCGCACGCTGGCCAAGGCCTGGTCGGGGTCCAGATAATGGATTTCCCGTTCCACCGCGGAAGCCAGCGAAAGCGGCGGACCCGATGCGCGCACCGCCAAACTCATGGTGGCCGCCGGCGCCTGCGCGTAGACGCAGTAGATGGTCGGCCAGTCTACGTTTTCGATGCGGTCCGGCTTGACGTCCGCTACCACGCCGACCACTTCGGCGATGCGCGCATCCGCGTCCACTACCAGGCGGCCGCCGAGCGGGTTGGATTGCGGCCAGAACCGCCGCGCCATGGTCTGGTTGATCACGATGGCCGGGGCGGAGGTCCTCACGTCCGAATCGTCGAACTGGCGCCCCGCCACCAACGGGATTCCCAGAGTACGGAAGTAGCCGGGCGTGACCGAGCGCAACAGGCCGATCGGCCGCTGCTCCGGCGGAGGAGCAGGCCGGCCCTCCACCGCGAAATTGGTGCCCCCTCCGAGTCCTGTCAGGGGTAACCCGTTCACGCCTCCTACCGATTCGACGCCCGGCAGCGTCGCCACGCGATCCAGCACTTCTTGCAGGAAGGCGACGCGGCGCGCCGGAGCCGAATTGCGGCCGCCCGCCATCGGGAGCCGCATGGTCAGGAGCCCAGCTGGTCGAAAACCCGGATCCACCGAGCGCAGCCTGACGAAACTGCGCAGCAGCAGCCCCGCGCCAATCAGCAGCACCACCGCGAGTTCGACTTCCACCACCACCAGCAAACGGCGCAGGATCCTTCCGGAGAGCCCGGTGGTGCCGCCGCGGCCCCCCTCCTTGAGCGCCTCGTGGAGCCGGGCGCTCGAGATCTGCCACGCCGGCGCCACGCCGAACAGAAGGCCCGTCGCCACCGAGACGCAGAGCGCGAACAGGAATACGCTTGCATCCACGCGGGCCTCCGCCAGCCGTGGAATGCTGGCCTGTCCCAAGCGCGCCAGCAACCCCACCCCGGCCACCGCCAGCAACACACCGAAGGCGCCGCCCCCCAACGCCAGAATCATGCTCTCGGAAAGCAACTGCGCCATCACGCGCGCGCGGCCGGCGCCCAGCGCCTGGCGCACCGCCATCTCCTTCTGGCGGCTGGAGCCGCCCGCCAGCAGCAGATTGGCCACGTTGACGCACGCCATCAGAAGCAGGAAACCGACTGCCCCAAGCAATACCCACAGCGCCTGCCGGGTGTTGCCCAGCAGTTCGCTCTCGAAACCGAAAATGGACGGCCGCCAGCCTTTGTTCAATACTGGATTGGACTGCTCCAGCCGGCTTCCGATAGTTTCCATTTCGGCGCGCGCGCGGCCGCCGGAATCGCCGGCGCGCAACCGGGCGATGACCGTCAGGACCCGGCCGGCGGCCGTACGTGCGTCGCTCGCGTTCAGGCCCAGCGGGATCCAGATATCGACGTCGCGCGTCATCACGAAAAAGCCAGGCGGAAGCACGCCCACCACGGTGTAGCTCTGGCCGCGCAGCCAGATCGGTTTGCCGCAGATCGCCGGGTCGCCGCCGAAGCGCCGCTGCCACAAGGAATGGCTCAGCATGACGAAATTGATGTGCCCGAACTGGTCTTCCTCCGGCCGGAAGGCGCGGCCGGACACCGGTTGTACTCCCAGCAGCGGGAACAGTTCCGCGGTCACACGCTGGCCGTTCACCTCTTCGGGCTCGATGTGACCGTTGGGCCCGCCGGTCAGCGTGATGCGGACGTCCTGATACGCGGCCATGCCTTCCATTTCGTGGCTTTGCTTGTGCCACTCCAGAAAATTGCCGGGCGCCACGAACATTCTGTACCGGTTCTGTAGGGGGTTCTTTTCCCAGATCACGACCAGGCGCTCCGGAGCCCGGAATGGCAGCGGTTTGAGAAGCACGGCATTGACCACGCTGAATATCGCCGTCGTAGCGCCCGTGCCGAGGGCTAAGGCCGCCACAGCGAGAATGCCGAAGCCCGGAGCTTTCCACAGCAGGCGCGCCCCGTACCGCAGATCCTGCACGATCAGGTGCATGGATTGTCAGATTAGCAGATGGCATCGGTAGCTGCGACCCTCCGGGACGCAGCCCACTTGCCTACTTCAGCGCAATCGTTCTGCCGGTCCGGATCGATTCCCTGGCAGCCTCCAGGATCTCCACCACCACGACGTTGTTCTCCAGAGAATTCAGACCGCCCGGCTTGAACTTGCCGCGCGCCACGCCGGTGAGGTACGAAATGGAATCCCGCTCGGCGGCGGGCAAGGGGTCGGGCGCGCGAACCTCCTCGGCCTTGGCGCCCGCCAGCCGCACGTGCAAGCCATCGCCCCCCGTCGCGATGGCGTATCCCGTGGCCCCGTACACTTCAAAATCCTTGCGGCTGAACGGCCAGTTCCAGGAAGCCTGGATGATCCCCTGCGCCTTGGGATACTGCACCAGGATCGTGGCCTCATCGTCCACGTGCGCGTAGATCTCCGGTTTGTTGGTGTGGGCCAGTGCGGTCACCGCGGTGGGTCGCTGGTTGTCCATCAGCCACGTCATCAGGTTCGCGCCGTAACAGCCGAAATCGAACAGCGCGCCGGCGCCGTTCTTCACCGGATCGCTCAGCCAGGCGAAGAACTCCGGCTGCACGTTGATTTCCTTCGGCCCCTGGTGCCCGTCCATCGCCACCATCTTGCGAATCTCGCCCGCGGCCTGCTGCGTCTTGATCAGTCTCCAGATCTCCGCGTGGCTCTTGTACCAGGTGGTTTCGTAGTTCACCATCACCGGAATCCCGCCCTGCTGCGACGCTTTCAGAATCGCCCGCGCTTGCGCCATGCTCACGGCCAGCGGCTTCTCCATCATCACCGGGATGTGCCGTTGGGCGCAGGCTTCCACCACGGCCAGGTGATCGTAGGTGTTGGTGAACGTGGCCACGGCCTCCGGCTTGATGCGGTCGAGCATGGCGCCCAGATCGGTAAACATCATGCCGGCCGCGAACCCGTTGTCCTTCGCGTACCGCGCTCCCAGCGCAGCGTCGGGATCGAAGACCGCCACAATCTGGATATCCTGGCGGTTGCGCGCGCCCCGCAGGAATCCCGAAACATGCCCATGAGCCAGGCCGGCGATGGCGACGCGCAGCGGTTGCGCGGGTAAAGCCACGGCGAGGAGGGCGAACAGAGCCAGGTAGCGTGTCATGGGTCCATGGTAGCGCCGGCGATCAGGTCCTTCTGGCATCCGGGTGCGAGTGCGGCCCCTACACCGCCAACGCCGCGACCCCCACCCGCCCCGCTGCCTTGATCAGCGCATCCCAGTTGCCGTCCGCGATGGGGATGCCGGTCTTGCGCCTTTCCGCTTCCATGCGCCACTCCGGGTCTCCTGCCACCATCACTTCGTCGTAGCCGGGCGCCGGGGACGTCGACTTCATCAGCGCCACCAGTTGCTCCACGCGGGCCGTAAATTCCCCCAAGGGCATGAATCGGCCGATATCGATTGCCATATACATCTGGCTCACGCGCACGGTCTTGCCGCGGAAGCGGATGCCGCCCACTTCATTGGCCATGGCGCCGCCGCTCAGCACGGAGGTCAGGATCTCCACCATCATCGCCAGTCCGCTGCCCTTGTAACCGCCCAGCGGCATCAGCATGCCCTGGTAAGCGGCGGTGGTATCGGTCGTGGGCACGCCTTCGGAATTGAAGGCCCACCCCGCGGGGATTTTGGGCTGATGGTTCAGGAACGCCTTGAAGATTCTGCCCGCTGCTACCGTCGTCGTCGCCATGTCCAACAGCCACGGCCCGGGAACCGACATGCAGATCGGGTTGGTTCCGAGCCGGCCCTGCTTGCCCTGCCACGGCGGCACGATCGGCGAGGCATTGCACATCACGATGCCGATCTGGCCGGCAGCCCGCATCTTCTGCGCCCACCAGGCCGCGGCGCCGAAGTGGTTGGACTCGCGCGCCACAACCATCGCCATCCCTTGCTGCCGCGCGATGCGCACGGCGTGGCCGCAACAGATCTCCGCCACCCACTGGCCGATCCCGTTCTTGCCGTCGAACACGAGGCACGAGCCGGCCTCGGAGACCACCTCGCCATTGGTCCGCGCGTCCATCTCTCCGGCCAGCAACTGGTCGATGTAAAAGGGCAACAGTTGGATGCCGTGCGAATCCACGCCGCGCAGGTTGGAAGCTACCAGGCAGGCGGCCGTGACTTCGGCCTTGTGGGCCGGCACGCCGGCGCCTTCGAGAATCGCCTCGCAGAAACGGGTCAGGTCAGGGGCCGGTACGGTGGGCATGAAATCTCAGAGTATCAGGTGAGGTAGGCCTCTTGGCCGTCCTGGCCTGTTCGTCACCGCATCTTCAAAACCGTGATCGAGTACGCCGGAAACACGCGAGAGAAGTTGCTCCCCAAACCGTCGATGGCCGTCGTCACCGGCACGATCCTGGACGGCTCGGTGATGCTGTTGGTGTCGTCCGGACTGCCGGCGCTCAACGTAATCGCCTGTCCCCTGGAATCCACGGAGGCGCCGGTCAGCTCGACGCGCACGAACTGAGCGCTTCCGGCGCGGTTCACCACCTTCAGGTAGATGGTCCCGGTCCCGCTGTCGCGCGTAGCGACGGCGAACAGGGTCGGCACTTGCTGGGGAGGCGGAGAAGCCGGAGGCGGTGTTGCCGCCGCTCCGCGCCGTCCCAAGGCCGGCGGTTGCCATTCGCGCGTCGGAATGCCCTGGGCGACCACCGGAAGCACCACGTCGCCATGATTCAGGCTGAACATCTTCTGCGCGTAGTATGCCGGCGAGCCGTAACTCGACAGCGTGTCATAACCGATCAGGTCCGTGCGCCACTGCATGCCGCCCTTGTTCACGTTGACGAAGAGCGGCGCGTAACAGGACATGACGACCAGGTCGGAATTACGTTCCATGCCGGTCATCCAGGCAGCGTCGCCCAGGGCGGCACTCATGTTGGGCGTGGGTTCGCCCACGCGGGTGGCCCACTCGCCCACGAAGACTTTCGGACCGGTGCGCGGGCGCGCGTCGTAATCGTGGGCGTGGGAGGCCATCTCATCCTCGGAGCGGCGATAGTAGTGTTCGTCGATCACGTCCGGCGTGCGGCCGTTGACATTCATGGTCGCGATCACCTGGAGCTGCGGATATTTGGCCTTGATGGCATCGAAGAACTGCGCGAAGCGGCCGTCGTAGCTTCCCGCCTGGCGGTCGAACGTGTCCTCGTTGCCCACCTCCACGTACTGCAACTTGAACGGCGCCGGGTGGCCGTCCCTGGCCCGGCGCCCTCCCCACGTCGTGCCGGCATCGCCCGTGACGTACTCAATCTCGTCGAGCGCGTCTTTGACATAGGGTTCGAGGTCGGGGCCAACCGCCACGCGCTCCTGGCGCAACGAATAGCCGGCGTAGACCGCCAGGACCGGCTCGATATGCAGGTCTTCGCACCAGTTAAGAAACTCCAGCAGGCCCATGCCGTCGGACGACCAGTATCGCCAGGCGTCATTCATGTGCCCGGGCCGTTGCTCCACGTCGCCAATCGTTTTCTTCCAGTCGAAGCGCGTGGCGATGGTGTTGCCTTCGAGGTAGTTCCCGCCGGGAAATCGCAGAAAGGCCGGCTTCATGTCGGCGAGGAGCTGCATGAGGTCCTTGCGGAACCCGTTGGGCCGGTTGTTGAACGTCGGGGGAAAGAGCGAAATCATGCCGAACCAGACCGTCCCCGGGCTGGCGGCGGAAATCACCAGGCGGTTTTCGGCGGAGGCCGCCGCCTTGTCCGTGGTCAGGTTGACTTCGTACTTCTTCCAACTCCCGGTGACGTGAGCCACGGTTGCGCTGGCGTATACCGTGGCGCCATCGTTGCTCACCAAGGCGACCGTGAGCGGCCCGGTGAATGCGGTGTCGGCCTTGGCGTGGAATGAGGCGTGATACCGGGTGGCCGCCTTCACGGGGATACCCCAGAAGCCATCGTTGGCGATGCCCACGCGCTGCTTTCCCGCAGCCTGGCTCACGGTCAGTTTCAAGCTGGTGCCAATGGCGTCGTTGAACGGCTGCGCGGGATCGAGCGCCATCGAGCCGGTCCCGCCGTTCTCCCGCACCAGTTGCCAGTGTACCGGCTCCTTGGGATCTTCCTTGAACTGACGGTTGCGCACCAGTTCGGCATAGAGGCCGCCGTCGTAGGAATAGTTGATCTCTTCGGTCATTAAGCCATAGAGCATCGGGCTGACATGGGCGGCCACCTGGTCAGCCCTGATCTGCAGGACGACGGGGCCGTTTCCCTGAGCGTGCCCGGCGGATAGGGCCGCGGTGAGCAGAGCACACACAACGATCGTTTTCATGGTCATGGCTAAGGGCCTACTATAGCCCTATTCCGAGAGCGTGGGGAATGCCCGGTAGATCGTAGAAAGTAGCGACTCCCCGCTCCCAAGCCTTGATAGGCTGAGAGCGAATTTTCTTTTGCCGAGAAAAGGAGAGTCGCTATGAAGAAACCATACCAAAT
>Ga0075030_100002639_pt1 | contig 16295 bp, 12 predicted proteins | sample LitLauG_LLR_2012_FD_71393 | JGI IMG/M metagenome (GOLD analysis project Ga0075030, IMG submission 71393) | Freshwater sediment microbial communities from Pennsylvania, USA - Little Laurel Run_MetaG_LLR_2012 | ecosystem: Environmental > Aquatic > Freshwater > Creek > Sediment | place: USA... | reverse complement strand
ACGCTCCAGACGCTGGTGGAAAAAGTGGAACATCAATTCGCCCAGTGGTCGGAGCCCAATGACGAATTGACCCGGCTTTGCGCGCTATAATCCGCAAACAATTATGTCGCTATGTTTAGCTCGCTCGTGATGATGGCCGCTTTGGCATTTCCATGAAACCCTCCGGCCTGAACGCGAATCTGAACGGTCAGCCAGTTGTCATCCCAATACTCACCAGTTCTTTGCCGTTCATATTGAAGAACATCCACTTCGATACGTTCTCGTTCGGACTGACCGAATGAAAATGTCATTGCCTATTTTTTCTAGGGCTCCTGTCATTCATCCCGTCACCAGCGTGCCCACCTTTTCGCCGGTGACGATGCGCTTGAGATTGTGCGGCTGGAAAAAGTCGAACACGATGATCGGCATCTTGTTGTCCATGCACAGCGAGAACGCCGTCGAATCCATCACCTTGAGCTGCCGTTGCAGCGCGTCGAGGTAGGTGATCTGCGGGAAGCGTTTCGCCGCGGGATTTTTCTTGGGATCGGAATCGTAGATGCCGTCCACCTTCGTCGCCTTCAGAATGACCTCCGCGCCGATTTCGTTGGCGCGCAGCGCGGCGGCGGTGTCGGTGGAAAAATACGGGTTGCCCGTGCCGCCGCCAAAGATGACCACGCGGCCCTTCTCCAGGTGCCGCACGGCGCGCCGCCGGATGAACGACTCGGCCACCTGCGCCATGGCGATGGCGCTCTGCACCCGCGTGGGCACGCCGAGCTTTTCCAGCGCGTCCTGCAACGCCAGCGCGTTGATGATCGTGGCCAGCATGCCCATGTAATCGCCCGTGGCGCGCTCGATGCCGCGTTCGCTGCCGGACAGCCCGCGAAAAATGTTGCCGCCGCCGACCACCACCACGACTTCCACGCCCAGTTCGCGCACCTCGCGCACCTGGTCGGCCATGGCTTTGACCGCCTCGGCGGAAATGCCGACGCCGCTCTCGCCGCCGAGCGCTTCGCCGCTGAGTTTGAGCAAAATCCGGCTGTATCTGGGCTGAGCTTGTTTTTTCATGGTTTGACGCGCCGCAAAGGTTCCCAGCTTTTATCAGCCCGCGCTCAGGTCGTCAAATCAAAGGCAGGGTTGCTTCTGCAGTCGCATTTGGTCAACTGCCCCCGACTCGATCTCCCGGCGCCGAGCGGCGGAGAGGGGGGCGCAGGACGGGTGAGGGGGTCTAATTCCGGTTTTCCAATGCTAAATCCTATTGGGTCGCGGCTACGGGGCAACCGGCACCGCGTTGATCTCGATGCTGTTCGTGCTGTCAATCAACGCCGTGCCCGCGATGCGCAGATTCGAGAGCGCGCCTGGCGGAACACCGTTGGCGAACTGGTTTTGCAAAGTTTTTTGACCACCCTTGCCGCCATCAGCCACGCCGCCGCCAAAATTCCGAGCGATGCCCGTGGGGGCTGACGGTGCAAGATTGGAGATCGTGACAAAATTTCCCGTGAACACCACGTTTTGACCGAGGCTGCGGTTCCGGCCGGAAACGCGGAAGTAATTATTTTGGATGAATTGGTTTTGGGCGGCCTGCGCCAAGGCGCCGGGCGCCGGCGATTTCGTGTTCAGTTTTGTTTGCTCGAATCGGTCCGTTTTCGCGGTGTCCTTGAGTTCCAACTCCCGTGCCGAGTTGTCCCCGGCCAGCAGCGTGCCGTTATAGACCGACCCGTCGCCGTCCACCACGCTGATGGCGCTGCCGTTTTGCTGGAGCAGGAAATTCGCCAGCACCGCTTGGGCCTTGCGGGTCGCGGCGGAGTTCCGGAACAATTGCTGCCCGTTGGAATTTAAGTACGCCTGCGTCACCGGCGGTGCCGCTGCAAAATTGGATTGGAGCATATTTGCCGCCACGGCCGACCGATCCGCACCTGCGTCCTTGGCGACCCAAGTTAGAGTGTCATCCCCCCGTTTCTTTTCCGCCACTGCGCCGGAGGCTGCAAGCATTTCCCGTGCGGCAGACTTGCTAACCTCCTTCTGATCCGGGCCGGCGATTTCAACTTTGGGCGCGCCCAAATTTTCGTTGATTGTGGGGGCCGATGCCCGGGCCATCGGCTGGTCAAAGGCATGGTTGGAACCGGCAGTCGTTGACAATGCCACCGTCGCCGGTTGTCCGGCCGCCGGCGCGGCGACCGGAGCGGATGCAGGATAATTCGCCGCCAGTTGGAGCAGGCCGCGATTGGTCAGTTCGGAAAACTTGTCGCGCGGCATCAGTTCGACACGTCCGTCCGCAAACAGCACCGCGCGGCTTTTGGCGTCCGTTGGCGAGTACGCGAGCACGGAGTCCGGCTGCAAACTGTCCGCCTCGCGACCGCCCGCGACGTAAACGAACGCTCGCCCGCTCGCCGGATCAATCAGCGTATTCGATCCCGCCAGTCGTTGCAGCGCTGCCAGCGATACCGGCAGGCGGTTTTTATTTTCACCGGCATAAATTTGCGCCGCCATGCCCAGTTGTTTGAGATTGCTCGCCGCGCTCATATTCTGGGCTCGGCTTTTCGATTTGCTTAATGCCGGCAGCAGCAGCGCCGCACCCAGGACCGCTACGACCACCACGAACAAAATCGGCGCAAGCCCGCGGCGCAGCACCGTCCAAAGATTCAGCCAGCCGGTTTCCGCTTCCGGTGGTGGGCGGCGCCGCGCGACCTCGCCTTGCAGGAGGCGCCGGGTGGCGGGGTGCAAAGCAAATTCGTCGCCCGCGTCGGCGCGGCGTTTTTTGGCGAAGGCCCGCAGCTGCTTCTCAATTTTACGTTCCGGTTCCATCGGTCGTTCAGGGATTAGACGGGAAAGCGCCGGGCTTTTCCCGTGAAAAGATTTTCCGCGCGATGCCCTCCAGCCGATCCAGGCATTTGCTCAGGCGCGAACTCACGGTTTTCACGTTCAATTGCAGGCTCGCCGCCAGTTCCTCGTAACTCAAATCGGCGAAATAACGCAGTTCGACGATCTCACGGCATGGCTCGCCCAGGTGGTCGAGCGCGTCGCCGATGAGCGCGAACTGTTCGGCGTTCTGCAAAGACTCATCCGGGCCGGGCGCGTCCGACGGCGGATCGAGCGTCAGGCCGGTCTCGGCGTCCTCGGCCTGCAGCGAGAGGGTTGCCTGCCCGCCGCCGCGTTTGGCCGCGTGGCGTTTCGCGCGGAAATCCCGCGCCTTGTTTGTGGCGATGCGGAACAGCCAGGTCTGGAACTGGCTTTCTCCGTGGAAGTTTTCGAGGTTCTTGATGACTGATAGAAAAACGTCCTGGCAGATTTCCTCGGCGTCCTCGCGCGAGAAATCCGCGCCGAGCTGGAAAATGAAACGCCCCGCCGGCGCGTAGTGCCGATCGAACAACTCGTCCCACGCGTCGGCCTCGCCCCGGCGACAGCGCGCCAGCAGTTCGGCTTCCGAAGCCATGCGCTTCCGACAATAATCCAGCCGCCGGCGTTTGAACAGAATTCTCCGCTCGGCGCATCCGCAAAAAGCTTGTTTGCCGGAACGGGCCGTGTGATAAGTCTGCACGCATGATGCCAACGCAACAGGGTTCCATCCGGTTATTTCGTTTGTTCGGAATCAACGTTTTTCTGCACTGGTCCTGGTTTCTGGTCGGGCTGATCGAGATTCAGGACCGGCGCGCAGCTTACGGTTCGCTCGTTTGGAACGTGCTTGAGTATCTCGCCTTGTTCGTAATCGTGACGATGCACGAATTCGGCCACGCGCTGGCCTGCCGACAAGTGGGCGGGCAGGCAAACCAGATCGTGCTCTGGCCGCTGGGCGGCGTGGCGTACGTCGCGCCGCCGCAACGCCCTGGCGCCATGCTCTGAAGCATCGCAGCGGGACCGCTGGTGAATGTTGTCCTGGCCCCGCTGCTTTGGGCCTTGTTCCTGTTCGGTGGCAATGCGGATTGGTCTGAAACCCTGCCCAACTTTTATCCGTTCCTGCGGTCGATCTGCTTCATCAACACCGGTTTGCTCGTGTTCAATCTGCTCCCGGTTTATCCGCTGGACGGCGGCCAGATTTTGCGCTCGCTGCTCTGGTTTGTTTTTGGTCGCGCCCGCAGTTTGCTGATCGCCACGTATCTCGGCTTCGTCGGGGCGGCAGGTTTGATCGCGCTGGCGTTCTGGATGCACTCGGTCTGGTTCGGCGTGCTAACGGCGTTCATCCTGATGAACTGCTGGCGCGGGTTGATGCAGGCCCGCGCGCTGGCGCGCCTGGAAAAAGCACCGCGCCGCGAGGGCTTTGCCTGTCCGGTGTGCAAGACGCCGCCCCTTTGCGGGCCGCTCTGGCTGTGCGGCAAATGCCGGAAAACCTTTGACACTTTTGAAACGCAGGCGGTGTGTCCGCATTGCGGCGCGCAATTCGCCGTCACGGCCTGTTTCGAATGCGGCAACCTGCGTCCGTTCGCCGAGTGGCGGCTGCCCGTGCCGCCGCCGGTCATTTGAGCGTGTTCCGGAAAGTTCAGCGCAGCAGCCAGGTCAGCAGCGGAGCGATTGCGAGGCTCGGCAAATAATCCGTGACCTCCACTTTGCGGATTTCGAAGATCAGCAGCGACACGCAGACCAGCAGCAGTCCGCCGGTGGCGTTGACGGAATCCACCAGCCCGTGCGCGAGCAGAAACGGCTGGGCAAACCGCGCGCAGACCAGCGTGAGCGTGCCTTGAAAAACCAGCACCGGCACCGCCGACAGCAAAACGCCCGGCCCGAACATCCCGACAAAACTCATCGTCGCCAGCGCGTCCATCACCGCCTTGACCGCCAGTGGAAAATAATACTCCGCCAGCCCGTCGTGGATCGCGCCGAGGATGCCCAGCGGCGCGGCGCAGAAAAGCACCGCGCAGACCGCAAAGCCATCCGTGAACCGGCGCGGGGCGTCCGGCCCTGCCGCCGCCATCCGGCTCCGGGCGAACTGGCCGAGGCGGTTTGAAGTTTTTTGCAGGCGCAGCAGCCGGCCCGCCAGCCGGCCGAGCACCAGCGCCAGCAGCGCAATCGCGATTTGCTTCAGTCCGTGCGACCAGGTCCCGTTCACGCTCAACCACGTCAGCCGGAGTCCGTAAAAAACGGTGAATGCGCCCAACGCGGACTTGAAAAAAACCTGGCTGGCCAGCGGCAGCGGTTTTTTCCAAACCCAGCCGAGGACGCCGCCCGCGAGAATGCCCGCGACATTCAAATAAGTGCCGGTCACGCGCAGACAAAACCACGCCGAAAGCAAAACGCAAAGGCAAAACTCAAATCCCCTTGCTTTTCTCCCGAACCTCGTGAAAAATTTCACAAGCTATGGCACACGTCAAACTGCACATTCCGGGACCGGTCGAAGTCAGCGAAAAAACCTTCCGCGCGTTTTGCTCGCCGATGATCGGCCATCGCGGCCAGGGATTCAAAGACCTCTACGCGAAAATCCAACCGCAACTCCAGCAACTGCTCGGCACCCGGCAGCTGGTTTACATTTCCACCTCGTCCGCCTGGGGCGTGATGGAAGGCGCCGTGCGAAACCTGGTCGCCAAAAAAGTTCTGAACTGCATGTGCGGCGCGTTTTCCGACAAGTGGCTCGACGTGTCCAAACGCTGCGGCAAGGACGCCGAGGCGTTGCAGGTGGACTGGGGTTCCCCGATCCGGGCCGAGGCGATTGACCAGAAGCTCGCCACCGGCCAGTTCGACGCGCTCACGCTCATCCACAACGAAACCTCCACCGGCGTGATGAGCCCGCTGACGGAAATCGCCGCGCTCAAGAAAAAATATCCCGACGTGATGTTCATCGTGGACGCCGTCAGTTCGATGTCGGCGACGAAGATTGATTTTGACGCTCTGGGGTTGGACGTGCTGCTGGCCGGCACGCAAAAAGCCTTCGCGATGCCGCCGGGCACCGCGGTTTTCGTGTGCTCGCCGGCCGCGCTGGCCAAGGCCGCCGCCGCCCGGGATCGCGGCTATTACTTCGATTTTGTGGAGTTCCAAAAAAATGCCGAGCAGAGCATGACGCCGAGCACGCCAAGCATCGGCCACGTGTTCGCCCTGGGTTCCAAGCTCGACGATTTTTTTGCCGAAGGACTGGAAAACCGTTTTGCCCGGCATCAGAAAACGAACCAGCTCACGCGCGACTGGGCGGCGAAGCACGGCTTCACGCTCTTTCCGGACAAGGGCTTTGAGTCGGTTACGCTGACCTGCGTCAACAACGGCGCGAAACCCGGCGGCCGCGTTGTGGACGTGGCGAAGCTGCAAAAACTCGTCAAGGACCAGGGTTTCCTGATTGACGGTGGCTACGGAAAAATCAAGGGCACCACGTTCCGCATCTCGAACATGGGCGACGAAACCGAGGCGACGATGCAGACGCTTTACGCCGCGCTGGATCGCGCGATGGCGCAACTCTGAGTCGCGAGCTTGTTTTTAGCGGCCATCTTCGTGAGCGGATGGCCGGTTTTGCTTTTCGTCCGCAACCGTTGCGGCAAACTTCCCCCGTGTCAACCAGCTACCGCCTCGTCCGCCTGCGCAACGGCGCCTGCTCCGTGCATTCGCTCGCGGACGACGAGACCTTCCATCCGGGCATCGGACCGGTGGCGGAAGCCGAGGCGCTTTATATCCGGCAACTGCGGCTGCCGGAACGCGTGCGCGAAACCAAAGAAGCGTTTGTCTTGTGGGACGTCGGCCTCGGCGCGGCAGCAAACGCACTGACGACCTTGAGGTTGGTCGGCGAAAGTTTGGACACGCGAAAATCCCTCCGCCTCGTCAGCTTTGACCGGACCGGCGACGCGCTGGCATTTGCGCTGCAACACAGCGCTGAACTCGGCTACCTCGCCGGCTTTGAAACTTCGGTGACTGAACTTTTGAACAAACATTCCGCGAAGTTCAGCATTGGATTGCTGGAAGTCGAATGGACGTTGGTGCTGGGCGATTTCCCCAAAATCATTTCTGGGAACAGCCGAGGTGAAGAAGCTCACACCAAGCCGGAAAGGGAGCCGCCTCACGTCGGCGGCCACGAACTGCCCGCGCCGCACGCGATCCTGTTCGATCCCCATTCGCCGGCGAAAAATCCGGCGATGTGGACCGCGCCGCTGTTTGCCGCGCTGTTTCGCCGGCTCGATCCGGGCCGCCCATGCGCGCTGGCGACGTTCACCCGCAGCACGCTGGCGCGGGCGGCGCTGCTGCTGGGCGGTTTTTTCGTGGGCGCAGGCCGCGCGACCGGATTGAAGGAGGAAACCACCGTGGCGGGGAACCAGCCCGAACTGCTCGCCGAACCACTGGACCGCCGCTGGCTGGACCGCGCGCGGCGTTCCCACAGCGCGGAACCGTTGATCGGTCCGGTGTACCGCCAGGAAAAACTTTCAGCGGAAACTTGGCAGCGGCTCCAGCAGCATCCGCAGTTTCAATCGGATTTTCGGCGGGCGTGAATCACCATGCCCGCAGATACGACAAGTCCACCGAGAAATCCCACCGGACCGGTAAGGAACAAACCGAACAAAGGTCCTTGTGGGGAATCTGGATAGTCGTGCAGGCACCACGCGATGCCGCCGACAAATCCAATAGCTCCTCCCAGCACTGAGAATGCGATTATCACAAGGACCGGATGGCGCTGAGAGAATCTCACGAGGTAGAACTGGCAAGACGAAAGTTGAAACAACGCCGACTGGCGGCGTGATCCGCGCCAGCGCGACTGACCACACAAACGGCGGTTGGCGCTTTGTTGGAAAGTATCATATCCTACCGACTAATACACCAACGGCTACCGAGATGAAGTATAAAATAGCAAAACCCAACAAACTCAGAAAGGCTCGAACGCCGCGTGTCTGAAAAAGATACAGTGGAGCAAAAATAGGCCAAAAAAAGAATGCGAGGGCAGAAAAACCATAGCTCAATGGCCACCGACGACGCTTCGCATCAACGACAATCCAAACCGCGACCAAATAAGCAAAAACAAGACGGAAAGCTGCCGTGGTGTGCCAAGGCATTCGAATTCCACGGGGCATGCGACCCGCTACAAAACCGAAGCAGACACAAAATGTCCAAAACAACCAAGTTTCTCGAACTACCTTGATGAACCGCTTTCCCATACGCGCAATGCTGACTAACTACGTTCGGCGGGACATTTGCCAGCCTTTCCTGTTCCAAGATTTAAGTTTCGTCGCGGCCAAACCGGTTGTCCAGATGTATATCAAGAGCAAAGCCATGGCGTGCCCAGCGGCTTTGCTTGCAATCAAGAACTAGCAACGGCTAACGCCGCGACTAGGCGAGAACTCGCCGCGCTTGCCAGCCGGCATCGCGACGTGCAACATGCCTCCACCAACCGATGCCATGATTGAAACCCGCCAACTCACCAAGATCTTCCGCGACAAGAAACGCAGCGAAATCCGCGCGGTGGACGCGGTGAGTTTTCGTTGTGAACCGGGCAAGGTTTTCGGGCTGCTCGGCGTCAACGGCGCAGGCAAGACCACCTGTCTGCGAATGCTGGCGACACTGCTCCAGCCCAGCTCCGGCACGGCCAGCGTGAGCGGCCATGACGTGGCGCGGGAACCGGAAAAAGTCCGCGCCAGCATCGGTTTCCTCTCCACCGCCACAGCGCTTTACGCGCGGCTGACGGCCCGGGAGATGGTCGAGTATTTTGGCCGGCTGCACGGCTTGACCGAGGGAACGCTCCGGGAACGCGTGGATAGGATTTTCACGACGCTGGACATGCAGGAGTTTCGCGACCGCCGCTGCGACAAACTGTCCACCGGCATGAAACAAAAAGTCTCCATCGCCCGCACGCTGGTGCATGATCCGCCGGTGATGATCTTTGACGAACCGACGCACGGCCTCGACGTCTTGATTTCGCGGACGGTGGTGGATTTCATCCGCGACTGCCGGGACCGGGGCAAGACGGTGATTTTTTCCACGCACGTCATGCGCGAAGCGGAGAAGCTGTGTGACACCATCGCGCTGATTCACAGCGGTCGCATCATGGCCGAAGGCACGCTGAGGCAGTTGCGCGAACGGACCGGCGCGCAGGATCTGGAGGATGTGTTCATCAAGGTCGTGGAGGCGCGGGGATGAGCGTGCGCAACATTTTCATCGTGTATCGCAAGGAGCTGCGCGATCTGCTGCGCGACCGGCGCACGATCATTTCCATGATCGTGGTGCCGATGCTGGTCATGCCGCTGCTGATGACCGGGATGGGCGGCGCGGCCATCAAGATCGTCTCCAAGGCGAGCCAGGAAATTCCCAGGGTGATGGTCTTGGGCGGCGAGGATTCGCCCAAAACGCTCGCCGCGCTGCGCGGGATGAACACGATTCAAATCGCGCCGACCCGTGCGGATTACACGAACCAGATCGCCGAGAAAATCATCCGGGCCGCCGTGGAAATTCCGCGCGGTTTCGATGCCGCGCTGCAAAACGGCGAGCGCACCGCGGTGCGCATTTACATTTACGAAGGCGAAATCCGGTCGTCGTTTGGCGCGAGCGCCTTGGAGAGGTTTTTCCGTGATTTGCGCGAGCGCACCGTGCGGGAACGCTTGGCTTCGCGGAACGTTCCTGAACAGCTCATTCATCCGTTGGACATTCAGCAGACCAACGTCGCGCCGCCGAAAAAAGTCAGCGGTAATCTCATCGGTTCGATCATTCCCTACATCATCATCCTCATGTGCCTGACCGGCGCGATCTATCCGGCGGTGGACATCACGGCGGGCGAGAAGGAGCGCGGCACGATGGAAACCCTGCTGTGCAGTCCGGTGGCGCGCACGCACCTGGTGCTGGGCAAATGCCTGATGGTGCTGACCGCGTCCGCGGTGACGACTTTGCTCTCGCTTTGCTCGACGGGCATTTCCTTCGCGCTCGCCAAAAAAATGGCGTCCGGCACGCCGGGTGTTGGCGGGCTGCCGCTGACAATGGACCCGCTGTCGCTGGCGGCGGTGTTCGTGCTGCTGCTGCCGCTGGCCGTGTTCTTCTCCGCCACGATGCTGACGATCGGATTGTTTTCGCGCACCTCGAAGGAGGCCAACAGTTACATGCAGCCACTATTGATTTTGACCATCATCCCGGCGGTGGCGTCCATTTTGCCGGGCGTGGACTTGAACTGGCGGCTGGCGCTGATTCCGGTGCTGAACGTCAGTCTGGTCAGCAAGGAAATTCTCTCCGGCACCTTCCACTGGAACTACATCGCCTTGATCTTTGCCTCGGCGTGCGTTTATGCGGTAGTGGCCTTGACCGCGGCGGTGGCGCTGTTCAAACGCGAGAGCATTCTATTCCGCACATAAGTGGCGGGACAGGGAATGTCGGCCAGTTTTCCGATGCCAGGCGAACCGCCGAGCTGATCGGACGCAGTCGCGTGTTTTCCGGATTTGCCGCAGTTTTTGTAGGATTCTTGCCGTTCCGTTGCCCAGCACGGCGGGCGCAAGCCGCGGCCGCTTCGAAGGGGCGAATCCTTGAGGAGCGGTGAAACTGCCAATGCGTTTTCGGCCGTTCCGTTAACCAACGTTTGAGGTGGCGCGCCGGACTGCAACCAGCCAAAATATTTTTCTTTCTGGTTGACCCTGTGCGGGAAGTATGTCGAGATAAACGGTCACGAATGGTTGAGCGGGTTTGATTCAGATGTCTAGAACTCAAAGCAAACATGGAAATGTTTCGCGGGCCGCCGGCACGACGAAATACGACGCCCAGCAGAAGGTGCTGGCGCAAACTTACGGCGCCTTTGCCGATCTGAGGCGCGAGTTGTCGGACACCAAATCCACCGTGTCCGGCCGCGAGGAAATCCTCAAGTCGTTCGCCCTCTGCCCGGACTCGCAGCGCGCCTGGTTGTTGCTGGAGGATTATTTCGAGCGTCTGGCGCTCTCGCGCAAGGATTTTCCCGCCACGGAATGGTGGCCGCGGATGCTGGCCGCCCAGGGGCCGGCGCGGCTGGAGGAACTGGCTTTTTTGTTTTTGCGCGCCCATCGCCCGCCGCCGCCCGAACTGGCCGCTCATGCCAATCCGCGACGCTTTGCCGAAGTGGAGCGGGCGGAAAAGGAACAGGAACTTATCCGCCAACTGGAGCACTGGCTCTTCCCGCCCAAACCGGTGCATTTCGACGTGCCCCGCGCCACGCTGCGCGTGCTTTGCCGTCCCCAGCCGGACACTGCGCCGACCGCCGGTTTGCGCCTGGGCGTGCAGTTCCATCTGCTGCGACCCCGCACCGGAAACAAGATCCGAACGCTTACCGACTTGTTGGAACTGCACACCCGCGCCGCGCACGAACAGGAATTATTCACGCCCACGGACTGGGAATTCATCCAGTGGCTGGCCGAAACCCACCACCACCGGCAGGACGGCGACGACACGCTCGTGCTCTCCAACACGGAACTGTTGTTGTGGCTCACGCGCTGGGGCCAAACGGCGCGGTTGGAATCGGCCGAAGATCAAAAACCGCTGCATTTTCACGGGCAAATCGCGGAGCTGACGCCGCACTTGGATGGGGCGGGGAACGAGCTGGCTTTCACACACCAGCTAACGCTTCCGGGCGGAAAAATTCTCGCGCTCGAAGAAGTGCATTTCTTTGCCAGTCAGCCGCCGCTCGCGCTCGCCGGCGGGACCTTCTATCTGCTCCGCAACGCGCCGCCGGCGGCGGTCTTGGAGCAGTGGCGCGTCCATCCGGCGGTGCCGGTGCGCAAGCTGAGTCATCGTCTGCTCATGCACCTCCGCCGCACGCAGGCCAGTCAGGGATTGGACTGGGAACATTTGTGCGTCACGCATCCCGCCGCGCCGCAGTTCATCTTTGAATTGCTCGATGAAACGGTGCGGTTGCGCCTGGTCGCCCGCAGCCAGCGCGACCAAAGCGTCTGGTTTTGGAACGGGCACGATTGGCAGTCGAATGACGCGGCCAAACGGCGCTCGGACAAGCCGGAAATCCTCGACGATCCCCGCCTGGAACCCGCGGCCCAATGGCTGCGGCAACTCGACTGGTTCACGCCCGAACCGGGCCTGTGGGTCGGCGACGCGAATGAAAATTTCCTCGGCGCGCTGTCCCGCGCCTGGCTGAACCGGCCGGCAGAAGCGGAATTTCTCGGCAATCCGGCCTTTCAGCGGCTGTTTCTGGCGCCGCGCCAGTTGCGGCCGCGCCTGGTCGTCAAGGGCAGTGGCATTGACTGGCTGGCGGTTTCCGCCGAATGGGAGCAGGAAGGCCTCAAACTCACGGCGGCGGATTTGCAGCGGCTTGCCGCCTCCACCAGCCGCTTCGTCAAACTGCCCGATTCGGGCTGGGTGGAACTGGACACCGCCGCCGTGCAATCCGCGCACGAAGCGATGGCGGATTTGGGCGTGGACGGATTGGCACCGGTCGCGCAGAAGATCGGCCTGGCGCAGGCGGCTCACCTCGGCGATGAGGAGTTGCAGCGCTTTGCCGACTCGCCGCAGGCCCAGGCCCTGCGCGAGCGGCTGAAGGATTTCAAGGGCGTTCCGGCCACGACTTTTCCAGCGACCGTGCAGGCCGAAATCCGCCCCTACCAAAAGGACGGCTTCGATTTCCTTTGCCACCTTACGCATGTCCGGCTCGGTGGGATTCTGGCCGATGACATGGGCCTGGGCAAAACTTTGCAAACACTGGCCTGGCTGGCCTGGCTGCAGGCGCAAAACAAAAAAGACGCCAAGCCCGCGCTGGTCATCTGCCCGGCGTCCGTGCTGCACAACTGGCGGCGCGAGGCCGAACGCTTCACGCCGCATCTCAAGGTGCTGGTGCTGGAAAGCGGCGCGGCGCGGCACAACTTGCGCAAGCAGATTCCGCAGCACGACGTGATTGTGACGAATTACGCCCTGCTGCGCCGGGACCTGGAGGAACTGCAGAAATTTTCCTTCCGCGCAGTGATTCTGGACGAGGCGCAATTCATCAAGAATCCTGGTGCCCAGGTGACGCAGTCGGTGAAACAGCTCAAGACGGAGCATCGCCTGGCGCTGACCGGTACGCCGCTGGAGAACCGGCTGATGGATTTGTGGAGCATCGTGGATTTTGTTCAGCCCGGCTACCTTGGTACGCAGGAGCAGTTCCTCGAGACTTACGAGCCGAAAGGCGCGGAGGACGTGGAAATGGCGCAGCGCATCGCACGCCGGCGGCTCTCGGCCAAACTGCGGCCCCTGCTGCTGCGCCGGATGAAAAAACACGTGGCGAAGGATTTGCCCGACCGGATCGAACAGCGGCGCGATTGCCAGCTCGGCGAAGATCAGCGGAAACTTTATCTCGCCGAATTGCGCCGCAGCCGCGAACAGGTCATGCAAACGGTGGCCGAAAAAGGCATCAACAAAAGCCAGATGCACGTCCTGGCGGCGCTCACGCGGTTGCGCCAGATTTGCTGTCATCCGCGCCTGGTGGGCAACGACGCCGCTTCCGGCAAGACCGAAACCCTGTTCGAGTTGCTCGACGCGCTGGTGGCGGAGGGGCAAAAGGTTCTGGTGTTCAGCCAGTTTGTGCAGATGCTCGAATTGCTGGAGAAGGAATGCCGCGCGCGGCAGATCAGCACGCACCTGCTCACCGGCCAGACCAAGGACCGCCAGCAGGTCGTCAACGCGTTCCAGAACGATCCCGGCGCGGGCGTTTTCCTGCTGAGCCTACGCGCCGCCGGCACCGGTTTGAATCTCACGACCGCGAGTTACGTGGTGTTGTACGATCCTTGGTGGAATCCGGCGGTGGAGGCGCAGGCCATAGACCGCTCGCATCGCATCGGCCAGACCCAGACCGTGAATGCCTACCGGCTGATTTCCCCCGGCACGGTCGAGGAGAAAATCTGGGAACTCCAGCAAAGCAAAGCACGGACAATTGCCGACGTGCTGGGCGAGGAGGGCTTCGCGCGCAGCTTGTCCAAAACAGATTTGGAATATTTATTCGCAGAAGATTGAAAATCATTGATTATCAATTACTTGTGAATCAATAGAGATTGATTCTGGGCGTACTGCACACGTTTTTGTACACACGTCCAAGGATTTCAAAGCCCGTACTTGCTCGGCGGCGTGGCCCCGCGAATCGCCGACAGCGGCCCGGAGCGCAACCGCAGGCGTCGCAAACGTCATTGAGGCCGAGGCTGTGCGTCACTTGGGCATAAAGCAAACTGACCACATGACTCACGGACTAAAGGTTCGCGCTTTGGTTTCACGGTCCGTAGCCCGCGCCAGTTGCGGCACCAGATGATTGGGAATCCGATTGCAAAGTCGCCGCAGAAGCGAAAACTCACTGGCGACTGGCTTGTGCCGTGTGTGCTTTTTTATGCCCTACCTTCTGGCAAGGCCCAGACCCGCGAGCCAGCATTTACTTCTTACCCCTCAACCCTCAAACCCATGGGACTCCTGTGATCCAATATTGTTTTGCAGATTTATAGTCCGTGGAATTCCAAATTCAAGCGACTGTCGGAAGTCACTCACATATCCGGCTTCTTACCTGCGCCAGTTGGAATTTCAATTTTTGGTGGTTTTGAAATAGCTGAAAGCTCCTTGAAAAAAATCACCCCTAGGGGTGATGGTATTTTTGTCGGCGCATGGTTATTTTACAATCATGATTCTATTTTCAGGCACGCGGAAGGCTTGCCGACCCTCAGGCAGCCTTTCAAGATTTGCCGTTCAATGTTCGCCGGCGCTACCATTAAACATCACGTCTTCTCGGCTGAAAACCTTATTCAAAATGGCATCTATCACGGATTGGCTACGCGACAATAGCGTGAACAAAATACTGATCATATTGCTGGGTGTAATGACCATGAAAGCCGCCGCCGCAACGAACGACCGGCCCAACATTGTCTTCATCCTCGCGGATGATTTGGGGTGGAGCGATACGACGCTCTACGGTCACACCAAGTATTACCAGACGCCGAATCTCGAACGGCTCGCCAAGCGTGGGATGCTTTACACCCGCGCCTACGCGGCGAGTCCGCTGTGCTCGCCGACGCGCGCGAGCATCATGACCGGCCAAAGCCCGGCTCGCATCGGCATCACCACGCCGGGCTGTCATCTGCCGGAGGTGCTTATGACCGAAACCGTCTCCGCCAAAGCCCCGCCGTGGATCAAGACTCTATCGTGTGTCAGCGCGACGCGGCTCGACACCAACTATTATACACTTGCCAAAGCCTTAAAGGCGGACGGCTATGCCACGGGGCATTTTGGCAAATGGCATTTGGGGCCGGAGCCGTATTCGCCGTTGCAGCAGGGCTTCGACGTGGATTTGCCGCACTGGTGGGGACCCAGTCCGGCGGGCAGTTATGTCGCGCCTTGGAAATTTCCGGCGAAGCTAAACTTTCTGCCGCGCACGCCGGATGAACATATTGAAGATCGCATGGCCGATGAAGCGGTGAAGTGGATGGATGCGAACAAGGATCATCCGTTCTTTCTAAACTACTGGCAGTTCTCGGTCCACGCGCCGTTCAATGCCAAACCGGCGCTCATCGAAAAATATCGCCAGACGATGAACACAAATGATTCGCAGCACAGCCCGACATATGCCGCGATGGTCGAGTCCATGGATGACGCCGTCGGCACGCTGCTGAATGAAATTGACCGGCTCGGCATTGCCGACCACACCATCGTCGTGTTCTTTTCCGACAACGGCGGCAATATGTATGACAAAGTGGATGACACCACGCCGACGAGCAATCTGCCGTTGCGCGGCGGCAAGGCGACCGTCTATGAAGGCGGTGTCCGCGAACCGTGCATTGTCGCCTGGCCCGGATTGACCCAGCCCGGCAGCCGCAACGACACGGTCATTCAAAGCGAAGATTTTTTCCCGACGTTCGTCAAGCTGCTTGGCCTGAAAACACCGCCCGGACAAATTTTCGACGGCGTGAACATCGGCGACACCTTCGCCGGCAAGTCGCTGGATCGGCAGGCGATTTTCACCTATTTCCCGCACAGTCCGCCGATTGTGCCCGACGTGCTGCCGCCGGCTGTGACCGTGGTGGCGGGTGATTGGAAGCTCATCCGCATTTTTTGGGACGGTGAAAATGGCGCGCACGCCTACCGCCTCTATAATTTGAAAGACGACATCGGCGAACGGCATGATCTCGCGGCGGCACAGCCGGAGCGGGTGAAGCAACTCGACGCGCTCATCGAAAAGTTTCTTACCGACACCAAGGCCGTCACGCCAAAACCAAATCCGGCCTACGACCCCAAGGCCAAGGCGCCGCCGGCCAAACCCAAAAAGATTCCTGCCCAAAAACCGGTGACGCCTGGCAATCAGCGTCTCAAACTGGAAGGCGAAAGCGACGAGGGGGTTTGACTTAAACATAGCGACATAATTGTTTGCGGATTATAGCGCGCAAAGCCGGGTCAATTCGTCATTGGGCTCCGACCACTGGGCGAATTGATGTTCCACTTTTTCCACCAGCGTCTGGAGCGTG
>Ga0075030_100002638_pt1 | contig 16298 bp, 11 predicted proteins | sample LitLauG_LLR_2012_FD_71393 | JGI IMG/M metagenome (GOLD analysis project Ga0075030, IMG submission 71393) | Freshwater sediment microbial communities from Pennsylvania, USA - Little Laurel Run_MetaG_LLR_2012 | ecosystem: Environmental > Aquatic > Freshwater > Creek > Sediment | place: USA... | reverse complement strand
TGGACTATGCATCGGAAGAAGAACAGCATAACGAGCTGCGGCAGTATTGCCGGACGATGGAATTCCATGTGCGGCGGTACGACCGGGATCCGCACCTGGCTTCCATCAAGCCGCACGCGATGAGCGAGTTTCAGATCCCGGAAGTAGAGTGGCTGTTTCAGCGGCAGATACTGCTGCACGGAATCGACGTCATTCAGCTGGAGTACACGCCGCTCGGCCAGTATGCGCGGCCTTTCAACCGGCTGGTGACGGCGCTGTTTGAGCACGATGTCTATTTCCAGTCCGTGCGACGCGCGATTCCTTTCATGACGAGCGCAGTGGACCGTGTGAAGGCGCGGTTTGAATATCTGAGGGCGATTCGTTTTGAGTTGCAGATGCTGCCGCTGTGCGACCACATTCAGGTCTGCACGCGGGAGAACAAGGAGTATCTGGATTCGTTTCTGCCTGGTCTTGCCACGCGGGTTGAGGCGGGGCTGCGGGCGGGCATAGAGACGGCGCGGTATCCGTTTCCCGGCGGGCCACGGCGGCCGATGACGATGTTATTTTTGGGAAGCTTCCGCCATACGCCGAATCAGGTGGCGCTGGACTGGTTTTCGCGCGAGGTGCTGCCGTTGATTGTGCAGCAACTGCCGTCGGCGCGGTTGCTCGTGGCGGGTTCGGACCCGCCGCCAAGACATGCTTTTAACGATCCCTCGGGTGCAATCGATCTGCTGGGTTTTGTGGAAGATATCCAGCCGCTGTTTTCGGAGTGCGCGCTGTTTGTGTGCCCCATACGCTCGGGTTCGGGCATACGGGTGAAGTTGCTGGAAGCGTTCGCCAGCGGGATTCCGGTGGTCTCGACGCGGCTGGGCGCGGAGGGGCTGGCGCGCGAGGACGAAGAATTCTGTGCGCTGGCCGATGAGCCGGAAGCTTTTGCGGCGCGGGTAGTGGAGTTGCTCACGGATCCGGAAAAGTCGGCTCAGATGGCAATGCGCGCGCGCCGCGAACTGGAAGCGAACTGGGATATGGCGGTGGTGATTGAGCGCCTGGCCGGCAGATACAGGGACTTGCTGGCGGTGAAACGCGGGACTCCCGCCTCTGGACTCGACGCCGGGCCTGACAGACAAGGAATAGCGGCGGCCGGAGCCTCTCTGCCGGACTCCGGAAAAAGCGTGGCCACTGTGCGGTGACGTTGTGGAAAGGCGACCTATCGACGCGTATGGAGGAAACTGGATGAGAAAAGGAATGGGGAAAAGATCATGATTACTCCGCTGCGGTGGTGTGCGCGAATCGCCGGGTTGTTGGCGTTCGTGCTTGGTATGATGCTGGGCCGCGTGCCAATGGCGGCGCTGTTTCACCTTCATATGACGCTGGGCGGGCTGGTAGTGGTGGCGTTGCTGCTCTGCGCCCTGTTGTCGGCAGGGAAGGTGCCGGCCGCGAAGGTCGGGTTGGGTATTTTGTGGGCGGCGGTCACGCTGCTGGTCGCGCTGCGACAGAATCAAATGCTGGCGGGGTCAGGGCACTGGGTGATTCAGGTGGTGCATGCGGTCCTGGGAATTGGGGCCATCGGGCTGACGGAGATGCTGGGGGCAGCCCGCGAGAGGGCCGGGCGATAGCGGGCATTCGGCACCGGCATGGCGCCCGAGTGGTACCATGAAAAAAACCCGTTAAACCGGCAGTGCCCCAATGCGGTGAGGTGCGAGAGCGGTTGAATCGGGCGGTCTCGAAAACCGTTGAACCTTCACGGGTTCCGTGGGTTCGAATCCCACCCTCACCGCCACTTTAGAATCAATAACTTAGAGCAAAATCCTAATTTCGGCGTGCAATAGCGTGCAGCGCTGTTTCATAATTGGGTGAGGTTGTATGGCACTCAAGCTCTACCGCAGACATCGCAAAGAGTGCGAAGCCGGGCATCCTGAAGAGGCCCGATCCGGCGAGTTCGAGGAGGGGCGGCGCGGCTGGAAGAAATGCGCCTGCCTGATCCACGTCTCGGGGACACTCGGCGGTAAGTTCAACCGCAGGCAGACCGGCAAGTCCGAATGGGACGATGCGAAAGCTGTGGTTGGCGAATGGGAAGACGCCGATTCTTGGGACGGCAGGAACGTTTTAATACCACCTCCACCAACAGGCGGGCAGGCCGCGCGCGTCACGGTCGCCGACGCCATCGCAGTCTACACGTCGATCCGCGAGGGTGAGGAGATCGCGCCCGCCACGCTACGTAAGTACCGTACCTTTACGAAACAACTCGGAGCCTTCGCGGAATCGCGCGGGTACGTGATGCTCGACCAGTTCACGTGCGCCGACCTCGACACGTTTTACGGCGGCCTGAAGCTCGGCGCGCGGGCAAAGGGGAAACGCCTCGGGACGATCCGGTCGTTCTTCCGCTTCTGCATCAACCGCAAGTGGCTCGGGGAAAGCCCGGTGAGCAGCGATCTGAAGCCACCCAAGGGGGCGAGTCGGGTAGCGAACAAAATCCCGTTTACGGACGACGAACTTCAGAACATCATCGCCGCCTGCGACCGCCTGAGGGAGATTTCGTGGCAGAGCGGCACGCGGAGCGGGACATGGAATGGAGAGGACGCGAAGGATTTTATCTGGACCCTAACCTATACCGGTCTCAGAATCTCGGACGTGGCACTTTTCAACATGAAGCGACTGCGCGGGAATGAAGTCTTTCTGCGCGCCAAGAAAAACGGTGGCGACGTATACGCGTTTATTCCCGACTGGCTGTGTGATCGCTTGTTGGCGAGAGCTAAGCGCTGTGGCAATCGGCCGTTCCTGCTTGGGGAGTCCGACCGGCTGGAAACGGTGACGGACGGGTGGCGTCGCAAAATCGGCAAGGTATTTGAGCTTGCCGGCAGGTTCGATGAATCGCCAACGCCACATCGTTTCCGCCATACATTCGCGCGTATTCTACTGCAGCGCGGTGTGCCGGTTGCCGACGTTGCGGACCTTCTGGGCGACGCCGAAAAAACCGTGCGCGAGCATTATTCGCGGTGGGTCCCCGAGCGCCAGGCCCGGCTCACGAAGATACTTCAGGAAGCATTTGACGACAAGCCCAGACCGAAACTTGTCGCGATCCCCGGCCGGCGAGACTAAGCGGAGTTCAGCAGCCGTGTGTGGATCCTCTGTGCCGCCGACTCCGGCACACTGTAGAAAGTATGCGCCTTCTTTCGGCCCATCTTGATCTTGATGACACCGGGATCGTCCTTCACCAGCTTGCGTACGGTCTCTCGGCCGAGGCCCCACAACTCCGCAAGCTCGCCAACTCGAAAGTGCTTTTCGGCGTAACTGGGAATTGGCCGAAATTGCCCGTGCTCGTAGCTCACAAGCTTTCGGCCCTCCTGTGGGTCTCTTTCTTCTCACCGTGCTTAATAGTCTCCGCCGTGATCCTGCCCGGCTGCCCGGTGACGCCCTGCGCCTCAAAAAGCCGATTCACCGCCGCCGCTTTCCACCGATGCCAGCCGACACCCTCCGGACTGCAGATCAACCGCTCCCGGACCGTGCATGGCGCCGCCGGTTTCCGCTCCATCTCGATCAGCACGGCCATCGGGACCGGTTCCCCCTTCACCTCTCGCAACTTGTACTGCATCGGGATGCCGGTGCCGTCCAGATAGCGGACAGGCGTCAGTTCATGTCCGAGGCTGCGCAGCGATTCCCTGATCTCCGGCTCGTCCAGGTCGCTCCACACGCCGATGCTGCTAACGCCATTCAGGATCATGATGCGGACGCCGGTGCCATTGAGCAGTTTCCGTGCCCGGATCCGCACCGCTGTCTCCGGGTCTGCTGGCTCAGCCGGTGCGGCCAACAGCAGCAGCAGTTCCGCCTTGTTCTGCCCAAGCGCAGCCCGCACATCCGTAGACACTTTACCTGATTGGGCCTCGACAACCAGGTCTCCGTCCTCAGCGCAGATTGAGACGCCGGCGGCGCGGAGATTCGCGAGAAGGGAGGGTGCATTCATATCCGGAACCGCTCGCCCCCCGTCCCCCGACTGTCGGGTTTTGCTGTCGGGTTCTCCCCTGTACCCTCCCTCCCGGGAACTGGATCTGTACTGAATTTGTGAGGCGTCGATTGCACTGCATCACAAACGTTTTCACTGGTGCTGTTGTTTTGTATAAAAACCTGACTTTTCCGACATTTCTCGTTCAAGTTATTGATGCTATTAGGGATTTTGATGTCGGGTTCACTGTCCGACTGGGAGGAATCCCGACGGCAGAACCAGACAGTCGCCCCCCTTATTTCGTTTTCACTGGTCGAGGAGTTAGCGGTGTCGGGGTCAGGACGGTCTGATTCTTCTGGGAGAAGAGAGCGCCGATAGAAATCGAGCACGTTTTTCTCGGAGCCTTCGCACACGCGCCGAATTGTGTTTGTTTCCCGCTTCTCATCAGTCGACGCCAGCAAGCCCTTTTCGCGAAGCCTCTTTTTCAGCGTCTGTTCGGACACGGGCAGCCCGTCACCGATGTCGCGACCCATAACCTGGGCGACTTTGAAAGCCGCAGTCTGTTCCAGATAGATGTGATCGTCGTCAACCCAACCGATGCGCTCGCCCTGTGGCCACAGCTTCCCGTATTCGTCGCGACGCCATCCGCAGGACTGCGGGGACTGCTCTGGGGCACTACCTGTGACCGAAGCCAGGTGCGCCTTACCCGACGCCAGCGCTGCCTGCAACAGTGTCACAAACCGCGCTACCGGTTCAGTTGCCGCCTGGTGCTTCGTCTGGGCGCGCGCTACTTCCAGCAGCGCCTGCCAGCAGCGTACAGACAGTTCCATGTGCTTCGACGAATCGATTGCCTCGGACGCTTCCGCAAACTTCAGGAATATCTCGAACCCGGCGTGCAGGTTGCCCAGGATGTCGGGAGTGCGGGCGTGGGGAACATCAGCGCTGGCCTGCAGTCGAAGTTCACATGCGCGGAGGCGCAGCGCCTCTCTCAATTTTTCATAGTGTCCGGCCAACCATCTGATAAATGCCCCCATCGCTTCGGCGTAAAGGCCATCCGCGGCGTCGGACTGGCACTCAGCCAGACTGGCGCCAGAAATCGTTCCTTTACCTATTTCGAGAATCAGAAGTCTTGCCCGAATGGAGTGGCCACGCGGGATGTCTTCACCGGTAGAAAGGATTAGCGCCCGTGGCGGCTTTTCGTCGCGTAGGTTCGCGTTGGAATCCAGCCGTCCCCTGCCCGCGTGGTTGCCGACGGCACGGAATACTCTGTCAGCGTCCCCGTGATAGCGGCTGACATCGCTCGCCCCGCCCTGAGGGGCGAAGTCGTCAATGACAAAGACCGCATCCTTGGCGTAGAAGGCGCTCATTTCCAGCGCATTCCCGGTAGACGACCAGGTGCCGGGCAGGTTCAGGCGGTTCATGCCCGGGCCAAAATGCTGCTGCACCAGCGCCGCGAGTTCACTCTTAAACGCCCCGGTTTCACCTACCAGGTGCACAGAGAAATCCGCACCTCCAAAAACTGCCCTAACCGTTGCGGCAAGGAGCGGGAATATGACCGATTGGGGGCCACGTTCGATCAGGCGCAGACTGGCACGGACAGCCCGTACCAAAGCAGCCTGATCTACAGGTAGCCGCAATTCGTAGCGGCTTAACGAACCGGTCAGCCGGACATTCACGCCCGCGACCTTGCCAGCCTCGCCAATTGCTCCGGCGGCATGAAGGTAGACCCATTGGCCGGTCACGTTACGCCAGCCAGTGTGAGTGAAGATGCGCCGCTCCGCTGCCGTGAGGGAGTACGACTGAATCGCTGTGCGTGCATAGTCTTTCTGGTTCGGGTATGTGATCGCGCCGGCCCCCATCTGCTGGATCGGCCAATCCATTGCCGTGAACTGCGAAGCAGGAATGGTGAACTGAGATAGTCGGCCCATCAATTCGGCTTCTATCTCAAGTTCCTGCTTCGTCTCGACGCCGTCGTCGAGGATCACAGCGGCGCCGATCTTCGCACAGTAGTTCGTCAACTGAATCTGGGAGACTCGCCCATCTTTGACGCTGGTGCGAAACAGCCCTTCAGGCGTCGACTGAAACTGCGGAGGTACCACTAATTCTTTACGCAGACCCGGGACTGGCTTGTCAAAAAGCGAAAGGACGCGATCGGGCCCCCACGCGGCCAGCAGGTCATCGACTCCGTTAAGGCCGCAGTCTTCCGGTAGATTGATGAAGTCAACCTCCGCACCACGGGTCGCAAGCGCCCTGGCAAGCCCCGTCCGCGCCCACTTCACGCTTTCATTGGAGCCCACATTCGAATCGAATACGATGTACGTTCTTCGGGCGGTGAACGGAATGCGATCCAGGTCGGGTATCGGACCCTTCACGCTGATCCGCTCGCCCCGAGCCCCCTTGGCTTTAGCGACGACGCCCCGCCAGTTCCATACCCCCGGGATTGCGACTGGGATGAAGCGTGGATTCTCTGTCTGGTAGTTGGCCAGCCTCCATGCGGCAATCGCTTTTTTTTCGCCTTCGAATACTGCGATCGGAATACTGCAGTCCTGAAGTTGCTCCACCGTTATGCCGGGCGAGAGGTAGAGTTGGTTGCCGCCGCCAGGCGCACCCAGGTATTTCCGTTCGGACTTCGGCTTGCCCCCTTGGCCCACGACAAAATCGGGATGGTCGCGCCTTACGCGGTAACTACGCGGTCTTTCCTCGCCGGGCCAGTAGTTTGGGAATAGAATGCCGGCGCAGTCACGCCGCCCCCTCTCGCCGACCACCTCCCGCCCTTCCTGGCCTGACACCCGCCGCAGCATCGACTTGTCAGCGATCTCCGGCGTAATCCAGGACGCCGCGAGGTTTTGGTAATCGGCTTCCGTCAGCGGGGTACCCCAATTCGGAGGGATCATGCTCGTGCCCTCCTGCTGTCGGGAAGACCGACTATGTTGCGCATGCTGACAGCCTTACGCACGCGGCATTCACGGTGAGCATCAAGCTGCGATGCCAGCGGTTCCGGATGTTTCCTGCGAAATGAATTTTCAAACATGAGCCCATGCTAGAGCCACGACAAGTCAGAATTGTCGGATTTTAGGGCCGTTTATCGGGGGTTTGTCGCGCTATTTTGTCGGGGCTTGTCGTACTCCGAGGCCGTTAAGAATCTCGCGTATTTCCTTGACTGGATAGCGGTTTTTGCCGTGGGTTTTGCTCGGATGTAAATTCGGGTTCCGCTCTATCGTTCGAGGCGTAACTCCAAGGGCTTCCGCAGCTTGTTTCTTATTTACCGAGCCATGCAGGGGCAAGACGCTGGGTTTTGGCTTCAGACGCCGTCGTACCTTCTTCGCGTCATTGTTCGTCGTGGTGCTAGATACCGACGCTGCTCCAGCGTCGGTATCCTGGGCAGAACCGCCTCCGTTATCCGGTGTTCTGGCATCCGGTTGAACGCCAACGGAGATCGCTTCGCTCTTGCTCGCGGACTCCACCACCTGTGTCGCGTGCGACAGAGGTGCCAAGTCATCCACTGAAGTTGCCATCACCGACGGTTTTGAATCGGAACTCCCGACAGAAGCCTTACATGCCGCATGCTCCAGCGCAACGTTTCTGCCTTCGATCTCCAGTGCCTGCTTTTGCAACTTGCAGCACAAACGAACTGAAAGCAGGCAAATGCGCTCCGTTGTTCCCGATCTGCGGTGCCAGTACTCGGTTGGCCGTCCTTCGATTTCATCCGGTAGCGTCTCAGAGCCCCGAATGGTATCGCGATGGCTGGATTCTTTGATTTTGATCAGCCAAGTTTTTATAGGGTCCGGGTTGATTCTCTGGCTATCTTCAAGAGCAATTGTCCGGTCGCCAGCCTGCTCAGCCAAATAGTCAAAATCGTGTGCGAACGTGCCGGTATCGCCGCCGATCCAGAACCAGTAAAAAGCCTCAGATTGATCATCGCGCCGATCCACTTGCCAATCCAGGTAAAGAGCCGACTTCGAATCGAGTTGTTTGAACTTCTCGGCGAGGTCGGCCCAGAAGGCTGAATCGGTCATCGGGATGCCATTCGCTCACGAACGCGTTGAGGCAATACGATGAGGGTGTCTAAGTCCCACCGATCAACCCCGGCCCGCGCCGGGCCTTTCTTTTTTAAGCCCTCATTGTATCCAGAAGAGACACGGACCCGAGCCGGGCACCATCCGCGTCGTCATCGTGTTCACCCCGGTGCGGCTCGCAGAGTGAAAATGCAAGCGGTCGGATCGGGCCGGTGCTTGGGTTTATCCGCGGCGCCGGCGGCGGGATGAGCGGGTGTTCACTCGGAGGAGGTGACGTTGGTACGGGTGACAGTAACCGACCACCACCGAAGCCGGAACAAGCTCGGTCGCCGTATCCTGACCCGTGGCCCCACTCAAAACGCTTACGGCCGTTGCAGCAGCCCGAGTTCAGGCATGCCTTCGTCCGGATCCGAATCAACGGCATCCTGTGGGGCAAACGAGACCCGAGGCAGTTGACCGGCGGTGAGGGCCGTTGGGACTATGATTTGGATGGAATACGGAGTGGGTGCCTTGTCCCTGCCGAGTTCGCTGGTCAGTTCGCCCCGAAGCTCCATATACCCCCGGGCCTCGCCCATGACACTGACGGCAGTTCGGATTGCCTGCAGCGCGGTGCGACCGTCGTTATCTTTAAGTGCCCGATTCAGAATCTCCTGGGCATTCGCGTACAGATCCTCAGCACGTTGCTCGCCGGCCCGGACGTCGTCCAGCAGGGCACCAGTTCGCACCAACTCCTTAGCCTCCCTGCTGCGTGCGATGGATTCCACAACATGGGTACGATGGCGTCCGATAGCCGTTTTCGATGGCCCGTATTGTCCCGCGATGTCCCGTACAGATGTCCCGGCAACGAGCGCCCGCTCGATCTGGAGCCGCTGCGGGTGAGTGCAGATGGTGCAGGTTTGGGGCATCCATGTCTATTTTCTCATGGATTTTGGGAGGCTTCCGACGGGCTTCCGTCGGATCGGCAACTTATCATCGGTGCCGCATCGAATCGGTTCAGATCGCTTCTTGGACGCGTCTGTCAAAAGCGGTTTGAGTCCATGCCGGGGAGCCATACATTTTTCTTCCTAACTCCAACGCCCTCATTTTGTTGACAGCAGCGGTTCCCCGCTCCCGCCCATATCCCCCACATTCCGCAGTTCTTGCCCGATTCCGGCTCTCTCTGGTTTGAAACGTGGTTGCTCGTCGGAGCGAGATGAAACCCGGGGTTGCAGTCGGCCCCCCGCGTTTTTTCGTGCGGACTCTCAGATTTCTCTGTTGACAGGTCGTGTTTGTTGACGGCCCCGTCCAACGCGGCCTCCCGACTGGTCAAGATTTGCAAAACGGGGCTCGGGAGGGGTAACGAGGGCTTTCTGCAGCCTCCGCAGTCATCGAAGACAAACTGGCAGATGGCTCACAAGCCCGCCAAACTCCGCGTTAGGGATATCCTCAGGTAGCGCATGTCGAACACTACCCCCCAATCCAACGAAACTGCTTTCGGTGCAATTCGACGGCGCCGCTGGCTTGGTCTTCCCGTAACCCAACCAGCAAAAGGAACGCTGACCGAAATATTGAAGGATCTGCCTCAATTTGGCCGACAGCCATTCACCATGAGTTCAGTCAACGGGCTCGAGGTTTTGGTGAATCCCTACCTCGATATGATCTACCGATTGCCTGTGCGTCAAGGTGACCGCGCCGTTCCAGTGGGCGTGGTCTCGAAAAACTACCGCTTGGTGGATCATCACCAGATTCTCAGGACAATTGAGGAAGTGATTGCGGACTTTGGAATTGACCCGAGCGAAATAAATGTCCGCGCTGAATGGACTGCCCATGGAGAGCGCGCTCGATTCTCGCTCCTATTTCCGTCCGAGGAGCGATTCAGTGTTCGCCTTGGCGAAGACGACGAAATGCGCTTTCGAATCGAAATATTCAACTCCGTCGAAGGCAGCTGCCGGCTAATGGCCGTAGCTGGCTGGCTTCGCTTCGTCTGCACCAACGGCCTGATACTCGGAACAGCCTTGCTTCAAATCAACCGACAGCATCGCCAGCAACTTCAAATCGAAGAGTTGGGCCGTCTCCTTAGGGACGCACTCCATTCGGCCGCAGAAGATCAGCGCACACTGGAAGAATGGCGATCGATGTCGATCACGCCCAACGTACTTCAGGCATGGGTAAATGACGAAGTTCAAGACAAATGGGGACTGAAAGGTGCAATCCGAGTGCTTGCGATTTCTCTAGAACCGGGTGGGACGCAGGACGCAGAGCCAAAGGGAGATCTGAAGAACAAGCTCCCCAGCGAAGTATCGACAGAGAAAACGGTCGAAGTTCCGGGCATACACCCGCCCATAGCGGATGCATTTGGCATCAGTCAAGCACTCACGTGGGTTGCCGGTCAAAGGAATGACCTGCAGGAAGACCTGGAATGGCGAACTCAGGTTCCACAATTGATGAGCGAACTGCTACAAAGAGCAGCCGAAGGACACTCGCTAATCTGAAAGCCACGATAGGGTGGCTGCGAGCTTCACTTGAGCTACTGTTTAGGCAAACCTCTTCTTCGCGCTGATGACCACCTGCATATTGCCGTCGTCGTCGCCAAGCAGGGTAGTCACACACACCAGCGGTTGAGGGGGGATCTCAAGGTTTGTTTGGGCCGGCAGGTCGGCGTTCAAGGTCCTGATCGCCTCTTCGAATATGGCGAGCGGAGTGCTGAGAAGGTCGAGCGCTCGCCTAAAGGCCACGGGTTGTTTCGCGCCCGACCCCGCAAGGCGGACGTGAAAGGCTTCCGGAATCGGAAATGGCCGCGCGATCAGATAGTCGACCGTCGCGTATTTTTGAAGCAGTTCAAGCTTCTCGTCGTCCGAGCCGTGCCCGACATACGCCCTCGCGCGAAGCGAGTAGACTACGCCGTCATCGTCTTGGACATACCACAGGTTGAGAATGATCTCGGGATTGCTCATGCCGTTCGCCCCGGTGGCGCGTTCAAAGTAGCGGTGGACACGCGATCAAGAAACCGGGAAGCCTTCCCGGACGCTGAGACAAACAAGCGTTCGCGCGCGCGGGTGCAGGCCACGTAAAGAAGTTGCCGCTCCTGCTCCAGAAAGTTGTTTTTGTCCGATCCATCGACAATTTCGCCCAGGACCGACTCCAACGGCAGGACGTCATCATCGCAGCCAACAACGGCGACAGCCCTAAACTCGAGGCCCTTTGCCCGGTGCATCGTACCCAGACTAATGGCATCACCGTTGTCATCGCCCTCATCGTTCAGAGAGCGGAACGACATTCCGCAAGCAGTCAGCGCCGCTTCAGCGCGCTTTCGGATGATGCCTTCCGTCCGGCCGAACAAAGCAATCTCAGCAGGCCGAACCCCAGAGCCAACCGTCTCCTCGATCCAACGCACTATTAGTTCAACCTCTGCCGCCTGATTCGGTGCGACATGAACCTCCGGTACTGTGCCCTGCAGCAATGAGACGGAAGATCGTATTTCCGGTTCACCAGTAGCCCCGTTCATCGAGGTGGCCACGATCTGATCAGCGAAGCGCCGGATCTGTTCGGTAGTTCGATAATTCACCTGGAGATTGGATGAGCGCCCGCGAATGTCGATACCCAGCGACAGCCAGGAGAACGAGGGCTTATAGATTCTCTGCCCCGAGTCACCGCAAAGAAACAGATCGTCATCGCCTTTCCGCGTAGCTGCTCGGAGAAAACGCATTTCCGCGAGTCCGAGATCCTGGTATTCGTCGGCAATCACGTGCTCAAAGAGCGGGTTGGTTGAAGTCACCCTTGCCGCCTCGATACAAAGTCGGTTCCAGGTGGTCATGTGGTTGGTCCGCATGGTTCCGAGGACATGTTCAAAGACCTTCCACGCTGCTACGCGTTGGCGGGCCCCCAATGGTGTCCCTCGGTTGCTCCTCGACGCCTTTCGATACTGATCCCAATCGTCAATGCCAGCGGGATCGACGACAGATTCCCACTCAGCGCGCAAGAAACGAACTTCAAATCCACGCGCTCCCGTTGCATCGAGAGCCTCAGTGAGCAAACGCGTCAAGGCCTGACCGTCCATGACAGTCACCCCGCCACCGCCAGCAGCAAGAACGTCGCGAGCGACCTTGTGCAGGTGCTCAATTCGGAGCCTTTGCTGCCAGGCTGAATCTTCCCCGAGCAAGGTTCGCGCCTGAACTGCGAGCTTCAGTGCGAGCGTGCGTGAAAACGTCGTCAGCAGGATTCTGGATTTGGGGTAACGTCGAAGCAACTCCGCAGCGCGGTGAAGGGCGACAACAGTCTTTCCGGTGCCGGCGGCCCCCGAAACCCGGGCGGGCCCCCGGTAAACCCGTTCGACCACCTTTCGCTGGGATGGATGGAGGAAGACCATCCACTGAGCCCAGGGCGCATCGAGGGCCTTTCTCAGTTCGTCTTCGCTTTCGACCACTCGGAAGCGACGCTGGGCGTCCGGATGGGTGAAGCCGAAATCCCCAGTCTGCTTCTCTGGAATAGGTACGGGGTTTCCACAAACGAGCTCAAGCAAACGCTCCGCCGCTTCCTGCGGGAGGCGCGGCAGGACTCGATCAAGCTCGTCCTCAGTTGCACTCATCACTGAATCGAGCCACTCCTCCGGCACGCCGAGCGCAAAGATGTACTCCCGATCAAATCTCCGCAAGACGGGGGGATCGATAATTTCCTCTCGCACTACCCGCTTAACGTGTTCCTCCGTGCGCTCGACGACTTCCACAATTTGCATCGCACCAGTCGCCGGATGGATTTCCACCTTGCGGCTCTCCGCCCATTTGTAGGCCTTATCGTGATGATCCACGTAACAGAGAGTGAACGTAGCCGGGGTGCGGTGAACGATGATCCTCAAGTTGCCAGATGCCCGGAATGACCATAGGTCCTTGTCTTTTGCGCGCTGCAAATCCTCGAATGAAAAGCCGGGGCTCTTCGGGTTCATCTGAAAATCGAAGACCGCCTGTTTGACAATCGCCTGCTCAGCGGCGCTTAGTCGATCCAGCGCCCTCTGAAATGTGATGGCAATGATGAAGTTCACCGGTCATCCTCCGGCGACTGCGAACCGAAGCGGGTTCGCACAGCCTCCACAACGACGTCGAGAGGCGTTCCCTCATCGACCAGCAGGTAAGCCGCATCGTCATTGAAGGGGTCGTCTTCAACCCTTTCAACGACAGCAAAAGGCCGATCTCCTGCCGCCCAGTACAGGATGGCCCGGCGCCCACTAACCCGGCCATTGAGCATAATGTCCCAATCCACTTCCGACGGCGGCGGAATCCCGGCTCGCTCCAGCGCTCTCGCAAGCGGCTCCCAGTTCGGATCAACCAGTCCGAATGTCTCCTCCCACGGGCTGGTTGGCGTTGCGGCAGCAGGTTGCTCGAACCAACTCAGGTCTTCGCGTATCCGGAGTGCATCGGCGCGGCCCAGCAGCACCCTGCCGATCCGGAAGAAGTGGCCTTGCATGGCTCTTCCGTCAGTCAGGTGGCCATACGGGATTTCGATCACCTGATAGCCCTGTGACCGAAGCTGTTCCCGGATATGGCGATCACGATCCGCATTCTGCGGATTTCCATGAAGGTGGCCGCTCATTCCATCGAGATAGACGCAAATGCCCGGGTCCACTCCGTCGGGATCCCGGAAATAGAAATCCGGTGTGGTTGTTCCCATCGGTCGACCGAGTTCAATCGGGTATTGCGTTTCGTAACCGACCAGCCCAGCCCTCTCGAAGAGGTCGCGCAGAGTCCGCTCCGCTTCGTTCACCGTGAGGTCAACTCCCCTCATCGAAGGCAATTGAGCAGGAATCTCGTGGCTGAACGTGATTGCCGCTCCCCAATCGCGAATCGCCTGGGCGGCAACATGACGGTTCAAGTGTCGGTGATACCAGGCATTGCGGAAATGCATCAGACAATCGACACAGGCATCCGCGCATCTGGAGGGGCAGCCTTCGAGAATTTCCAGTGCCGCCGAAACCACCTCACCCCACCGCTCAACCAACTGCTCCAGCAGGCCGCTGCCGCCGGGCATCGGGTCATAAAGCAAGCCGTCGCACGAGACCTCTCCGGATTGGCCGATTACGAGAAGCTGCAGGTCCTCCTGTTCCATTTCCAGAACCTGCGTCGCCCCTTTTCGCAGCGCCTCGAGAACACTATGCGCTTCGGTGCGGTCGCGGAAGCCCTGCACCGATAGCGCATCCGCGATTACGTCGGCGAAAAACCCGACATTCGTTACGGGGCGACCGCACCGCTGCTGGTGATGGGTGGCGAACTCACGAAGATCATGCGCAGAAGCAAGCGGTGAGCGGCTCTGGCCGCAGACGGTACAGACCGGGAACCCGAGTGTTCCGTTCGCCACCAGTGAGGATGGGCCCGCGTTGACCAGCCGGAGCCTTACGGCCTTGCGAAGTTGAATGGAATGCGGCCCCCACGAGAATGCCCTCCCGGCTCCGTGTTGGCGTAGTTCGTGTCCGTACACCGCGACGGACATCTGGAAACGATAGTCTTCCTCGTCCGAAATGTGCGAATTGTGCGGCAGATCGGTATCGCAAACAGGAATCGCTGCGAGAGTCGTGGCGCCGAGTGTTGAAACGCCGGTCCCGATCTCCGAAACCGCCTCGCTCGCGACATCCACATGGAACTGGAGCGGCCGGACCGGTTCGAGCCGGAAGTATCGGGGGATGAATCGGTGCCCGTTCGCGTAGATCAGGTTGCCGGGCACGTACTCCCGGAGTGCCAGACTCGTGCTGCGCCGCAGTTCCCAATCCCTGATATCCGTTGCGTACCGGGGCGCGTGATAGCTGCCGACTACAAATCCAGCGTCAAGCCCATAGCCAGGCAGAAATCCTTCAGCCGCAAGGACCGAATAAGTATTGGTCTCGTCAAAGCCCTCGGCCTCTCGGCTACTTCGGGATTCCTCCCCCTTCAGTTTCTTGATGAGACGGTCACAACGGAGCCGAAGAGAATCTTCTTCCGCATCCAGTGTTCCTCGCGCTGAGCGCTCCCGCTCGAGACGAGACAGTTGATCAAGCGACCATTGAAGTCGGCGGCGCAGGCGCTCGACGACCTGCAGGAGCGCGCCGACGATTCCGTCCACGTAGGCCGCGAGAGTCTCCGGAGCAACTGCCTCGGCGTCTTCGGCCGGCCAGCACTGTGCAAAGACTTCTCCGACCCGTTCGATCAACAGGTGCCGGTGCTGGAGAATCACATCCTGCAAAGGCTGAAAATCGAATGCCTGCCGGCGCACTTCACCCGTTGCTGTAAACAGGTACTCCTTTATTTGCTGCGGGAAACAGGTCTGTAGTGCCAGGCGGATCTGCTCCCGAACTGCGTCGCTCGATGCGCCCGGCCTTGCAGCCGCAAATAGAGCCGTGAGCACTGCGGCATGAACATGCTTGCAGAGCATCACGTCGTTGCGAAGATTGAAACTCGGAGGCTCGATCAATCCGCCCAGCAGCCGCATAGGATCTGCAAAATAGGCCCGATCATGACTTGCAGTGCGCGCATAAGTGAGGTTGACAGCCATTCGGTGCCGTCGTCCCGCCCGGCCTGCTCGTTGCCAGTAGTTCGATGGCAGCGGCGGAACATTGCGCATCAGCACCGCATCGAGATCGCCGATATCCACCCCTAGTTCCAGCGTCGGGGTACAGACGAGCGTATTGACACGGTTGCCCGTACCCTTAAATTCCCGTTCCAGTCTTTCCCTGTCTTCCGCGGGAATCTGCGCGGAGTGCTCACGCGGCCGAACCATCTCAAACCGCTGGTCGAGGACCATCAGGTCATAGTCGTCGCGGTCCTCGTCCTCGAAAACAATCGTTCCGTTGCACCGGTTCACCATGCAGACGTCATGCGGCGATCGGCGCGAATGAGCGCGTCGGCAGGTGGTGCATCGGTAGACGCCCCGGTTCTGGCGGAGCACAAGACGATCCGAGTCAACCTGGACGCCGCCGTCGGTATCGGGTATCCGGTTTCCCCTGCCGGTCCGCAGCGTGTCCGCCGTAAGCAGTCGTAGCTCAATCGTCAGAAGACGCCAGAGCTCTTCATAGAAAGTCGGGATGTCTGGCGCAGTGAGTCCCCAACGTCTGGCCGCATGCCATGCCGCCGTCCGACCGCCCTCCGACAGCCAAACCTTCACATATGTGTTTGCCGCACCGGTGAGCCGGAAGCAAGAAGGTGGCGCATCGAACCAAGGGACGTATCCGTTCTGTACCTCCCGGTCCCCTTCCTGCCAGTAGCGGCTGAAAATCCGGGACTCCGGGTCGTACAGCATCCGGGCACGCCGAGCCGAATCGAGGAGCGCCGCCACGCCGTCGCGCAGCATCTCTGGAGTGGTTCGAATCCGGCTGGCCCACGCCTGGAAGAAAGGCAATTCCGGTTCCAGCCCCAAATAATCGACAC
>Ga0075030_100002637_pt1 | contig 16303 bp, 16 predicted proteins | sample LitLauG_LLR_2012_FD_71393 | JGI IMG/M metagenome (GOLD analysis project Ga0075030, IMG submission 71393) | Freshwater sediment microbial communities from Pennsylvania, USA - Little Laurel Run_MetaG_LLR_2012 | ecosystem: Environmental > Aquatic > Freshwater > Creek > Sediment | place: USA... | reverse complement strand
GGCGTGGCGCAGCCCTTGGAGAACCCCGATCAGAGCGGAGAGAAGAACGTTCACGGGCCAGGCCCCTAACGCAAAGCAGGTGCGGTGCGCAAATCGTGCTAGAGGGGCGCCACTTCTTCTTAGGACCGGTACGCATGCTCGCCCGTTTCTTTCCTGTCGTCCCCCTCGCGCTCTGCCTGGTGGGCGGATGCCAGCAAGGCCCCCAGCCGCGCCCCTCGTCACCCGCGCTGACTCACCCTCGCTTCGAGGCTCTGCCTCCGGTTCCGGCGCCGCCCTTGGCAAGCCACCTGAGCCCGGACCAGCTCACCCGGGCCTGCGCGCAGGCCGAGCGCCAGGTCGACGCGCAAATCGGGCAACTTCTGGCGGTGCCGGACGAGCGGCGTACGTTCGACAACGCCTTTGCCGCCTATGAGGCCGCGACCACGGATTATTTCGAGGCCACCGGGCGGCTGAGCTTCCTCAAAGACGTGCATCCGGACGCAGCGCTGCGCCGCGCGGCGGCCGAGTGCGAGGAGCGTGCGCACCGGCACTCGGTGGAGTTGGCCGCGCGCAAGGATGTCTACCGCGCGCTGAAGGCCGCCCTGGCGAACACCCACCTCGGAGAGCTGGACGCACAGGACAAACGGCTGGTGGAGTTTGCCCTCCGCGACTTCCGACGCGACGGCCTCGAACTGCCCGACGTCGACCGCGAGAAGCTCGTCGCCCTTCGCACTCGGATTGGCGAGTTGGAAACCCGCTTTGCGACCAACCTCGACGAAGGCAAAGAGGCGATCGAAGTCACCCGCGAGGAGCTGGAAGGCCTCCCCTCCGACTACGTCGACCGGCTCACCAAGACGCCGCAGGGGCGCTTCGTCGTCACGATGCAGTATCCGGACTACTACCCCTTGATGGATTTCGCCCGGAGCGAAGCGGTACGCAAGCGGGCCTACCTGGTGTACGACAACCGCTCCGCGGCCCAGAACATCCCTTTGCTTACCGAGGCGCTGGACCTCCGGGACCAGGCAGCCAAGCTGCTCGGGTACGCCAACCACGTGGAGTACGCCACCGAACCCCGCATGGCCAAGCACGCCGCCACGGTGGCGGACTTCCTTGACCGACTCGGGAAGCAACTGCGCCCTGGGCGCGACCGATTGCTGGCCAAGATGACTCAGCTCAAGGCCGCGGAAACCCATGACCCCAAAGCCGCGCTGCAATGGTGGGATTGGGGCTACACCCTGCGGCAACTGCGGGAGCGAGAATACGCCCTCAACGAAAAGGAAGTGGAGGCGTACTTCCCGGCCGACGTCGTCCTCTCGGGGATGTTCAAGGTCTACGAACAGCTCTTGCAGGTTTCGATTCGAGAAATCCCCCAGGCGGAGGTGTGGGCACCCGGAGTGTCGCTGTACGAGGTGCACGACGCCAGCGATGGCCGCCTGCGCGCGCTGTTCTACACCGACTTGTACCCAAGGCTGGGAAAGTACGGTCACGGCGCTACCTTCCCCTTGGGCGCGGGCCGGGAGATTCCTGGGGGCTTCCGCGTTCCGATGAGCGCGCTGGTGACCAACTTCAACCCGCCCGCCCATGGGCAGCCGGCGCACTTCAACCACCGAGACGTGGTCACCCTGTTCCACGAATTCGGCCACGTGATGCACGACGCCCTAACCACCTCCCGCTACAACGCGCTGTCCAGCTCCGCGGTGGCCCTGGATTTCGCCGAGGCCCCCTCTCAGATGCTGGAGAACTGGGTCTACGCGCCCGAGGTGCTGCGCCTGATTACCCGCGACCCAAAAGATCCGTCAAAGACGATGCCCGAGGCGCTGATTCAGCGGCTGGTGCAAGTCCGAACTTTCGATGCCGGCATCACCGAGACGCGGCAGGTCTACTACGCCACGTTGGACCTGGTTCTCCACCGCCAAGGGGGCAAGGTGGACCCCGACGCGGTGGAGCGCGTCGTCCGCGAACAGGTACTCGGCAAGCCCCCGGAACCGTCCACTCATTCGCTGGCCGCCTTGAGCCACATCATGGGTGGCTACGACGGCGGCCTTTACGGCTACCTCTGGAGCTTGGTGTACGCGGCAGACATGTTCACTCGCTTTGAAAAAGTGGGGGTGCTCGACGCCGCCAGCGGTCGCGCCTACCGGGACATCATCCTCGCCGAGGGCGCCGCGGAGGACCCCGGCGTGCTGGTGCGCCGCTTCCTCGGGCGGGAACCCAATGAGCAGGCGTTCCTGCGGCTGATGAACCTGGGACCCATTCAGTAGACGAAGTCGCCGTCCCCTTGCGCGGGCCCCCCCTGGTCGGGGTATCAGGGGCGTTTCTCTAATAGCGCTGGAGCAAGCATGGCCCCGTCCCCGTCCCTGCGGACCACCGTCACCGGAATCGAGTTCGAGAACCCCTTTCTCCTCGGGTCGGGTCCCCCGGGGACCAATGCCAAGGTCATCGCCAAGTCGTTCGACCTGGGCTGGGGAGGCGTGGTCTGCAAGACCATCAGCCTCGATTCCAGCAAAGTCATCAACACCGCGCCCCGCTACGGCAAGTTGAAGGCCCGCGAAGATGACAAGGTGATCGTCGGCTTCGAGAACATCGAGCTCATCTCCGACCGGCCCTTCTCGGTGTGGCTGGATGAATTGAAGCAGCTCAAGAAGCAGTACCCGAAGAAGGTGCTCATCGCCTCGGTGATGGAGGAGTATCGCCAGGACGCCTGGCAGGAAATCATCCGGCGCACCCAGGAGACCGGCGTGGACGGCTTCGAATTGAACCTGTCCTGCCCTCACGGTCTGCCGGAGAGGAAGATGGGGATGGCGATGGGCGAGGACCCCAGCATCTGCGAGGAGGTGGTGGGCTGGGTGAAGCAGGTCTCACGCATTCCGGTATGGGCCAAGATGACCCCCAACGTCGGCACCCCTGCGACCCCGGCGAAGGCCGCCGCTCGCGCCGGCGCGGACGGCATCTCCACCATCAACACCATCTTGTCGGTCATCGGGGTGGACCTGCGCACCCTGCGGCCGATGCCGACGGTGGAGGGGTACGCGGTCCCCGGGGGCTACTCGGGGCAGGCGGTGCGACCCATTGCTCTTCGGCACGTGATGGAAGTCGCGCGCGCGCTACCCCAGACCCCGATCTCTGGCATGGGCGGGATCGAGACGGGGTTCGACGCGGCTCAGTTTTTCCTGATGGGCGCGCACACCGTCCAGGTCTGCACCGGGGCCATGCTGCAGGGCTACGAAATCATCGCCAAGTTGAAGGAGGAACTCCTCAAGGTGATGACCGACCACCGGTTCGAAACCGTGAAGGACATGGTCGGCAAGAGCTTGCCCTACTTCTCGACCCACGCTGACCTGGTGGAGCGCCAGCGGGCAGCCAAGGCGGCCAAAGTTGGAGCGGGCAAGGACGCCGAAACCTGGAAGGGCGAAATCAGCAAAGAGACCGACGCCCTTACCGCTCGCTAGAGCCGTTCCTGCACCCAGGCCCGCGCGTCGGTCGTGCTCACCCCGGCCCGCTCGAAACCGGGGTAGATGACCTCGTTCAGCGTGGCGGTGAACAGCTCCCGACGGGCGGAGTGAGGCAACACCCCGTGCTGGAGGAGCACTGGGTCGTCCTCGTCCGGGTTCGCCGGCGTCATCAGTGCCTGCCCAGCGTCCGCGGCGAGCATGCCGCCCAAGAGAGGCACTAAAAAATCCAGGGACAGGCGCGTGCGGGCCACTTCTAGAAACGCCCAACCCAGCTGCCCGTGGGTGACCTCGTCGCGCGAGAGCGCCTGCAGGGAGCTCAACAGCGGTTCCGGCGGTCCAGCGTTAAACAGGGCCACCAGGTTGGTGGCGCTGTGGGTCTCCGCCACGCAGCAGGTGGTGACCATTTCGTAAGTGAGGCGCTGGAGGGGATTCAAGAACCCTGGCGCGAATTCGCGGGCCTTGGGCGGAGGAGGTGGCAGCTCGGCGTCAGGCGCGTAGCGTTTGACGTACTGCACACACTCCGCAGCGTGCCGGGTCTCGTCGGACGAAGCCGTCCGCGCTCGATCCACCAGTTCGGCCGGCATTTGGGCGTCAGCCAACCGCTGCGCCAACGCCGAGAAGCGAAGCTCGGACTCGACCTCAATGCGGTAACGGGCTTGCCACGCCGCAGCGACCACGCGGCGCACGCCCTGCGTCAACCCGGGTGAAGGGGAGCTCACCAGAAGGAGGGCGAACCGCCGTCGGGGTTGGCCTGACCGCCGTCGGGATTTGAGGTGGGGGCAGGCTGCGGTCCCGCGGGTCCACACTGTACGGCGCCAATGGCCGCGCCTCCCAGGACCAGCGCTCGGAACAATTTTTTCAGGTCAACCATGGAATTTTCCTTGGGCAGCAACGACGCGCGAAGAGCATACACCCGCCCCTGGGCGGCCAGCCGTTTCCAGCCTGGACAGGACTGTTTCCGGCGGGACTGGCCGCCCTTGAAAAATCGCCCACTTCGGCAAAGAGTGCGGGCGCCATGACCTTCCAGGACGACCGACGCACTCCCCGCACCGCTTACGACTCCCAACCGCCTCCGGCCCTTTTGGACTTCATGAAGACGCGCTGGAAGCCGTCGTCTGGCAAACCCCCGCCGCGGATGAAGCACGCCCAGTCCTTCGCCGCCCGGCGACGAGCGTTGTCCGCGCTGTTTCCAGGTGAGCTGTTGCTGGTCCCCACCGGCCACGAAAAAGTGCGGTCCAATGACACCTACTACCGCTTTCGCCCGGGAACGGACTTCTATTACCTCACCGGCAACATGGAGCCGGATTGCGTGCTGGTGATGGTGCCGGACGAAGCCGGCGGACACCGAGACCTGCTCTTCGTTGAACCCAATCCGGGGCGAACCGACGCCACCTTCTACACCGATCGCGTCAAGGGCGAGTTGTGGGTGGGCCCCCGGCTCGGCGTGCAGGCCAGTCAGCAACGCTACGGCGTCCACGGCTGCCGGGGACTGCCCGAGTTGCCGGACTTCTTGGCGGCCGAGACCGCGGCACGACCGTACCGCGTGCTCCGCGGCTTTTCGCCGGCAGTGGACGGCCAGGTGCGCACGCAGGAGGAGAACGACAAGGCGTTTGCCACCGCGCTTTCCGAGATGCGCCTCATCAAAGATGCCCAGGAACTGCGGGAGCTGTCGGGGGCCATCGCAGCCACCCAGCGCGGCTTCGAGGACGTCATCCGTGGCCTCAAAGGAGCCAAGACCGAGCGCGCGGTGGAAGGCGTGTTCGGCATGCGCGCTCGGGTCGACGGCAACGACGTCGGCTATGGAACCATTGCCGCCTCCGGTCCGCACGCCTGCATCCTGCACTGGACCAAGAACGATGGTGCTCTGAAGCGGGGTGACCTGCTGTTGCTCGACGCCGGCGTAGAGGCGAATACGCTCTACACGGCCGACATCACCCGAACCCTGCCGTTGAGCGGGCGGTTCAGCCGGGAACAGCGAGAGATCTACACCCTGGTCTACGAAGCGCAGGCCGCGGCCTTTGCGGCGTGTAAGCCGGGCAACGACTTCATGGAGCCCAACCGGCAGGCCATGGAGGTCTTGGCCCGGGGCCTGGAACGGCTGGGCATCCTGCCCGGAACGGCCACCGACGCACTCAAAGACGAGCACCAGTTCTACAAGCGCTACTCCCTCCACAACGTCAGCCACATGCTGGGCTTGGATGTGCACGATTGCGCGCTCGCGCGGCAAGAGGCTTACAAGTTCGGCAAGCTCAAGGCGGGCATGGTGCTGACCGTGGAACCCGGACTCTATTTCCAGATCGACGACCTCACCGTGCCGGCCAAGTACCGGGGCATCGGTGTGCGCATCGAGGACGACGTGGTCATCACCGCCAAGGGCTACCGCAACTTGTCACAGAAAATCCCCAGCGAGCCTTCGGCGGTCGAGCGCTGGATGGCCCGGCTGCGCCGCTAGGCCTTGTCGTATCGGGCCATGCGGAGCATCTCGGCCTCCGCCCCGCTGCGCCAGGCTTGCATGGCCGGGTGTGCCCAGACGGTCTCGCAGTAGGCCGCGACGACTCCGTCGACCGGAACGCCGTAGGTCCGAAAGCGGCTCACCACCGGGGCGTACATCGCGTCCGCAATCGAAAATCCACCGAACAGGTAGGGCCCCGCCGCGGCATGGCGGCGGCGAAGTTCGGTCCAACTGGCGCGGATGCGGTCGATGTTGGCCTGGGCCTCCGGGGGAATGCGGTCCAAGTGGATCGATTCCTTCATTTTCATCGGCAAGTGCTCGCGCATGGCCTGAAAACCAGAGTGCATTTCCGCGCTCACCGAGCGGGCCCAGGCGCGCGCTTTGGCATCCTGAGGCCACAGCTGCGCCTTGGGAAACAGCTCGTTGGCGTATTCGCAAATGGCCAGGGAGTCCCAGATCACCTGATCGCCGTGAAGGAGCGCCGGCACGCGCCCCGCCGGATTCACTTGGGCGATGCGCGCGGCAGTGTCCGGCTGGTCCAGCGGAATGAGCTTCTCCTCAAAGGTCGCCCCCGCGTGCTTGAGCACCAACCACGGGCGCAGCGACCAGGAGGAATAGTTCTTGTTGCCGATGAACAGGGTCATTCGTTCCATGGCGTGCGTCGTAGGCTAAAATGCGCGCCATGGCCAAGCAGAAGGTGCTGGTTCTCGTGGCGACCCGAAAGGGCGGTTGGTTGTTCAGCGCAGACGGCGGCCGCAAGGTCTGGCGGCAGCAAGGCCCCCATTTTCTAGGTCGTATCTTGCACCACCTGGTGCTGGATCCCCGCGACCGCCGGACGCTCCTCGCGGCGGAGTCCACCGGCCACCTGGGCCCCACCCTTCACCGCTCCGTGGACGGGGGACGCACCTGGAAGGAAGCCAAGCGGCCCCCGGCGTTTCCCAAGGGCCCAAAGGGCCGCGCGGTCCGTCACATCTTCTGGCTCTCGCCCGGGCACTCGACGGAGCGTGGCACTTGGTACGCCGGAACTTCTCCGCAAGGGCTTTTCCGCTCGGAGGACGGAGGCGATACCTGGGAAGGGGTTGGCGGGGTCAACGACAACCCGGAATTCGCACCGTTCATCGCGGACACCCAGGGCGGCACGCCCGATGGACCCACCTTGCATTCGGTGATTGTGGACCCGCGCGACGCGAATCACTTGTACTTGGGGATGTCGAGCGGCGGCGTACACGAGTCTCGCGACCAGGGCCGTACCTGGAAGGCGCTCGTCGATGGCATGGAGGTCGTGGAAGGGTTCGACGTCAAGAACGTCGGTTTTCACGACCCTCACTGTGTGCGGATGAGCCCGTCGAATCCCGACCGCCTCTACCAGCAGAACCACTGCGGCATCTATCGGCTCGACCGCCCTTCTAGCCGGTGGGAGCGGATCGGCAAGAACATGCCCCCCCGGGTAGGCGACATTGGCTTTCCCATGGCCGTTCATCCCCGCGACCCGGATACCGCCTGGGTCTTCCCCATGGATGGCACCCAAGTGTGGCCCCGCACCAGCCCGGGCGGCGTCCCGGCCGTGTTCGTCACGCGCAACGCGGGCAAGACGTGGCGGGCCAGCCGCACCGGCTTTCCGGCGCGCCAAGCGTGGTGGACAGTGAAGCGGCAGGCCATGACCGTGGACGCCCTCGACCCGGTGGGGCTGTACCTGGGAACGACGCAAGGCGAGCTGTGGATGAGCCCCAACGAAGGCAAGTCGTGGCGAGTCGTCGCCCGGCATTTGCCGGAGATCTACTCCGTCGAAGCGGGCGAGGCCTAAAGGGTGAGGGTGCTCATCCCCAGCCCCCTCTTCTCTTACACCGGGGGCAAGGAAGTCTCGGCGGCTGGGGCCACGCTGGCCGAGCTGTTAGGCGATCTGGACCGCCAATATCCCGGCCTGCGCTTTCGCATCGTTGATGAGCAGGACCGGCTGCGACCCCACATGCGCTTCTTCATCAATGGGGAGCAGGTCTTTGGCCTGGACGCTCGGATCAAACCCAGCGACGCGGTTCAGATCGTCCAAGCGCTGAGCGGCGGATAAAGCAAAGCCCCGGCGGAAACCCCCCGCCGAGGCTTGGCCCAATGCTCTTGCGCGTGAACGGCTTTACGAGCCCTTGGCGGCACCTTCCGGCGCCTTCACCAACTCGATGTTCAGCTCGATCGCCACGTCGTCACCGACCATCAGGCCGCCAGCGGCCTCCAACGGCTTATTCCAGGTCAGGCCGAAGTCCTTGCGGTTCATCGTCGCAGTGGCGACGGCGCCGCGGTGCATCGCGCCCATGAACGGGTCCTTGTACTCCTTCTCGCCCATCTCGGTGGCCAAGACGACCGGCTTGGTCACGCCGTGGATGGTCAGGTCGCCGTGGATCTTGAGCTTGTCCTTCCCCGCCTTCTCGATCTTGGTGGACTTGAAGGTGACGCTGGCGAACTTGGCCACGTCAAAGAAGTCCGGCGACTTGAGGTGCCCGTCCCGCTTCTCGTCGCGGGTGTCAATGCTGCTGGCGTCAATCGTGGCCTCCACGACGGACTTGGTGATGTCCTTGTCGTCCAACTTGACCGACCCGGTGACCTTGCCGAACGCGCCGTGCACGTTGGTCACCATCATGTGCTTGACCGAAAATCCGATCGTGCTGTGCGAAGCGTCTACCTGCCAATCAGACGCGAACGCGGAAGCGGCGCTCGCCAGGATTGCTGCCATGAGAATACGACGCATGTGTGTACTCCTTGGATGGGGTGAAACCACAAATCAGATGCACTACCCTTTTGGAGGTTGCTTACTTTTTACAAGTTCATTAAAAGATCAAGCGAAATATGAAGAAACGCAGCGCTCAGATCTGCCCGCGCTACCAGGCCGCGATGGAAGTCCTGGGCAAGCGTTGGACCGGGCTGATCCTCAATGTGCTGATGGAAGGTCCGGCCCGCTTCAGCGAATTGGTCGGCCGCCTCGAAGTGGTGAGCGACCGGGTGCTGTCCGAGCGACTCAAGGAACTCGAGGCCGAAGCCATTGTGGTGCGTCGCGTGCGCACCGCGCACCCCGTGCGCGTGGACTACCGCCTCACTCGAAAAGGGCGCGCCTTGCGGTCGGTGGTGGGCGCGGTGGAGAAGTGGGCGTCGGCCTGGCTCTAAAATAAGGCCTAGGAGTAGCGGTCGTCGCGCCAGGGGTGGGCGGAGTTGCTGTAGCCACGCTCTTCCCAATAGCCCCGGCGGTCCTGGGTCAGGAACTCGATCCGGTTGATCCACTTGGGGCCTTTCCACGCGTACAACTGCGGCGTGATCAGCCGCAGGGGGCCACCATGCTCGCGCGGCAGGGGGCGCCCGTCGACGGTATGGACCAGGAGCACGTCGTCCTTGAGCGCCTCCTCCAGCGGAAGGTTGGTGGTGTAGCCGTCGTAGGCATACAGAAACAGATGCGTGGCCGCAGGGGCGGGCTGCACCAGGGCAGCCAGCGTCGACAACAGGACGCCCTTCCAATGGAGGTCCATCCGGCTCCACGTGGTCACGCAGTGGAAGTCGCTCACATCGTCCACTTGCGGCAACCGACCAAACTCAGCCCAGGAAAGACTGACCGGTGCCTCCACCGCCCCATCCACCCGCAAGGACCATTGGTCGAGCGGCACATCGGGTTGAACCCCCAGGTCGAGCACGGGCCAGTTCTGAACCGCGTGCTGCCCGACCGGCAGCTGAGGCATCCCGTGCCGGTTGAGCGGACCCTGCCCCAGCGGGCGAGCGTCGGAGCGCGCCGGGGTGCGCGCCATTTTCTCCAGGTACCGGTCGCGAAGCTTGAGCCGCGCCTCGACAATGCGGCGCGTCTTCTCGTCGGCTTCGCTCATCCGCCTTCGGTGCCCTTGATCATCGCCTCCAACTCGCCGCGCTCCTCCAGGTCGCGGAGGATGTCCGAGCCGCCGACGAACTTTCCCCGGATGAAGGCCTGGGGAATGGTGGGCCAGTGGGTGTACTCCTTGATCGCCTCGCGGACGTCGGGCTCGGCCAGCACGTCCACGGTGTGGACGGGGCCGTACTGCTGGAGAATCTGCACCGCTGCTGCCGAAAAGCCACACCGGGGAAAGAGCGCGTTGCCCTTCATGAACAACACCACCGGGTGCTTTTGAACTGCGTCGTCAAATCGGCTCTTCAATTCCGGAGTCATGGGGTCCTCGTTTGCCGCTCTTGGGCCTTCTTCCACTGTTCGGGGGTAAAGGTTCTTAACGAGAGGGCGTGAAGTTCGCCTGTCTTCAGCCAATCTTGGAGCGGCGCGTAAACCAGCTGGTGCTGGTCCACCATCGACTGCCCCGCGAAGCGGCTGCTCACCACGCGCATCTCGAAGTGGTCGCGGGTGCCGGTCAGGTCCTGAACCTCGACATCCGCGTCCGCCAGCGCGTGGACGACGCGCCTCTTGAGTTCCTCTGGGTCAATCATCAGTTCACTCCACGGCTGGGGACCAGCATGGCGGGATCCACTCCCATGCCCCGTAAGGTGTCATCCCAGATCTGGTCTGGAAGTCCATCAAGCGTGGGAGTCGCCTGGGCTTCTGTGAAAAGCCAGGCCCCAGCCGCCATTTCCTTCTCCAGCTGCTTCGGCCCCCAGCCCGAGTAGCCGAGGCAAAAACGGATCCGGCCGCCCTCACCCGCCAGCAGCGGGCCCAGGGCGTCCTTGGTGACGGACAGAAAGAGCCCCGGCAGGAGCTGAATCTTTTCCTCCAGGTCCGCTCGGTCGTGGAGCACGAAGCCGCGGTGCTGCTCCACCGGTCCGCCGACAAAGACCGCGTCCTTCTCGCGATGGCGGCTGATGTGCAGGGACTGCCCCTCGGCCAGCTCCTTGAGGGTGAGGGGGGCGGTGCGGTTGATCACCAGGCCCATCGCGCCGGTTGCCCCGTGTTCGATCATCAGGATGACCGAGCGCTTGAAGTTCGGGTCTCCCAGCTGCGGCATGGCAATCAGGAACCCGGGGGCCAGCGCTTTCACACCCGAAGCATGGAGCCCCACGACCCTGGCGCGCAACTGAAGACGTGACGCACCCGGCAATTGGCCCTACCTTTCCGGCTTGTGAACTTCGTGTGGTTGGGGCTTCTCGGGGTGGGCTTGCTGTTCGCCTTGGCGACGGGTCGATTGCCGGAGCTGGGCAACGACGCGGTCGACCAGGCCAAGGCCGCGGTGGAACTGGCGCTGGGGTTGGCCGGGGTGATGGCCCTGTGGCTGGGCATCATGAAAGTGGCGGAGGCGAGCGGGTTGGTGCGCTTGTTGTCGAGGGCCATTTCGCCCCTGGCGAGGCACCTGTTTCCCGGCGTGCCGGACAATCACCCCGCCCTGAGCGCCATTGCGCTCAACGTCGCCGCCAACGCCCTGGGCCTGTCCAACGCGGCAACCCCCTTTGGCGTCCGGGCGATGGAGGAACTGGAGACGCTCAACCCGAAGGCCGGCGTCCCGTCCGATGCCCAAGCCACGTTCGTGGCGCTCAATACCGCCAACGTGCAGCTGGTCCCGGCCACCCTGATCGCGCTGCGCGCCTCGGCCCACTCGAAGGACGCGTCGGAAATCGTGGGTCCCACCCTGCTCGCCACGCTGTGCGCCATGACCTGCGCCCTCATCGCCGCGCGGCTCCTCGCCCGCATTCCGCGCTTCCGCAGAGAGTACGAGAGCGCCCCCGATAAAGGCGCTGCCGCCGCTGCACCCCCGGCCTCTGTGGACCCGCCCTTCGCATGGACGCCGCGTTTGGCCTGGACGCTCGCCGGGATGGGACTCTTGGCTGCGGCGACCTTCCTCTTGGCGGGGCGCGGATATGCGGTGGAGCACCCGACCGAGGGCATCTTTCGGCTGGTCAACGCGGCGGTATCGCGCGCAGCGCTCCCCCTGATGCTGGTGGGGATTCCCCTGTTTGCCACCGCGATGAAAGTGCCGGCGTATGAGCGCTTCATCGAAGGAGCCAAGGAAGGCTTTGCCCTGGCGATTCGAATTCTCCCCTACCTGGTGGCCATCCTGGTGGCGGTGGGGGTCTTCCGCGCGTCGGGAGCCATGGAGGCGGTGGCTCGAGCGCTGGGCCCCTTCACCGATGCATTGGGTTTACCCGCGGACGCACTGCCGATGGTGCTGGTGCGGCCCCTGTCAGGTTCCGCCGCGAGTGGCGTGGCGGCCGCGGTCTTCGCCAACCCGGCATTGGGGCCCGATTCCTATGTCGGACGGCTGGTGTCGGTGATGAGCGGATCGACCGAAACCACTTTCTACGTCCTGGCGGTGTACTTCGGCGCCGTCGGCATCCGGCGCTATCGGCAGGCGTTGTGGGCCGGGTTGATCGCGGACGCGGCAGGTTTCGTGGCCTCCATTGTCGTGGTCCAGGCGGTCTTCGGGCGCTAGGACGCGACCGTGAGCAAGCCACAGTTCCACGATGTCTTGGCTCTGCCCTCCTCGCCCCACCTTGACGCGAAACTCGGCGCCAAGCACCCGCTCGGCGCGTTCTCGATTCTGTCTGGCGGTGATGTCTTCGAGATGACGGGCGGTCGTGCGCCGCCCCAAGGGGCAGCGCGCGCTCGCGCCTACGCCAAAGCCCGCTTGCGCTTTCTCACCCATGGCGCTGGCGCGGCGGACGTCGAACACGTGGTGCGCGACGTGGAGCGCCTGTTGTCTGGGAGTCTCGAATTGTTGGGGCGCCTGGAAGTAGCCAAGGCCATCGCCATTGACCTGGTGCCGCCGGGGAAGAGCCTGGCGAGCCTGGGCTACCCCAAGCACGGGACGGGGGACGCGGTAGGGCTGTTCTGGGACGACGCCCGCTGGGATACGGCGCGCATTGCGCTGCGGCGCGAGCGCCTGGCCGACGTCCCGCAGCTGGTCATCCACGAAATGGGCCACGCCATCCACCACTTGGCGTTCACACCCGAGGAGCGAGCGCTCATCACCCGGACGCTGCGCCGGACCTACCCCAGCGACAGCGCCGTCGACGAGGCGTTCGCCATCTACACCGAGGCGGAGTTCCTCGAGGAATTCAGCGCCCAGGACAAGCGCGCCCCAGGGGTGTACGGGTTTGCGCGGCAGCGTTGGTCGGAGGACCAGCTCTTCACCCGCTTCGTCCGCAACCTCTACTTCCCCTACCGCCCTCTGGCGGGCCCGAAGATGGCCGGGCCTACCCGTCCCTAGACTAAGCTGGCGGCAGCCAGGAACGGGAGACCCGGTCGAGCTCGTCCATCTCGCCTTTCTCCAGGGAGAAACCGAGCGCGCCGGCATTGTCGGCCGCTTGCTTGCCGTCCTTGGCGCCAGGAATGGGCACCGTGCCCTGCTGAATGAGCCACCGGAGCGCTACCTGCGAGGGTGTCTTGCCGTGACGCTCGGCGACGGCACGGACCACCTGGAGGGTGGACTCCGCCTGTTCCATCCGCCCGACCCCGAACGAAGGCATCCACCGACGGGCGCCGCTCGGTCGAACGGTGCCGGAGTACTTTCCCGAGAGCGCGCCTTTGGCCAAGGGGCTGTACGCAATCAGCGTCACCCCCAACTCGCGGCAGGCCGCAAGGACGCCACTGCTTTCCGGCTTGCGGTGCAGCAGTGAGTACTCCACCTGGTTCGAGGCGAGCGGGACGCCATGGGCGGCGAGGGCGGAATGGGCAGTGCGCATCTGCCTTTCGCTAAAGTTGCTGACGCCCACAGCCTTGACCTTGCCGGCCTTCACCGCATCGGCGAGGCGGTTCATCAAGCTGCGGATGGGCAACCACGGCACCGGCCAATGAATTTGGTACAGGTCCACCTGCGAGCGCTCCAGCCGCGCCAAGCTGGCATCCAGCGCACCGGGCAAGGTCGAGGCGGACCAGCGGACCGGCATGAACTTGGTGGCGATGACGAGCGACCGGCCGCGGGTGAGTTCCCCCACCATCCGCTCCGACAGTCCCCTGCCATACATTTCCGCGGTGTCGAGGAAGTTCACGCCTCCGTCCAGGCTCGCCTGGAAGGCCTCCCGGACTTCTTTCTCGCCGTAGGCGCCGCCATAGCCCCACACCGCGCGATCGCCCCAAGCCCAAGTGCCCAGGCCCAACGGGACCACGCGAACCGGCGATTGTCCCAGCGCGACCGATTCCACCAAGCGCCTTGGCCTCGCGGGTTAGGCCGGCGCGGCGGGTGCGGCGTCCACCATCACCGGCGCAGGCTTGCGAATGAAGGTGTCAGGGTTCTCCAGCACCAGCGCTTCTCGCAGCACTTCGTCCACGAACTCAACCGGGACGAAGCGCAGCTGATCTCGAATGCGCTTGGGGATTTCCTTCAGGTCCTTGCGGTTGTCCTTCGGAATGAGAATGGTCTTGATACCGGCGCGGTGCGCAGCCAGCGCCTTCTCCTTCAGGCCCCCGATCGGCAGAACCCGCCCGCGCAAAGTGATTTCGCCGGTCATGGCCACGTCGCGGCGCACCGGAATGCGCGCCAGGGCTGACACGATGGCGGTGGCCATGGTGACGCCAGCCGACGGGCCGTCCTTGGGAATGGCCCCTTCCGGCAGGTGCACGTGGATGTCGAAGGTCTCATTGAACTTCTTGTCGATGCCAAAGCGCTCGGCCCGGGCCCGTACGTAGCTCATCGCGGCTTGCGCCGACTCCTGCATCACCTCGCCCAACTTGCCGGTGATGATCAGCTTGCCTTTGCCGGGCATCACCGTGGCCTCGGTGGTGAGCAACTCGCCGCCCATTTCAGTCCAGGCCAGGCCCATCACGATGCCCACCTGGCTCTCCCGCTCCGCCATCCCCAGCCGGTACTTGGGCACTCCCAGGTGCTTCATCACTTGCTTGCGGTCGAGCCGCAGGTCCCGCTTGCCGTTCTTGAGCACGTCGCGGGCGACCTTGCGGAACACGCTGGCGATCTCGCGCTCCAAGTTCCGCACGCCGGACTCACGGGTGTACCGATTGACGATGGTGCGGGTCGCGCTCTTGGTGAGGCCGACCTTCACGTCCGCCAGGCCATTGGCCTCGCGCTGTTTGGGAATCAAGTAACGCCGGGCGATGGAGAGCTTCTCCATTTCGGTGTACCCGGCGATGCGAATGACTTCCATGCGGTCCTGCAGCGGCCCGGGGATGTTGTGGAGCGTATTGGCGGTGCAGATGAACATCACCTTGGACAGGTCGTAGTCCAGGTCGAGGTAGTGGTCGTTGAAGGTGTTGTTTTGCTCAGGGTCGAGAACTTCCAGGAGCGCGGAGGAGGGGTCGCCCCGGAAGTCGGTCGACATCTTGTCGATCTCGTCGAGCAGGAACACCGGGTTGGCCGTGGCCGCCTTCTTCAGCGACTGGACGATCTTCCCGGGCATGGCTCCGATGTACGTCCGGCGGTGGCCCCGAATCTCCGCCTCGTCGCGGACGCCGCCCAAGGACAGGCGCACGAACTTGCGGCCGGTGGCTCGGGCAATCGACTTCGCCAGCGAGGTCTTGCCCACCCCGGGCGGTCCCACAAAGCAAAGGATGGGGCCCTTCAGCTTCTGGACCAACGACTGCACCGCCAGGTACTCCAGAATGCGCTCTTTGACCTTCTTCAGGCCGTAGTGGTCCTCGTTGAGAACGCGCTCGGCCTCATTCACGTCCAAGCGGTCCTTGCTCTCCTCGTACCAGGGCAAGGAGATGATCCAGTCGATGTAGTTGCGAACGACGGTGGCCTCGGCGCTCATCGGGCTCATCATCCGGAGCTTCTTCAGCTCCTTTTTCACCTTGAGCGTGGCCTCCTTGCTCATCCGCTTGGCCTTCAGCTTCTCTTCGATTTCCTGAATCTCGTTCTTGAACTCGTCCCGGTCGCCGAGTTCCTTCTGAATGGCCTGCATCTGCTCATTCAGGTAGTACTCCTTCTGGCTCTTCTCCATCTGCTTCTTGACGCGAGTTCGAATCTTCTTTTCGACTTGGAGGATCTCGATCTCGCCCTGCATCAACTCGTAGAGCTTTTCCAGCCGCTTCGCGGGGGACTCGGTTTCGAGCAGCGTCTGTTTGTCGTTCAACTTGAGGGACAGTTGCACCACCACCGTGTCCGCCAGGCGCGACGGGTCCTCGATGCTGGTGACGTGCATCTGCATTTCAGGCGCAATGCGCTTGTTCAACTTCACGAATGCGACGAACACTGCGTGCACTGAACGCACCAGCGCTTCGAGTTCCACCGAGTTCTCGTTCGGCTCCTGAACCTCTTCGACCTCGACCATGTGAAAGGCGTCGTTGGGCAAGAAGCGCTTGATGCGGGCTCGCTTCACCCCTTCCACCAGCACCTTGACCGTCCCGTCCGGGAGCGGGATCAGCTGCTTGATGTTGGCCAGCGTTCCACACTGGAAAATGTCTTCCGCCGCCGGGTCGTTGGTCTTGGCCTTCTTCTGGGCCGCCAGGAGGATGACCGCTTCGTCTTCTGGGCTGCGGTGGGCCTGGGCGTCCTTCAGTGCGGCAATCGAACGCTCTCGGCCCACG
>Ga0075030_100002636_pt1 | contig 16305 bp, 11 predicted proteins | sample LitLauG_LLR_2012_FD_71393 | JGI IMG/M metagenome (GOLD analysis project Ga0075030, IMG submission 71393) | Freshwater sediment microbial communities from Pennsylvania, USA - Little Laurel Run_MetaG_LLR_2012 | ecosystem: Environmental > Aquatic > Freshwater > Creek > Sediment | place: USA... | reverse complement strand
TGCGAACCTCCAGGTGATTTACGCCAACAACGACGCCGTGCAGCAAACCCAACAAATTCTGCAATACATTCAGGACCCATCGAAACGACCCGACGCTATTCTGGTGGAACCTGTTGGCACTGGGATGCCGCAGGTCGCCAAGGCCGCAGTCTCGGCGGGAATCGGATGGGCGTTGATCAACTCCGACGTGGACTACTTGCCGCAACTACGACAGCATTCGCTCGTGCCGGTGTTCTCGGTGCAGAGCAATCACGAGGAAATCGGGCGAATCCAGGGCCAGCAGATCGGAGCGATCCTGGGCGACGAGGGATGCGTTCTCTACATCGAGGGCCCGGGAGTCCGCGACGTGGCACGGGTGCGGACCAAAGGCATGATGGCGACCAAACCTCCGAAAGTGAAGATCAAGACTCTGAAGGGCGACTGGACGCAGCAGAGCGGATACCACGCAATCCAATCCTGGCTGGCGCTCAGCACAGCTCGAGAAATGAACATCAGCATGATTGCCTGCCAAAACGACGATATGGCGCTGGGCGCACGGCGAGCGTTTGAAGAGATCGTAGACCTGAAAGAACGCGACGCATGGCTCAAGCTACCCATCAGCGGATGTGACGGCGTTCCCAAAGCCGGTCAAACCTGGGTGCGACAAGGACGCCTCGTGGCAACGATTATCTGTCCACCACTGATCGGAGATGCCATGCAAATTCTAGCGAGCTCTCACCAGACGGGAAGACAGCCGGAAGAACGCACCTTCAGCGCACCAACTTCGTGTCCCGCGTTGGGCGATCTGAAGCGCACGCTAACCGCAGCTGCCGGTAAGGACTCTTAACGTCTCGACGAAAGATCGCATCCTTCAGGGTTTGTAGATCCAGGTTAGAGCGGTTGCATGGTCATTATTTGCATAGCCGCCCGTCAGCAACACGCTCCCATCCTTCAGCCTGGTTTCCGTGAGGTAGTGCCAGGCGTCGCTCATCTGTCCATTGGCGGCCGCAAATTTCCCGTTTTCAGGATCGAACACCTCGGCCGTTTTGCTTCCGCCGCCGATCAGCAACTTTCCCGATGTCAACCGTACCGCCTCATCCGGCAGCTTGAAACGGCTCTCATGCAAAGCTGAACCGGCGGAGAATTTCCCCGTCTTGGGATCGAAGATCTCCGAGCTGTTCAGGTTTCCATTCCATCCGCGATTGTCGGATCCGCCCGCGATCAACACGCGTCCATCGGGAAGCAAACCCGCGGTGTGTTTGCAGCGTGCCGTCGCCAGACTGCCCGTCTCAGAAAACGTTCCGCTCTTCGGATCATAGAGTTCCGCGCTGGCGAAAACGCCGTCGGAGTAGCCGCCGGCGATCAAAACTCTGCCGTCATTGAGGAGCGTCGCTGTATGCGAAACACGCGCATGGTGCATGGACCCAGTCGGCTCGAACTTGAGCGTGCTCACACGAAAGATCTCGGCCGATGCGACCGCGTCGTTGTCGTCCTGCTCTCCGCCCGCGATGAGTACGTCACCGTTCTTCAGCAAGGTCGCGCTCGGTCTTCCCCGCCTGCTGGTCATCGACGAGATTTTCGTGAACCTTCCCGTGGAGGGATCGTATAACTCGGCAGAATCCGTCCCGCCATGCCCAACCCATCCTCCAGCAACTAGTGCTTTCCCGGAGGGTAGCAGCACCGCAATCTGGCCGACCCGCCGCTCGTTCATTTCGCCGGTAGGCTGAAACTTGCCCGTAGCCGGGTCATACAGCTCAGCCGATTTGTAGAAGTCCTGATTCCGCCGCATGCCGCCGGCTATCAGTACGCGACCGTCGGGCAGTAGCGTCGCGGAATGGCCGGAACGAGGCTCGAGCATGGGAGCGCCCGGGGAAACCAGTCCAACTCGAGAAAGCGCAGAAGGCGAATCGTAAAATGCGGCGGCCGCGATGGTGGAACTGATGACAAGACCGGCGACCAGCAACAAGCGGCGATGAGTCATGATGCTCTCCTGTACGCGTAAGACGAGGCAAAGGCCCCACGGTGAGCAACTGGCCCCTTCAAAAATGTGTCTCTTAAAAGCAATCTCAGTTGATCAAACCGGAACGGCTTCGGCCTTCTCACTAGGCTCGTACTCCACGATGTACCCGGCCACCGCGCTGGCTGCCACGGTGAACGGCGACGCCAAGTACATCTGTCCGGGACCGCTGCGGCCGGGGAAATTTCGATTCTGTGCGCTGATCACGACCTGATCCGGCCGTGTCGAGACGCCAGGTCCCGCGTTGATGCACGCTCCGCAACTCGGCTCAATCACCAGCGCACCTGCTCTCTGAAACACATCGAGATAGCCCCGCCGCACACAGTATTCCCGCGTTTCCTGCGATCCGAACTGGATGAAGAATCTCACTGAATCGGCCACTCGCTTGCCCTGCTTTAGGGCGTCCGCAAGCACGGCAGCATACATATCCATGTCTTCGTTCTTGCCAGCAGTGCAGGTGCCACCATAGGCGATCTCGACCGGTACTGGAGTCTGCAACTCGCGGATGTACTTGCCATTGCCCGGATCACCCGGAGTCGCGACCATGGGAGTAATCTCGGCGGCATCCAGTTCGATGAGATGCGCATATTGCGCTCCCGGATCGCTATAAAGTCCCGCGATCATCGATTCCGCTTTTTGCCGATCGATCCCCCTGCGCTCCACCAGAAAATCAACGGCCTTCGCGTCCGGCGCCACGATGCCAGTAAAACCCCCGATCTCGGCTGCCATGTTGGTCATGGTGGCGCGTTCGTCCACGCTCAGTTCTTCGATGGCTTCGCCGGCGTACTCCATGACTTTGGCCAGAGCCTTCCCACTGCGGACGTAATCCAGACTCAGAATTTTGAGGATGAAGTCCTTCGCCGTTACATTGGGATGTTTTTTACCGCGAACGATGATCTTCACCGACTCAGGCACTCGTATACGGACATCTTTCGTGATCCAGGAATTAAACACATCCGTAGTGCCGATCCCGAAAGCGACACAACCAATCGCGCCAACATGCGGCGTGTGCGAATCCGAACCGATATTCAATTGCCCCGGCAGAGCGTAGCTTTCCAGCACAATGGAGTGGCAGATGCCTTCCGACCCCTTGCGGTCGGTCAACTCTCCATGCAGCCTGATTCCCTGCTTCTTCCCAAACTCCTGCTGCTTGAGTTTGAGTTGGGTCGCGAGATCGAGCAGGCCGAGCTTTTTCTTCTCTTCTGAAATCACTTCGTCCAGAAATGTGAGGTGATCGCGGAAAAACAGGATGGTCGAAGGATCGTTCACCTTGGCATCTTTGCCGACATATTGCTCAAAAAAGATGGCGGCCATGGGAGTGACGTACTCGTGACTGAAGCGCAGATCCGCGCGTGCAAATCCTGTGTCGCCAGGCTTCACCGATGCCACCCCGACTTCGCCTTTGTCATTGATCATGTGCCCTGCGAAGATCTTCTCAGCGAGCGTCATCGGACGCTTCTCGGTATTGATGGCCGGCAGGAAAACTTTTTTCTGCATGCGCGCGACATTGAAAGGAAACAGTCCGCCGTACTCGATGACTTGCCGCGTAATCTCGTCCTCGCCCGCGGTGAACTCACAGAGACCGATCTCTTCGCCGTTCCGAATCCGGTCAATCAGAGAGAAATTGGTCGAGGTCAGCAGCCCCAGGTTCTGGCAGTTCTGCTTGTAAATCCGCTCGATGTTCTCGGCAATCACTACGCGAATGCCTGCGCACATCTCGGCATACGGAGACTGCTCGCGGCTCGAGCCTTTGCCGCGACGTTTTCCGCTCACAGCGCAAACGAAACCTCCGCGTTTAACGTCGCCGCGCCCAATGGGCGTCGCATTGCCGCATTTCAGGCCCAGATACGGAATCTCACCCAGCGTTTCGTCAAAGTAAAAGCAATAGTGCGCGGGTGTGATCTCGTCGGTCGAGATGTCATCACGCAGCTTGGGATTCTGCGCTGGATTCTCCGTATCCCAAGGCAGGTCTTCGCCTGCCAGTTGCCGCTTGATCAGTGCCGGATCTTCGGTGAGGAAAAGAATGCGCCCTTGCAGACGGACTTTCTCCGGCCGCTTTTCGATTTTGCGTTCGAGGAGTGAATGAATCACAGTTCGCCCGAGGATTCAGAATTGGCACGCCGGGGCGGAACCGGCGCCCCCACATGCTTTATTGTAACGCCGTCAACTCAGTGCTGGGCGTGCGCTGCACGTTCGAACCTCTCCCCCGCAGGAATCGGCCAACGTGAATAGGATCACCGCGCTTGCACTAACGCGTCTTCTGATCATGAGTGACTCCACCACCGGATCGCTCTACCAGGTTTAATCCTGCGGTCGCCGTGGGTCGGGCAGAGGCTCCAGTCCGCGTCCGGAAAAAATCTGCTGGAACTCATCGAGCAAGGCATCGTGCACCAACCCGTTCGACCCAAGCGTTTCCTTACTGTCCAATTGAAATGGAGAACCGTCAAAACGGCTGACTCTACCGCCGGCCTCTTGCACAATCAGCACGCCGGCCGCGGTATCCCAGGGGTTCAGATTGAATTCCCAAAATCCGTCGAAGCGGCCGCTGGCAACGTTGCACAAATCCAGCGCCGCCGATCCCGCCCTCCGGACACCATGCGTGCGAAGCGTGATCTGGTGATAAAAGAAGATGTTCGGATTCTTGTGCCGCTTGTGGCTGGGAAAACCAGTAGCGACCAGGCACTCCTTCAACTGCGCTGTCTTCGAAACGTATATCGCTTTCCCGTTCAGCTGCGCTCCCTTTCCCAATTCGGCGGCGAAGAGTTCATCTCTCGTGGGATCGTAAACAACTCCCGCAATTCGCTTCCCTTCCACGCCCGACCGGTGCTCCAGGGCCATGGACACAGCAAATACGGGAAATCCATGCGCAAAATTCGTTGTTCCATCCAGCGGATCGACGTACCAGCGGTACTCGCTTCCACGGTCGTTCAAGCCCTGCTCTTCACCCATCACATCGTGCGAGGGAAATTGGGAGGCAATTCGCTCACGAATGAGCGTTTCGGAGGCCCGATCGGCCGCGGTAACCAAATCGGCGTCACCTTTGTATTCGATCTTCAGTCCCTGATGAAAAAATTGCATCAGCAGGGCGCCAGCCTCGCGGGCAATGGCAGACATCGCTGGAAGAAAACTGGATTGTGGTTTTATGTTCACGTTCTGATCTGAATCCTGGTTGTGGTGCTTTGGGCTTTACGAAGAAGAATCGCCATCGTTTCCGCGGGTAACCCTCGCGGGCCACTTCACTTGTTCTTGGCGCCGTCCTCGGCGATGTACATGATCTCGTGCTTAAAGATAAACAGATTGGGCGCACCCTGGCGGGTTAACCGCACCATATTCTTGTCGTAATATTCGATCCAGCCGTGCACGATCTGGCCATCAATCAGCTTGACGGATACCGCCTTCTGTTTCTCGCCGAGATTTTTCAGAAAGGCTACTTCTTCGAAGGTATCTTCGGGCGGAGGCGTACGCCCGCGTTTGGCGTTGGGATTCCCGTGGGGAGCGCGAAACGACATGCCCGCATTGTACACAATCAACACCGCCACGGCTGTGAATGGCCCGCCTGCAGCGCATATCGGGAGTACAATGGCAGCCACTTCTTCCAGCGGGAGGCGCATTTCGATGCGATCCGCAAGCGTGCTCTCTTCCCTGCTTTTCCTGTTTCTGATGTCGGCTACCACGCAGACCACCAAGAGCAACTACCCTACTCCCCCCGAACCGCTCAACAAAGAAGACCAGGCCAGCCAATCGAGCCCGTCAATCGCCCAGCGCATCGATCTCGCCCGAGTTCAGAAAGAAGCCGACGATCTGGCGAGGACAGCCCAGACCATCCCCGCAGATGTGGTCAGCGTTCGGAAGGGAATGCTGCCCAAAGACACCATTCAAAAACTGAAGCAGATCGAGAAGTTGTCGAAGCGGCTGCGAACGGAACTGAATCCGTAAAACAAAAATGGCCACCTTCGCTGAAGATGGCCACCGAAACGAGTTGATCCGAACTAGAAGTTGAGCTTCAACTCAAACTCAATCGCCCGCGGAGCGCCCAGCGCATTCACGCCCGAGCCCAATCCGAGGCGCAATGCATTACCCAATTCCCCGTGTTGAAACGCACTGGTCGTTCCATTTGGAGAGCCGGCAAGTCCACTCAATGTGCTGCTGAAAGGAATCGCCGGTCCGTCAAAATTGGAAAAGTTGAATATATTGAAAATCGTCAGACCCGGGCGAAGTTCCACTCGCTCCTTGAGCTTGTAGCTCCAGTTCAGACCGAGATCAAACGTCTTGAGCCAGGCTTGGCCAATCGCCCCGGCAGGCGCACTGGCAATCGTGGAACCTCCCATAACCGTGCCTCCCAACGCGGTTAAATTCGCCTGGGTCATTAGGCTGTTCGTAACCAGCGCCTGACCCGCTGGAGTCAGTTGTCCCACCATCGTCGTGTTAAAGGTGCTGATCTTCTGATTCAGGCCATTGGTTCCGAAATCGCGCCCAAAGGCACCTTCTTTGGTGCCGGGAAGCAGATCACCGTTGCCGCCGTTTGATCCGAATGTACCGTCACCCGTGCCGTCTCCCGTCACATCGAATTGGAAGATTCCACCCGGAGCGCCGGTGACTGGAAGCCGAACATCAGATGGCAACGGGCTGTCGAAATGACCAATGACGCTCAAACGGAATTTGGCTGGTAGATCCATAACGCCCCCAAAGGAAATCTGATGCGTTCTGTCCAGACCGTTTGGCCCCATATACTTCAAAGGGTTGGCGTTATCGTATGGGAAGTTGATAAAGTCGCTGTCTCGGGCCGTCGCGACGTACCGGGAAAACGCATAAGAAACCTGCAGGTTCAGGTGCTTCACTCCTCGGACGGGCTGCCCAACGTCCTGCTTCAATGTCGTCTGCAATCCGTTGTAAACCGAGCGACCAATCGGGAACAGCATTTGATTCGCTCCAACGTTTGGATTGAATCCCGGAAACGCCGCTGTCGGACAGGGTCTGCCTCCACAAACTTGATACCCGGAATCGAGGCCGTTTGACGCATAGTCGGAGATGCTGGCGCCAGCTGTAATCGCGCAGCCGATGGAACCTTGATCGAATCCCGCTCCGCACCCGAACGAGGCGTTTGTAGCCGAGATCGCCGCCTGTGCGTTTTGCACATTCAGCGTCCGGTAATCGCCGACATGGTTTGTATCGATACTCAGCAAGTTGTGGGTTGAAACGTTGCGAATCAGGTCCACAGTGAGTACGGTCCCACGACGAAGCTCCTGCTGGATGCCGATATTCATCTGTACGGATCGCGGGGTGACGTACGCCGGTGCAAACAGGTTTGTGCCGGTGATATCAATTCCATCCGCACCCGCATTGCCAATGTAATTGCCATTCTGTGCGGGTCCAGCACTCAGCGTCGCGGCCTGATACTGCTGCTGTAAGGCAATAATCTGAGTAGTTTGATTCCCAATGGGCTGGCCGCAGATTCCTGAAAGTGTGTTTTGGCTGATCACAGTCCCGTTGGGAAGGGTTACACCCCCCTGAGGGGCAGCGCCATTGGCGCAGATTTGAAGAGAGCCCAGAAACAATCCCTTGGACAGTCTTGCCGGCCGATCAAACAGGTTGTTGTTCCAGATCGAATTTTCATAGAACAACCCCACGCCGCCGCGCACCACCGTCTTTCCCTTGCCCGAGGTGTCCCAAGCAAACCCAACTTGGGGGGCAAAGTTCGCATTTGGCTGTCGAACCTGGTTCTGCAGCCCTCGATACGTGTAGAACTGATTGCTGAAGTTAAAGGAACTCATTTGGTAGGGAAATTGACTCGAGTCCTGGATCGAACCCAAGTCGCTGTCTGTCCTGCCGGTGTCGCGTGCGTAGCGGAGTCCTAATGTCAAAGTGAATGTGGGTTTAATCTTCCAGGAATCGCCGACGTACCAGGAAAAGCGGTTATCAGGACCCAATCCACCGCCAGGCAGCCCGAACGCCGCATGCTCGGAAGAGAAGCCCTGTCCGTTCCCCAGGTTCACGTTGGTCACGGGATAGTTCAGCGGGTTTGCAGCTCCGTTTGGAAATGGACAATTGTTGGCCGCCACGCAAGCCAGTGGCACGTTGAACGCGCCAACCGCCGGCGCGAGTCCAAGAAACTCGGCAAAGCCGCCGCCCTGCAGATGGTTCAAGCCAGCACCAAACCGAAAGATGTGGTTCTTGTACGCTTTCGTTCCGTCGTATTTGATTTGTTTGTTGGATTGCATGGTCGCTTGCGGCGCGAGGAAGTTCGGGCCCGAGCAGAATGCGTCCGCACCCGCGGTCAGGCAATTCGGGTCATTGCCGATGGCCAACTCGATTCCCGGAGCTGGATCAAAGATCGTCGACCCGGTGACCGCGTCCGTGATGCCATTCTGAAACTTGGTGTATCCAAAGCGGAAGCTGTGAGCGAACGTCCCCGTAGTGAAATCAACTCCGAAGATGTGCCCGCGCGCATGATCGACGTTGGCGAAAGGCTGGAAAGAATTGGGAATGAACGGCAGAACACTCTTGTTCTGATCGAATGTGAAGCGATAAAAGACCTTGTACTTTCCCGGCTGCCAGTCAATCCGCCCAATCGTCTCCGTCTCTCGGAACGGAGAATTGAAGCTGCCGACCAAACCATTAAACGGCGCCTCCGAAATTACCGGATCTAGAAGATCTTGCTTCGTCCGCTCCGCGTCGAAGAAAAAGAACAACTTGTCTTTAATGATGGGCCCACCGAGATCACCACCAAACTGATTTCGTTGAAACGGATTGGTCGAGGCTCCCGGCAGGTTCGCGTTCAGGCTCTGGTCGCGGAAGTAGTAGAAGCCTTCGCCGTGGATTGCATTCGTGCCTGATTTGGTGGTGATGTTGACCGACCCGGAGGAGGTCAACTCGGTCGACAGATCCAGCGAGGACTGCTGCAACGAGCTTTCTTGAATCGCGCCCAGCGGAAGGTTCTGGGTCGTGGTGCCGACCGTCTCGTCGCTGATGTCGACTCCATCCACCTCGATGCGGGCGGTTCGGCCAAAACGTCCGCCGAACGAAACCGACGAGAAACCGTTCTTCGTCGGATCAAACGTGCCGCCATCCTGGATTTGCACCCCGGGTTCGAGTTGTGCCAGATCGAGGAAGTTGCGTCCGTTGATCGGAAGGTTTTCAATCTGCTCCGAGGTCAGCACACCTTGCACGGTGGCCTGCTCCGTGTTGACCGCGATCTCAGTACCCTGCACTTCTACAACCTGAGCACTCTGTCCGACTTCCAACTTCACGCTGCCGGACGATGTCGTGTTCACTTGCGCGGTTACCGGCAATTCCGCGGTCTTAAATCCCTGTCCTTCCACGCGTACGCGATAATCTCCAGGCGTAAGCGCCCCCGACGCGTACGTGCCGGTCGACGTGGTTGTCGTGGTGATGACCTGCCCGGTCGCCTTGTTGGTGATTGTGATTTTCGCTCCGCTCACCACGGCCCCCGTGGGATCCGTCACCGTCCCGACGATACTTCCTGTACTGATGGTGGTTTGCGCTAAGAGTGATGAGGTGGCCAGTAGGACAGCCACCACCGCGCACACCACGAACCGTACCGCAGACCACGTGTTAGATGTAGACATCGTCCACCTTCCTTGCCCTTGGGGCGTTGCAGACTCGTTGTTCCTGAAATTTTGAAACCAGTACTTGGAAAACAAACCGCCCCTCTTGCCGATTTGTCTAGGTAAGAACAGTTACTGCATCCAGCCAAAAGGGATCTTTGTTGGATAGTCTGAAGCAATTCGCGCACCAACTATGTTGTCGCTTCGGTGCGCGCCGACTCAGGAGCGGGTTTTCAATCATTTAGCAAAACATCCAGTGGCGCGGTTGCGGTGGAGACTCACGTCCGCACCTCGATGATTCCAAAAGCTGTAGTTCCGGCTCCACGAAAGCATACTTCGCATCCAGCTTTCTCCCACCGCTCGCATGTTATGCGGCAAATGTTCGCCAATCAGTCTGCCAACGTTTTGTCAGGAGTGCCGCCACTTTGTGCAGACGAACTCAGAATCCCGATTTTGTTGTGTAGTACCCGGCGCGATGGCGGACACGGTACGGTTCAGAAGACTCGACTCCAACGACCTTCACTTCGATGCGGCGAAAATCAGAGAACGATTTGTGCTGTGATGGATAGTATGCCAGAAGATACTGGGTTCGCAGTTCATCGCTGATCCTGTGAAAGGCTTCATCGAGCTGCGAAGTCGACGTGGCGTAATAGTACTTCCCTCCCGTGTCCTCGGAGAGCTGGATCAATGCATGCTCTCCCCCTGTCTCGCGTCCAGCGCTGCTCTCGATGGGCACGATGATGATCGAGTAGACCAGGGCTTCCGCCTGTTCGGCCGCGCGGAGCGCCTCTTTGTAATCCACCGAGCTGACGGTATCGCCACCATCGGTGATCAACACGATCACCTTACGCCCCTTGCGAGGATCGAGCGCGCGGGAAGCCATGTAGATCGCGTCATAGAGTGCGGTCGCGGCACCCACCCGAATGTGATCGATGCTCTCGTCGATGCGCTTGAGGTCGGCCGTATATCCCGGAGTCGCCTCGCGCACGATCTCGCTGAAGGCATACACCGAAAGCGCGTCGATGGGCCGCAGGATTTCGTGCGCAAATCGCTTGGCCGAGGCCTGCTCGAGCGGCAAGTCTTGACGCGTGCTGAGACTGGTATCGAGAGCGAGCGCAATGGAAAGAGGCAGGGCCGATTCCCGTCCGAAGACTTTGATCGTTTGCTGCTGATCGTCTTCTTGAAGAGCGAAATTCTCCTTGGTGAGTCCGCCAATGGGCGCGCCGTGCTGATCGGTGACGGTCACAAACACGTTGACCAGATTTACGTCGACCTTCAGCGTTTCGGCCGGTTCGGACTGCTCCGAGTTCGGGGATGTTTGAGGCTTCTTTCCGGGAATAGCGGAACCTTGCTGTGCCTGCAGCCCGCAGGGAAAGGCCAATACGGCCAGAAGCAGGCTGGTGGCGGGTTTGCTCATTGAGTAGACGAAATTATACCTTCGTGGGATCGCGAATCTAGCGGTCTGTTCAAGTCGCATCGAGAACAACTGCCTGCCGTTCACTTAGATGCGGCCTATTTTCGGGGGCTGCCTCGGCTCAGGAATTTGCCCGCGGAATTTCAGCTGGAAACGGTTCGCCTTCGGCCCAAACCGTACCGTCCTCGAAGTATTCCTTCTTCCAGATGGGTACCGTTCGCTTGAGCGTATCAATCAGCCAGCGGCAGGCATCGAAAGCCGCCCCGCGATGCGCGGATGCCGCCACGATCAACACGCTGGTTTCGCCGATCTCGAGCCTGCCCAGGCGGTGCACAATAGCGACATCACGAATCTGAAACTGCTTTAACGCCTGCTCGGCCAGCGACTCCAGTTGCTGCGCCGCCATCGGCTCATAGGCTTCATAGTCGAGATAGAGAGTCTTTCGTCCTCGCGTCTGATTACGGACAATCCCCTCGAATACCACGGACGCCCCGTCCTCCCCGCGCTTCAGGCCATCGGCGATGCGCGCTGCGTCGATAGGATCTCGAGTCATAGAAGAGAAGTGGCGGCCCTGTGACTCCCGGGGCGGCCTCTCGTCCTCCCCCCCGCTCACCGGAGGCAATAGCGCGATCTCGTCATTTGGATTAAGTGTCGTCTCAGGCGAAACATACTGCTGGTTTACGGCCAGTGCCAGCGAACCCGATGCGGCCTTTAGTTGCGGAATTCGAGCTTCATAGTGGCGCAGCACATCCCGCACCGACGAGCCCTCCGTCACCTCGATGGAGTCGGCGGAGGTTCCAGCCAACTCCCTCAATATCCCGAAAAATAGCACCCTCACTCGCATCACGGTTCAGTGTACAGCGACCCGGTCATGGACCAGTTTGCCCGAAAATGTTTGCAACTCGCGAAGTAAAAAAGCCAGCCTCTCGCAAGGCTGGCTTTTTGAAAAACTCGCTCGGCTTCAGGCTCGAGTCAGCACCTTATCATGCACCGGATCAGGTGCTTTCACCGGTTCCGTCGGCTGATAGTTCCGCGTGGGATCTTTCGGCGGCACCGCTGGAATGATCTTTGCCGCAGGCGATTCTGCCACTTGCGGCAACGAAACACGCAGCGCTTCGTCGATCGTTTTCACGTAGTGCACCGTCAGATTTTCAAGCTGCTCGGGCGTGAGATCTTCTTCCACGTTCATCTTGTTCTCGGCTGGAAGAATCACGTCGCGAACGCCAGCCCGTTTCGCGGCCAGCACCTTCTCCTTGATCCCGCCGACGGGCAGCACATTACCGCTCAATGTGATTTCGCCAGTCATTGCCAGCAGCGGAGTGATGCGCTGCTTGGTCAAGAGCGAAACCAGAGCCGTTGCCATCGTCACGCCCGCCGACGGGCCATCTTTCGGGATCGCACCGGCCGGCACGTGAATGTGGATATCGTGATTGGCGAAGAAATCCTCTGGCACAGCGAGACGATCCGCATTCGACCGTACCCAGGTCAAGGCTGCCTGCATCGATTCCTGCATGACTTGGCCGATCTGCCCTGTCATGGTGAATCCACCTTTGCCCTTCATCGCATTGGCCTCGACGAAGAGTACATCGCCACCGGCAGGAGTCCATGCCAATCCGACTCCGACGCCCGGACGCTCCGTACGTTCGGCGATCTCACCTTCGCTGCGAATCTTGATGCCCCCCAGGAATTCCTGAATGATCTCCTTGTCGACGACCAGCTTTTCATTCTTGCCTTCCGCCAGCCGCCGCGCCTGCTTGCGGCAAATGGTGCCGACCGTGCGCTCCAGGCTGCGCACGCCCGCTTCCCGTGTGTAGTGTCGGATGACATAACGCACGGCCTCTTCCGGGAACTCGATCTGCTCGGGTGTAATTCCGTTCTCGTCGATTTGCCGCGGGATCAGGTACTTGAACGCAATGTGTACCTTCTCCTCCTCGGTGTAGCCCTGCAGTTCGATGATCTCCATGCGGTCGCGCAGCGGCTCGGCAATCGGGTCGAGCATGTTCGCCGTCGTGATGAAGAGCACCTTCGATAAATCAAACGTAACGTCCAGATAGTTGTCGCGGAACGTCGAGTTCTGCTCGGGATCCAGAGCTTCGAGCAAAGCCGAAGCCGGATCTCCCCGGAAGTCGCGCCCAACCTTGTCGATTTCGTCGAGCATGAACACCGGATCTTTGGTCTCGGCGCGCCGAATCCCCTGGATGATCTGTCCCGGCAGCGCTCCGATATATGTGCGCCGGTGGCCGCGGATTTCGGCCTCATCATGCACACCGCCCAGGGACAAGCGCACGAACTTACGTCCCAATGCTCTTGCGATCGACTTTCCAAGTGACGTTTTTCCCACGCCCGGAGGTCCCACGAAGCAAAGAATTGGCCCCTTCATGTTCGGCTTCAGCCGCCGGACAGATAGATAATCCAGAATGCGATCTTTTACTTTCTCGAGATCGTAGTGATCGGTGTCGAGAATCTCCTTTGCCTTCGGAATCTCAATTTCCTGTCCGGAAGTCTTGGCCCACGGCAACACTGCCAGCCACTCGATGTAATTGCGCGTCAGCGAATAGTCCGCAGCCATGGGCGACATGCGCGAAAGGCGGCCCAACTCCTTCAAGGCCTCTTTCTTCACCTCGTCGGGCATGCCGGCTTCTTCGATCTTTTTCTTCAGATCCTCGACGTCGCGCTGGCCTTCGTCCTGCTCGCCCAGTTCCTTCTGGATAGCCTTCATTTGCTCGCGCAGGTAGTATTCCCGCTGGGTCTGCTGTACGCGGTCCTGTACCTCGCTTTGAATCTTGTTGCGCAGTTGCTGGACTTCGAGTTCCTTCGCCAGATGCTGGTTGATCTTCTCCAGCCTCACGTGTACATCGAGAGTCTCCAGGGTGTCCTGCTTGTCGGGCGTTGACAGCGACGGCAGTGACGAGGCGATGAAATCGACCAGCCGTCCCGGTTCGTCGATGTTCATCGCTACGGTCGAAAGTTCGTCGGACAATGTTGGCGATCCGGCAACGATCTGTTGAAACAAGGTAAGAACATTGCGCTGCAAAGCTTCGATCTCCGAAGTGGCGACCGGCGTCGCGGCTTCCGGCAGTGCCGAATACGTCGCGGTCATGAATGGAGCGAGTTGGGTGAACTCCCCCAGACGAATCCGCTCCAGGCCTTCGGCGAACACAAACAAGCTCTGGTTCGGCATCTTGACCACTTTGTGGACTACCGCTGAGGTTCCGACAACGTAAAGGTCGCTGGGCTGGGGAGCGTCAACCCGCGCCTCGCGCTGGGCGACCACAATAATGGTCTTGTCCTCTCCGAGAGAGTTAATCAGTTGAACTGAACTTTCCCGCCCCACCGTGAGGGGTAAAACAGCATGTGGGAACAAAACCGTGTCCCGCACGGGAAGTACCGGGAGAGCCTTTTGTTCGTTTGTTTCCTTTACTTTAGGAGTGCGCTCGTTCGGCGTCAGCTGGCTCATGATTCTCCTTGAGTGTAACTCGCTCAAGTTTAGATGTTCGGCCAACGGGAAAGGTTTCAGACCGCCCAAAACCAAGCTCCCGCAGGAGCTTGCATTCTATTCCCTGACCGTATTTGCAAAATATGTCTAAGGTGCAGAGGCTAACGCGGAGGACCTTTCCTTGCAAGCATTAACTCTGTCCCGGGCCCCCTTTGGTTCCGTTCGTGGACATTCAAAAAGCAGACACGGAGGCGCCGACGCGATCCCAACGGCGCCTCCGACAGAAATCAGAAGAACTGGGGGGCGCCGATCAGAACACGTGCTTGGCGGTATCGCCTTTGAAGACCAACTCCTGCAGCACACGTTCGTTGGCGGGATTCATCGCATAGACAGCCCTGGTTTGATCCGCTTTGCTGCCCAGTTGCACCAGTTGGCACTTCGCTTTCACCGATTGAACCTTGTGGTTTTCGGCTTCGAATACCATGATGTGCTCCTGCCCTTCCATCGTGTGCCGAACGATGTATTCGCCGGCAGGCAGCAACGCAGTTCCAACGCGGATCGGAGCAACGAAAACAACGCGGCCGTCGTCATGGATCCCTAGGTTATTTCCAGCCGTCGCAAAAGGAATGATGGCAAGCACGCACACGAGCAACGCAATCCATTTCAATGAACGCATGAATATCTCCTGAAGAATGGTCCTGGCTGGTTATGACCAGCCGGTATCTATGAATCATTCTAGGAATGGTTCCTCCGGCGGCGTGTGTGCCCCGTCACAGGGGACTGTGACGGCAATCGACACCACTGCGGAGATTACCTCGGTGTAAACTGGGCCAACTCGTAGATACCCAGCTTTTTCTCTAGTTGGGCCACCTGGTCCACTACTTTGAAGAAACCCTCGTCCCCAAACAGCTGGTCTTCCCTCTTCTCGAAATCGTCCCCCAGCGCGTCATATTCGTGAGGTGAAACGACCGAGCGGAGAGCCGGGAACAGCACCGTGTCTTCGCGCGCCTCATGCGGACGGTACATCCGCAAGAAAGTTCGTAAGGCATCGGTGAGTTTTTCGCTGTCGGTAGAAACGTATTTCAGCGTGGCGGTCGCGCCCAGTTCGCGGATCTTCGCCGTCAGATCGCGTCCCGCTTTGTGCTGTGCTTGCAAGGTGTCGACAAGTTTTGTGTGCTTCCCCGCCTTGCGGAATCGGGGGAACAGGAAATCCTCTTCCAGTTTCTCGTGATAGTCCTCGACAAAATGGCGAACCATGTCCGCCGCGCTGACGAGCACCGACCCGTCAAAGGGTTTTTTCTCGGCCAGCATCCGCACATGCTCGTCATAGATCAGCAGAATCCGGTTTAGCACACCGTGCTCGCGCATGAGATCTTCGGCAGGTGATATCTTCTCGTCTTCCTTTTCCGTCTCGCCTTTTTCCTTTTCCCCAGGCTTCTGTTGCGCCGCGCTCAGGGGTGCGAGAAGAGCCATCCCGGCAATCGAACTTTGACGAAGAAAGTTGCGTCGTGTCGCTGGATTCTCCAACATATTGGCTTTCCTCTCTTACTTCGCCCCAATCTCTATTGACGAAAACTTTGGGCGAAGGGTTCGCCTTGATTCAGGCTGCGGGATAGATTCCCAGAACTTTGACGAACTCGGCAACTTCACCGAGGTGGCGTAGCGCATTCCGCGCCGGTTCATCGTCGCCGCGAAGAAAATCGACGTAGAACACATACTCCCACGGCCGCCCACGCATCGGACGAGACTCAATCTTGCTCAAACTGATGTCCCGCAAAGCAAACACACTGAGTGACTTAAACAGCGCTCCAGGAAGGTTCTTAACCTGAAACGCAATAGAAGTCTTATTCGCCCCGGTTGGAACCATCCGCTGGTACCCGTATTCGAATGCATT
>Ga0075030_100002633_pt1 | contig 16311 bp, 12 predicted proteins | sample LitLauG_LLR_2012_FD_71393 | JGI IMG/M metagenome (GOLD analysis project Ga0075030, IMG submission 71393) | Freshwater sediment microbial communities from Pennsylvania, USA - Little Laurel Run_MetaG_LLR_2012 | ecosystem: Environmental > Aquatic > Freshwater > Creek > Sediment | place: USA... | reverse complement strand
CGCTCTCGAAGATCCCGCGAATAAGGTCTGGGCATCGCAAATCACCTCCTTGCGGAAATGAATCACAAACCGCGCCCTACTGGAATCCCCCCGATTCAAACTGACGGTCCGGCGCTCTAGAGTGGCGCGCATGTCAGGGTCGGGGGCGACGTGATTTGCGTTGTTTAGGTAGCGGGCGGCGCGGGAGGTCGCACGCGAGAAACCGGGCTGGTGGGTGCGGGCGACTGGGCTGAGGTGACCGTGACCTCGCCGAGATACCACTCGATCCAGCGGATGGCGTTTGGCTCGACTGGCGAGTAGGGCCCGGGCTCATAGAAGCTGGAATTGACGCCCTTCTGGTTGTCCTCGGTAATTTTCTTGTCAGCCTCCGTGGTCACGCGCCACAGCCACGTGAGTTTGTCGAGGTCATAGTCCACACCCTCCTTCGCGTCGCCCTTCACCAGCCAGATGACCTCCATCGCAGACGCAGATGCCGCGACGGGAATGAAGCGATAAATGACTCCGTGATCGGGATAGGCGATGAAGAAGCTTGATGGCGCAAAATGCGCGGATGTTACGCCGCCGTCGTAGTCCTTGAAATCGCCCATCAGCGGAGCGACCGGCTTGCCGCCCGGGCCCCCGGTTTTCACCCCGTCATAGAGCGCGTAGCGGAAGGTGAAGATGGAGGCCTGGCCTGTGCTCGACCCAACGCGGTGATCGGCGGCGGGAACAGTGACGCCAAGCGCGCAGGTGCGCGCCTCCATCGCCGCATTGAGCTCGCCGATCCGGTCAAGCGGCTGCTCCAGCGCGTGGAGTTTGGAATATTCGGGATGCGACGGCGCGCAGTGATAGCACTCAAGGTAATTCTCAACCGTCAGCTTCCAGTTCGCCGTGACTGTGTATGTTTCGCGATGGGCCACTTTGGCGCTACCCCAGCCATAGGGCGCATAGGCGTCGGTAATCGCTTTGCGCGCGAGCTCGAGCGACAGCGGCGCCTTGGCGAGGGAAATGAAAACAAGCCCTTCGATGACCTCGATGGCGACCGCCTTCAGACCGTAGCTTTGCTTGTCGAAATCCGTGGGCATGTGCCGCGCCGATCGCAACGAACCATCGAGATTGTAGGCCCAGGCGTGATAGGGGCATACGAGCACGCTGGCATGCCCTTGCGCGCTCGTGCAGATTCGCGACCCCCGGTGGCGGCAAACATTGGCGAAGGCGCGCAGCGCGCCGTCGCGCCCACGAATAATGATGATGCTTTCCTCGGCCATCTCGTGCAGAAAATAGTCGCCGGCTTGCGGTGCCATCGAAGCATGTCCGACCAAGATCCAGTGGCGGCGGAAAATACGCTCAAGATCGTGCTCAAAGGCCGCAGGAGAATTGTACAGCGCCTGCTGCAGCGAATGGGCGGGCTTTTGCCGCCTCGCTATCTCCGCGATATCTGTCGCCTCGGCTGGCGCGGATGGCCTCGTATGCGCTGTCATCCCGGCGTCTCCTTGCTTGCGCCAAAAGCTTACGCACGAATCCGAAGGTTCTTTGGGTCATACATCGGCGCGAGGCTGGCTCTGGCCGGGACTCGCCGGCCGGCGACCTCAATTTCGAACTGTGCCGTTGCGGCGAGGCTGGCAATCGTTTGCTCGTTGCCCGAGACATAGCCGAGTGCGACCGCGCCTCCAAGAGTATGCCCGTAAGCGCCCGAAGTCGTGCGGCCGACCATTTTTCCGTCCGCCCATATCGGCTCGTCGTGATAGAGCAGGGGAGCCGGATCGAGCAGAAGAAATTGCAACAGTCGCCGCGTAGCCCCGCTGTCGCGGCGGCGCAATAAGGCATCGCGTCCGATAAAATCGCCTTTGTCGAGCCTTACAGCGAACATCAGGCCGGCCTCGAGCGGAGTATCCTCCTCGCCGATGTCGTGCCCCCAATGACGATAGGCCTTTTCGATCCGGCAAGAATCGAGCGCATGTAATCCCGCCAGTTTGAGATCGAATGTGGCGCCCGCTTCGAGCAGCGCGTCGAACACGCCGCGCGCGAATTCCGTCGCGACGTAAAGCTCCCAACCGAGTTCGCCGACATAGGTCACTCGCGCGGCGCGAACCTGCGCGTAGCCGATGGTGATTTCGCGCCAGGTTCCAAACGGATGCGCCGCGTTCGACAGGTCCGCGCCCGAGAGGCCTTCAAGCAGCGCGCGGCTGTGCGGCCCCATCACGCACAAGACCGCCTCGGCGGAGGTGACATCTGTTATGAAGACATCCGCGGCCCTGGCGAGATGGCGCTTCGCCCAGGTTAGATCCCGCCGCGCCGCCGCAGCGGCCGTGACGATCATGAAGCTCGTCTCCGACAGCCGCGTGACCGTGAGATCGGCTTCAATGCCGCCTCGTTCATTCAGCCATTGCGTGTAAACGACGCGGTCCGGATAGACGCGCATGTCGTTGGCGCAGATCCGTTGCAGCGCCGCCTCGGCGGCGCGACCCTGAACCAGAAACTTGCCAAATGACGTCATGTCGTAGAGCGCGACGTTCTCGCGCGTCGCCCGATGCTCCGCGGCCGAACAGGCAAACCAGTTTTGGCGCCCGTAACTATAGGCGTATTGCGGTTTGACGCCCAAGGGCGCGAACCAGTTGGCGCGCTCCCATCCCGCCGCTTCGCCAAAGCATGCGCCACGCGCGGCGAGCCGCTCGTGCAGCGGCGAAATTCTGACGTTCCGAGCCGTCGCATATTGCCGATAGGGCCAGTGCATCGCATAGAGCAGCCCAAGCGATTCCGAGACGCGCTCCCTCAGGTATTTCTTGTTCACCTGAAACTTCTGGAGACGGCGGATGTCGACGTCGGCCAGGTCCATCGGCGCATGCCCGCCAACGATCCATTCGGCCAAAGCCTTGCCCGCCCCGCCGGCGGACTGGACGCCAATCGAATTGAACCCGGCGGCGACATAGAGCTTCTCTACATCAGGGGCTTCTCCAAGCAGATAACGCACATCGGGGGTGAAGCTCTCCGGCCCGTTGAAGAATTTCCTGATGCCGACATTTTCCAGCGCGGGAAGGCGTCGAACCGCCGCTTCGAGAATCGGTTCGAAATGCGCGAAATCGTCCGGCAGTTCGCTGAATTCAAAATCTTCGGGGATCCCATCGACCGCCCATGGCTTGGCGTTGGGCTCGAAGGCTCCGAGCAACAACTTCCCGGCATCCTCCTTGAAGTACGCACAATTGTCGGGGTCCCTGAGGACCGGCAGATCAGGCGTCAACTCGGGGAAGGGTTCGGTCACGATATAGAAGTGCTCGCAGGCTTGCAGCGGGATATCGACGCCGGCGGCCAGCCCCAGAGCGCGCGACCACATGCCCGCCGCGATGACAACATTCTCGGCCAAAATCATGCCGTCTCGCGTCGACACGCCAATCGCGCGGCTGTTCTTCGTAAGGATCGATTCGACCGCGACATTCTCGATCACTTTCACGCCGCGCATCGTGGCGCCCTTGACGAGAGCCATCGTCGTATCGATCGGATTGGTCTGCCCGTCGCGCGGCAGATGCACGCCGCCGACAACATCCCCGACATGGAGCAGCGGCCAGTACCGTTTGATTTCGGCCGGAGAGACCGCGTTGACCTCAAGCCCGAACGTCCTCGCCATCGAAGCGCCGCGCATCAGCTCTTCAAGCCGCTCGGCGTTGGTTGCGATCGACAGGCTGCCGCGCTGCATGAAGCCGGTCGCCTGCCCCGTTTCCGCTTCAAGCGAGGCATAGAGTTCCGTCGTATATTGGGCGAGTTTGGTGAGATTGGCGGTCGCGCGCAATTGGCCGACCAGGCCTGCGGCGTGCCACGTCGTGCCGCTCGTCAGCCGCTTGCGTTCCAGCAGCACGACGTCGCTCCAGCCCAGCTTGGCCAGATGATAGGCGATCGAAGCGCCGACGATGCCGCCGCCGACGATCACAACGCGCGCATGGGTGGGTAAGGAAGCGGCCATTCCGACTGCCTTTCAGGCGCGAAGTCGCACGTTCGTTGCATCCCAGGCGGCGTCGCCCAGGATGAGCGCTTTGCGACGCTCGCCCAAAATAAGAATTTCGAATGAGTTTCCCGGCTTTGTGAATGCGGGATCGACATAGGCGAAGGCCAGGGATTTATCGACGGCATGGCCGTAGGCGCCGCTGGTCGTCAGACCGACAAGGCGATCCCCGGCGTAAACCGGCTCGTTGCCGGCGCAATCACAATCCGCGGAATCCACCTGGAGATAGACGAGCTGGGTGCGCGCGCCGCGCTGTTTCATCGCGCGGCTCGCTCGCAGTCCGATGAAGTCGGGTTTGTCGAGGCGGATGAAGCGGTCCATCCCGGCTTCGAACATATCGATCTCGTTGGTCAACTCCGATCCCCAGCCGCGATAGGCCTTCTCCATGCGAAGCGAGTTCATCGCGTATGTGCCGAAAAGCTTGATCCCGTGCGGCTGTCCCGCCGTCATCAGAGCGTCGAACACCCCAGGCATTTCGGCCATCGGGCAATGCAGTTCCCATCCGAGCTCGCCGACGTAATTGACGCGCAGAAGCCGCACGCGCGCAACGCCCGCCACCTCGGCCTCCCTTCCGGTCAGCCAGCGGAAGGCGGCGTTTGACAGATCGATGTCTGTGCAGCGCGCCAGCACATCGCGCGCTTTTGGCCCGGCGAGAACCAACGTGCCGAATGCGTCAGTGACGTCAGAGATGACAACCCGCTCCTCCGCCAGTTTGCGCCAGGAAAGATGGTCGAAATCATAGTGCTGAGCCGCCGCGGCCGACAGCGCGTAGAAGTGATCCGAGCTCAGTCGCGTGATGGTGATTTCGCTTTCGATGAAGCCGTTCTTGTTGAGCAGGTGGCCCAGTACGATGCCGCCGTCCTTGCCCGGAATTTTGTTGGCGCAGATCCGTTCCAGGAACACGTGTGCGTCGCGCCCACGCACATCGAATTTCGAGAATGTCGAGAGATCCATCAGGCCGACACGCGTGCGCACCGCCAGCGCCTCTTCTCTCACAGCATCCCACCAGTTCGACCGTTTGAAGGAATAGCGCTCACCCTGGCCACTCGCGTCGTACCAGCGCGCGCGCTCCCATCCGAAGACCTGCGCGTATTGTGCGCCAAAGCTTTTCAGCGTTTCGTGCAGCGAGGAGACACGCAGATTGCGCCCAACCTGGTGCTGTTCGCCCGGCTTGTAGCAATAATACATGTGATGATAGTCGGCGACGGCGACCTCACGCGTGTAGTCCTTAGACGCCCAATCGCCAAAGCGGCGCGGATCGAACTCGCGCATGTTGATGTCGGCCTGACCGTGCACCATCCATTGCGCCAGATATTTGCCGGCTCCCGCGCCCTGACAGATGCCGATCGAAGCGCCGCAATGCATCCAGTAATTCTTCGGTCCATGCGCGGGACCGGAGAGATAGACGCCATCTGGCGTATGCGTGATGGCGCCCGAAATCACCGACTTGACGCCGGCGGACGCAAACAGCGGAAACCGCTCGGCGGCTCTTTCGAGCCAGGGGGTCAGACGATCCAGTTCGGGAGAAACCAGTTCGCTCTCGAAGTCCCAGCGCGGCGGGTTTCCATCCCAACACAAATGCGCGGTCGCGGTTTCATAGGGGCCGATCAAGATGCCGTTGGCCTCTTCGCGCAGGTAACAGTGGCTGTAGGGATCGCGCACGACCGGAAGCTCCGGCGCGAACTCGACAAGTTCACGGAGCGGGGCCGTGATGAGATAGTGGTGGAGCATGTTGGCGATCGGCGCCTTGTGGCCCGTCCAGGCGCCGACAACGTCGGCATAGGAGCCGGCGGCATTGACCACGTGTTCGACGACAATGTCGCCCTGGTCAGTCATGACGCGCCATTCGCCTGTCGGCAGGAGCTTGATGTCGGTCACGCGCGTACGACGATAAATCTCAGCGCCCAGCTTGCGCGCGCCGGCCGCCATGGCGTTGGTCACGTCAGCCGGCGCGACATGTCCGTCATTCACGGTGCGGAACGCCGCCACAACGCCGAACGTGTCGAGGAACGGGTGATGCTGCTTGACGTCAGAGGGGCCGATGATTTCGCCCTCATATCCAGCGAGACGCGAGACGCCATAGACATATTTCAGCCAGTTGACTTCTTCGTCGGTTGTCGCGAGGCGCAGGCCCCCGCAGCCATGCCAGGAAACAGCCTGCCCGGTTAGTTTTTCCAGCTTCGGATAGAGCTCTGTCCCGTAAACATGGACCTTGGTCATGTTGAGGGAAGAATTGAAGTGTGGGCATTGCCCCGCGGCATGCCACGTCGAGCCCGAGGTCAACTCGCCCTTCTCGAGAAGCACGACGTCGCTCCAACCCTCGAGCGCGAGGTGGTAGAGCAGCCCGACTCCCATGATGCCGCCGCCGACAATCGCCACTCTTGAATGGGATTTCACTGACTTTGATCTCGCTTCAAGGTTCAGAGTTCGGCGGGAAAGCCGGGCGCGCGCAGGTCGGTCGCAAGCGCGTCCTCGAGCAATTTGACCGCTTGCGTCGACCAGGCGCCACCGCCATATTTTGAGCGCGCGCGGATGAACGTCTGCTGGGCGACCGACGCGAGATCCAGCGGCACGCCAAGCTCGCGCCCGAAGCCAAGCGCGAACCCGAGATCCTTGCAGGCGAGGTCCATCGTGAAGTTAATATTGTAGCTACCGTTCAGCACCAGCTGGCTTTCGGTCTCGTGCACAAAACTTGTTCCCGAACTCGCCTTGATGACGTGAAAAGCCTGCGCCAGATCGAGGCCACCTTTCTTGGCGAGCATCAGCGCTTCGCCCGCCGCGAGCAGATGAATGAACGCCAGCATGTTCGTGATGACCTTGATTAGCGCCGCTTTGCCCAGCGGTCCCACATGGAAAATCTCGCCGCCCATCGCCTGAAGCGCGGGACGATGCCGGGCGAACAGCTCCGCATCTCCGCCGACAATAATGGTGATGTCGCCCGCCGCCGCACGATGGACGCCGCCGGTGACGGGAGCTTCGAGCATTTCGATGCCGCTGGCGCGCGCCAGGGCCGCCAGCTTCTCCACCTCGGTGGAGTCGTTTGTGCTCATTTCAATCCAGGTCCCGCCGGGCTTGAGGCCCGAGAGGATGCCGCGTTCGCCCGCCAGAACTTTATAGGAGACGCTGGGGGACGGCAGGCAGGTGATGACCGCGTCGACTTGCTTGGCGACGCTTTGCGCGTCGGGGGCCCAGCGTGCGCCGCGTTGCAGAAGGCTTTCAGCCGCGGCCGGATTTACATCGGTCAGCGTTACCTGAAAGCCTTTGCGCACCAGGCTGCCGGCAAGATTTCGTCCAAGGTTGCCCAGACCGATGAACCCATATTTCATCCCGATGCCCTGTTCTGGAACTTTGCAAACGATGGATCAATTTCCTGCATTGGGCAAATGACCAAATTCGATATGGTCACAACCGCGCGCGCCTCTGATTCATCGTCGCCGGCACGAACGCCGTCAGCGTTTTACGGCGTCGATCTGGCGCTTCGATACAGCGCTAGAGCCCCTGCAGTCGCGCCAGGATCCAGCAAATCCATATCGATGGAGCGAGGAAAGCGCCGAACGGCCACTTCGTCTCGTGGTCAGCCGACTGCCTCGCAAACATCCGCTGCGACAACACAAAGGCGAGGGCTGACAGCGCTGCGATTTCGACCGCGATCGGCAGGCTCGTCCAGTCCAGCCAGATACCGGCGACGCCGGCCAATTTTACATCCCCCAAGCCCATTCCCTCGCGTCGACGCAGACGGCGGTAGGCGAGCCGGAAAGCCAAGAATATTGCCGCCATCGCCGCGCATCGCGCCGCAGCGCTCAGAGCGGGCGCGGGCATTTCGCTCCAGCCTTCGACAGAAATGTCGGCGATGCCGAGAACGAACGCCAGCGCGTTCAATTCATCAGGGATGATAAGCAGGCGCCAGTCGATGACAGCGATCGCCAGCATGGTCAGGGCGAGAGCGGCGCCGGCATACCCCGCAAATCCCGGCGCGACGATCAGGCTCGCGCCGGCGGCGGCCATCCCCAGCACGCCCAGCAGCGAGTATTTGACGAGCGCTTCCTTTCCAGCCTCTGGCCAGTTGCGCGGCCACGAAACCTTCACTGCAAAGGTCGCGCGCCGACGTTGAGCGCCGCCGGCAGCGAGAGCGCGCCGATCTTTCCGCCGCGCATTTTCGCGCGCAATTCTTCGGCGACCATCGAAGCATCGGCGCCATCGCGGATGATCTGCGGGCGGATGAAGATGATGAGCTCCGTGCGCGTCGAGGATTTGCCGGTCGTGCCGAAGGCGCCGCCGATCAGCGGCAGCTGATCGAGAATCGGGAGACCGGAACGCGAGGCGCTCTGAGTTTCGCTGACAAGGCCAGCCAGCAGCACCATCTGGCCGCTCGCCACCGAAATCGCGCTCTTGACCTTGCGCTCGGAGATTGTCGGCGTCAGCGGCTGGCTCTGGTTCTGCGGTACGCTGCTGATCTCCTGCTCGATATCGAGCAGGACGTTGCCATTGGAATTCACCCGCGGCTTCACATGCAGAATGATGCCGGTGTTTTTGTAGTCAAACGTGGTGACGATACTGTTGCTCCCGGTCAACAGGGTGGCGTTGCCCGTGGAAATCGGCACCTGGTCGCCCACCTCGAGCGTCGCCGCCTGGTTGTCGACGACGACAAGCGACGGATTGGAGAGGATTTTCACATCCGTCAGGCCGTGTAGCGCATTGATGATTGCGTGCGGGGTCGCATTGTTGCCGACAATCAGATTAAAGCCGGGCGGTGCGGAAGTAGAAGCGGTAGGCTGGCCGCTCGACGAATTGACGATCGATCCATACTGATTGTTGAGATAGAATTGCACGCCGTAGCTGAGGGCGTCGTTCAGCGTGACCTCGGCGATCGTCACGTCAATAGCAACTTGCAGTTTTGGCCGGTCGAGCTGATTTAATGTGCGCTCGATAATCCGGTAGTTTTCCTGATTGGCGTAGATCAGCACGGAATTGTTGATCTGATCGGCACTGATCCGGACGCCGGACAGGACCGCCCCGCCGCTTGCGGTGGACCCTCCCGCAGACGTGGGCGCTCCCGCGTTGGAGGCAGCGGGAATGCCGCCAGCCGTGCTCGCCGCAGCATTCTGCGCGCCGGTGTTGGCGCCCAGGCCGCCGGCATTGGAGGTATTCGCCGGTCTCCCGCCGGTCAGGCGCTCGACCGGGGTCAGCGGCGCCGAGCTCGAGGACGGCGCAACCTCATTGGCGGCGGAGTCCAATCCTCCGCTGTTGGACCCGCCGACGAAAATTTCGTTGAGCAACTGGGCAATCTGTTTGGCGTCGCCGAATCGCACTTTATAGACGCGCACGCCGCTGGCCGCGCTATTGGGCGAGTCGAGGCGGGCGATCCAGGTGGCGGCTGTCTTGAGAAGCTCCGGCTTGCTGGCGACGACCATGATTGCGTTTTGACGCGAGACGACCTGAAATTTCACCAGATTGTGGCTCAGCCCGCTTTCGCCGGAATCCATAATCTTTTCGAGCTCGGTCACCAATGGCTCAGGCGCGCTGTTGGAGACGGGATAGATGCCGACCGACTGGCCGCGCATCCAGTCAACGTCAAAGCTGCGCACGGTGTCCAGCGCGGACTGACGTTCGCTGCCATTGCCAAGCACCATCAGGATGGTCCCGCTCGAATCGGTGCGGATGGCGCCGGGCCGGGCCGCGAAACCTTCTAGCAGGCGCGACAGAGTGGCGCCTGAGACATATTTCAGCGGGATCACCGTCATGCCGTAGCCGGGTTCCGACACGCCCACGCCATCGGCATGATCAATGGCGCCGACGCTGCCGTCGTTGGCTGGCGTGATGCGGTATCCGGTGTTGTCGCGCACCATGACGAGATTATTGGCGCGAAGCGCATTCTCCAGGACGAAGAGTATGTCCTTCTTCGCGATAGGGCGGCCGGAGGAAAGACTTATCGAGCCTTGCGCGCGCGGATCGATGACATACCCCACGCCAAGAATATCGCCGAGGATCGATTTGGCGACGCTCGCAACCGGGGCATTCTCGAAATTCAGCGTGTAGCCGTCCTTCGCTTCGGCAGCAGAATCGATCGACTGGGTCGTCTCCTTGGCTGCGTCAGGCGTTGGCGTTCCAAAAAAGGAAAAGGCCTTGGGAGCCGGACCGCCGTTGTCGCCGCTTCGCACAGGCTGGGGATATCGAGGCTGAAGATCCGCCGAACGGACGACGTCGGCGGCGCTTTGAGATTGGTCGTCGCGCTGTTCAAGCGAACCCGAGCATGCGCTCAGCCCAAGCAGCCCCAACGCAAAAAGCGCGCTGCGCAGTACGACGCGAGAAATGTCAACGCCGACAGGCAACAAGCTTCCATCCAGTGGGCAAACAGATTCAATCTTGAACCTCGGCTGAAACATCATTAAAATCACCAACCTGTCAAGAAAAAACAAATCTGGTCCACGACAGCCTTTTGTCAGAAATAGTTCATGAAAATCGAAACCAAGATCGAGCCAGATGCCGCGTACTCTGATGGTTTCGCGACGGTTTTCTTGCGACATCTTGTTGGCAAGAATTTGATTATTGTCGCTCGCGAGAGCGACAATACTCATTCATCTGATGCGCCCGCCCGATTGACCCTTCGCCAATTGTGGGAAGGGAGCGACATTTCGGCGCATGACTTCGCGGAGGAAGTCGCGTCTTTTTCCGGGTTGCGGCGCATTTCGCTGCCCGAACTGCTCGCCTCTGATTCGCTAACCGGTCGTTTCACCCAGCGCTTCCTTCGCGAAGCGGCGATGTTTCCGTTTGCCGCGCCGGGCAAAATCGTCCTCGCGGTGGGCGATCCGGGCGACATCGCGTCGCAGAAAGCCGTCGAAATTGTGCTCGGCGGCCCGATTGAAATCGCGGTGGCCTCATTCGAGGACATTGCGACCGCGTTGGTGGAGCGTCTCGGCCCAGACGGTGAACGGTCGGCGGAATCTCCCGAGAGCCAATCGTCGAGCGCCGATGAAAGCATCGACAGCCTTCGCGATCTGGCGAGCGGCGCGCCGGTGGTTCGCGCAGTCAATGACCTTCTGGAAAAGGCGATGGAGTTGCGGGCCAGCGACATCCATATCGAGCCCTTGCGCGCTGGGCTTTCCGTCCGCATGCGGATCGACGGGTTGTTGCGGTCCGTGCCCGCCCCCGCGCACGCCCTGCCGCAGGCGCTGATTTCGCGCATCAAGATCATGGCCGGCCTCAACATCGCCGAACGACGCCTGCCGCAGGACGGCGCGGCGCGGCTGCATGTCGCGCGGCTCGATATCGACATTCGCGTTGCGACGATGCCCACCCAGCACGGCGAGTCGGCGGTAATCCGCTTGCTGCCGCGCGATCGCGGCCTTCTGGAAATAGGCAAACTTGGCCTTGCGACGGCTGACGAACGAAAAATCAGACGGTTGCTCGATTTGCCGCACGGCATGGTCGTCATCACCGGGCCGACGGGAAGCGGGAAGACCACGACGCTGGCGACAATGCTTTCGGCGCTCAACACGCCGTTCCGCAAAATTCTGACGATCGAGGATCCGGTCGAGTATGAGATCCCCGGCATCAACCAGTCACAGGTCAAGCCTGGAATTGGGTTGACCTTCGCGACTGCGATGCGGGCATTCGTGCGCCAGGACCCGGATGTGATCATGGTTGGCGAAGTGCGCGACGCCGAGACCGCCAATATCGCGATTCATGCCGCTCTCACCGGCCATCTCGTGCTGACGACGCTTCATACCGAAACCTCGACGGCGGCGGTGCCGCGCCTGCTCGATCTTGGCTGCGAAGGGTTTTTGCTCAAGTCCACTTTGCGAGCGGTCATTGGGCAGCGCCTGGTCCGCGTCTTGTGCGATCGCTGTAAGACACAGCGAAGCCTGACGCGCGCCGATCTGGCGGACGATGCGCGTTACGAGGTCTGCGGGTTTCGCGTCGGACACGCGCTCTGGGAGCCCAAAGGCTGCGAGCGGTGCGCCGGGGTTGGCTACCGCGGCCGCATCGGCGTGTTCGAAGCGCTGGAAGTCACCGGCGAGGTGCGCGATCTCATCGGACCGAACGCCGATTCCAACATTCTGGATAACGCGGCGGTGCGCACCGGCATGACCACGATGATGGAGGACGCGATCGCCAAATGTCGCGCAGGCATCACGTCGATCTCCGAGGTGTTGCGCGTAACAACGGTGCGATAGGGCAATGCCGAACTATCGCTATCGCGCGCTCACCCAGGTCGGCGAGGTCGTCAGCGGCTCGCTGAGCGCTCCGAGCGCCGCCGAGGTCACCCACCGCATCGAATATCTCGGACTGATCCCCATCGAGGCCGTCACCGAGCAAAGCGAGGCGCAAATCAAGCGCCGCATCCAGCTGTCGTTTGTCTCACGGCCACGCGCGGAAGACGTGACGATTTTCACGGGCGATCTCGCGCTGCTGCTGCGGACCGGCGCGCGCATCAACGACGCTCTCGAACTGCTCGCCTCGGACGCCGATATTGGCCGGATGCGCCCAACGACGGCCGCAGTCGCTGCGGCAATCCTGTCGGGCGAGAGTTTTGGCGAGGCGATATCGCACCATCCGGCGGTCTTCCCGCCTGTCTATGTCGCGCTGGTTCGGGTGGGCGAGGCGTCGGGAACGCTGGTGCCGATTCTGGAAGCTTTGAGCGCTGAACGACTGCGCGCCGAAGCCTTGCGGCGGCGCTTGACGGACACGTTGCGCTACCCAGCCTTCCTCTTGCTGGCGGCTGGCGGCGTGCTGATGTTTTTCCTTACCTTCGTGCTTCCGCAGTTCGCCAACGTGTTTCGCGATTTCAACGCCAAGCTCAATCCGGTTCTGGTCGCGTTCCTCGGCCTTTCGGATTTTCTGCGGTCGAACTTCCAGATGCTCGCCGCGGTTCTCCTCGGCCTCATCCTTGCGGCATGGCTGCTGATGCGTCGGCCGGCTGTGCGGGCGGCGTTGCTCGCGACGGTTTCACGCCTGCCGCTCGTGCATCCGGTGATGAGCTATCACCGCGCCACGCTGTTTTGCCGCAACCTCGGCCTGCTCCTGTCGAGCGGAGTCACATTAACCACCAGTTTACGCATATTGGCTGATATGATGGGAACACCGGGAACCTCCACAATCTGGACAAAGATTGTGGAGACAGTCCGGCAGGGCGGTAAGCTTTCGGACTCCTTGGCCGCGGTTCAGGCGCTTCCTCAGATGGCCGTGCGCACTTTGCGGTTAGGAGAGGAATCCGGCCAACTTCCAATGCTTGCGGGCCGCGTCGCGGAGTTTTACGAAGCAAAGCTGCAGCGCAGTCTGGATCGGATAATCGGCTTTGTCGGGCCTGTGGCGATTATTGTTATAGCCCTGATTGTCGGCGGTCTTGTTGTCTCCGTGATGATGGCGCTATTGTCGGTCAATCAAGTCATCGGATGAGGACGCGATCGATGCGAAATATTCTGGTGAAGGCGGGCGGGAGGCAATTGCGCCGCGCGGCCCGCAGGGGTGGTCAGGCCGGCTTCACGCTGGTCGAGATGCTGGTCGTGATCGCGATCATCGGCCTCATCATGGGGCTCGTCGGACCGAGTGTGCTGGCACGGCTCAGCGAATCCAAGGTCAAGACCGCGAAGATCCAGATCGAAAGCCTGTCGGCCGCCCTTGATCTTTTCTATCTCGACAACGGTCGTTACCCCGCGGGCAACGAGGGGCTAACCGCTCTCGTCCAACGTCCCGCCTCAGCCGCCGCCTGGAATGGCCCCTATATCCAGACAGGGTCCGTCCCCAACGATCCATGGGGGCACCCCTATGTCTACAAAGTCCCCGGCGATCACGCGGCCTATGAGATCGCCTCGTATGGCGCGGCGGGACAAGAAGGCGGCGCTGGATCCTCAACCATCATCAAAAGCACGGCGCAGTAGCTTGCGCGGAGATGGCGAGGCGGGCTTCACGCTACTCGAGATCATTTCCGTTCTCGCGATCGTTGGCCTCCTTGCCGCCATAGCGTTGCCAGCTTTCCCGCGAGGCACGTCCAGAGCGCGGCTCGAAGGCTATGCGCTCGACATTGCCGCGCTTCTGAAGAGCGACCGGATTGCAGCCATGCGGAGCAGCGCTCCGGTCGCAACGACGATGAGTGCCGCCAAACACATCGTCCGCTCGGGCGCTAGCGGAGGCGCGGTGCAGTTGCCTGACGATGTCGGGCTTGACGCGATATTGGCGCAGCGCTGCGGCGGACGCCGCGTCGGCGCCTCGATCGACTTCTTCCCCTCGGGCGTGTCGTGCGGCGGAACGATCGCCATATCGCGTCAGGGCGTCGGTTTCCAGATTCGGGTGAACTGGCTGACGGGAGGCGTCGAAGTTGTATCGACCGACCGACCAGCAGGCTGAGAGTATCGCCGGCTTCACGCTCGTGGAGGCGCTTGCCGCGCTCGCCGTGATGTCGGTCAGCATGGCCGCCATCGGAGCGCTGGCGAACTCCAGCATGCGCTCCGGGCTTTACGTCGAGCGCCATCTCGCCGAGATCGAGACCGCCCGCAAGATCATCGCCGCTATGCCATCGCGCAACGATCTGCGATTGGGGTCCTCGAACGGGGTGCTCGACAACCACCAATGGCGGATCGACGCGTCGCTGCTGCCGAATGATCTGGCGCCGGCCAAGGCTCAGATAGTCTGGGAGCCGCAGCGCATCGCGCTGCATGTGCTCTCGCCTAACGGCGCATCGATCCAAATCGACACTGTGCGGCTGCGCAGGCGGACCGCACAATGAGACGACCGCGAATTCACGAAGACGGCAACCCTCTCGCCGGCTTCACCTTGATGGAGGCGATGCTGGCGCTCGCCCTGATGGCGGCGATCGTCATGGCCCTGGCGACGATCGCCTCGCAATGGCTGCCAAATTGGCGACGGGGATTCGTCGAACTGCAACGGGCTGATCTGTTGAGTCTGGGCCTCGAGCGCATGGTGGCGGATATCTCGGCCGCCGAATTTATCACGCCCAATGGCGTGGCGCAGGAGGTGTTGTTTGAGGGCAAGGAATCATCCGTCACATTCGTGCGCAACGCATTCGGCCCGGATTCGCACCCGCATCTTGAGATTGTGCGTCTCGCGGAAACGCGCGACGACCGCGGCTATGCGATGGTGCGCACCCGGGCGGCGTTCACGCCATTGCCCCTCGGTGCGACTATTGCGACCCAATATGCATTCGCCGATCCGGTTGTGCTGACGCGCGCCCCGTTCCGGATCTCCTTCGCCTATGCCGGACCGTCGCGAACCTGGCTCGCGTCGTGGGGGCCCGACAAGGACCTGCCAAAAGCGGTGCGCATTTCGGTGCGCGACGCCAACAATCTTCTCTTGGCTGCCTCGACCGCAGCGCCGATAAAGGTTATCGCGAACGGCATTCTGGCTGCGACGACGCCATCGGCTGCGGATGAAACGCCCCAGCCCGGCGCAGCAGAAGCGACGCCGGCTCCCGAGCCGAACGTCCCGCAGCAACCGCAATGAGACCGTTCAGCAAGAGCCCCTCGGCGGACAACGGTTTTATTCTCGTGGCCGTCTTGTGGATGGTCGCCGCGCTGGCGACGCTCGCTTCGATCTACTCGATCTATACAGTCAGGACCGCTGCCGGCTCGCATGTCGCGGATGAGCGCCTGCAAGCTGAGGAATCGATCCGCGCCGGCGTCGAGCTGGCCGCCTATCAGGTGCTCGCCTCGCCCGAGGCGGCGCGCCCCACCCACGGCGCCTTCGACGCGCGGGTCGGACGCACCCGAATCTCGGTTCGCTATCGCTCCGAAGGCGCCCGCATCGATCTGAACGTCGCCCCCAAGGACTTGCTGATCGGACTTCTCAAGTCGGTGGGAGTCGGCGAAACAGAAGCCGCGAGCTATGCCGATCGCATCATCGGCTGGCGCAAGAAAGCCGCGCCAAATGTCGGAGATGTCGAGGCCGATGCCTACAAGACCGCCGGCATTCCCTATGCGCCGCGCCAGGCCCCGTTCAACGATGTTCTCGAACTTTCGCTGGTGATGGGAATACCCGCGCCCGTGGTCGAGCGCATCCTGCCGGACGTGACGATATACAGTGGCCAGCCGCTTATCGACGTTGTCAACGCCGACGCCACGGTGCTTGACGCCCTGCCCGGCATGACGCGCGACATTCTGCATGAAGTGCTGGCCGCCCGTGCGCAGAATCCAAACGATGGCAAAGCGCTGATGGCGCTGATGGGCCCCGCCCGTAACCGAGTCACCTTGGACGGCGGAAAGGCGCTGCGCGCATCGGTGCGGGTTGAGCTTGAACGGGGAAGACGCGTCGAGGCCGAAGTGGTCTTTATGCTGTCCAACAGCGGCAACGATCCCTTTGACATCGTCTACTGGCGCGACGATTTC
>Ga0075030_100002631_pt1 | contig 16311 bp, 12 predicted proteins | sample LitLauG_LLR_2012_FD_71393 | JGI IMG/M metagenome (GOLD analysis project Ga0075030, IMG submission 71393) | Freshwater sediment microbial communities from Pennsylvania, USA - Little Laurel Run_MetaG_LLR_2012 | ecosystem: Environmental > Aquatic > Freshwater > Creek > Sediment | place: USA... | reverse complement strand
GTCGTACAACTCTTCTTGCCGGTCGATCTTTTCCTGAGCGCGGTCGCGGGCTTCCTCCTCGCGATCCCGCTTTTCCTGTTCTTTATCGCGCGCTTCCTGTTCGCGATCGCGCTGCTCCTGGTCTCTGTCTTGAGCATCTTGCGGATTCTGCAACGACTCGAACGCGCGAGGTTGGGGCGGCTCGAAACGCCTGGCCCGCGAAACTGCCGGACTCAAGAGCAGGCTTGCCATTGCCAGCCAAAGAATTCCGTTCTTGCTGATCGAATTACCCATCATTACACCTTGTTCCTTTCCTTCTTTGAAGAGTAGTTCTGCGCGGGCGCAGGTGCTGAAGTGCGCTCTCGCTGCTGCAGTTCCTTGCCGACCACGCGGACCTTGAACAAAATTCCGCGCGATTCGATTTTCTGGCGAATCGCTTCGAGCTGTGCCGGAGTCACTTCATCGGGACTGTGCGCGACGTCCAGGAGGACGCGTTCCAGTTCGTCGAGGATGCTAGCCAGTTGCGCATCGCCTTCGTTCAGCGCGGTCTGGCGGTACAGGCGATTTTCCTCGAGCAGGTCTTGTGCGCGGTGCTGTTCAGCGGAAATGTTCACCTGCTTTTGGTTGCGATCCCGTGGTTCTGTGTTTGAGAGTTCGACGAGCATCATTTCCGTGCGGCCCAGGTGCGCACCCACAGCAACCACCAAAATTCTTTCGCGCACTTGCTCCTGGCTAACTGTGACGTTGCCCGGTGAAACTGGTTTGGAAATTCTGCCGATATAAAATGCGACGAGGACCATGGCCGCGAGCGAGCCGATTGCCGCGAGGTGCTTCGGTTCAAGCCAGGCTTGCCACCAGCGCGATGGTCTTTCGGGCAGGCGGGGAGCGATCTGTTGCCAGACCCGGCGCCCGTACCCCTCGCCGGGATCAGGAACGGGCAAAGTGTCCAGCGCCGCAAGCACGGCTTCGATGCGCTTGAGCTCGGTGCGGCAGCTTGTACACCGAGAGAGGTGGCCGGCAATTTCGGTCCTTTCCGATGCCACGCCTTCGAGATAAGCGATCAACTCTTCTTCAGTCATATGTTTCATGATTCCATTCCCATGGCGCGAGCCTGCTCGCCTCTACCCACGAAAGGCTGCAAGGCTTGCCGGAGTTTTTGCACCGCGCGAAAAACGGTGTTCTTTGTTGCGCTCGAGCTCGACTTCAAGACAGCGGAGATCTCCTCGATGCCGCAGCCTTCCCAGTGCCGCATCACGAAAGCGGTTCTCTCTGCGTGCGAAAGAGCGGCCAGCGCGGCCTCCATCTGTTTTCGGAGTTCCCTACTTTGTGCGAGACGTTCGGGCGTCGGCTTTGCGTCTTCCACTTTGGCCATCGGATCGTCTTGGATTCCCTCTTCGCTGATGGGTTCGTGAAGCACTCTTCGCGCGTCTTCTTTTTTGCGGTGACGCATCCGGTCGATGGCGTAGTTCGCCGCAATGCGATAGACCCAAGTCCCAAAATTTGACGTACCGGCGAAACGGGCAAGATTTTGATAAGCGCGCAAGAAGGCTTCCTGGACAACTTCCTCGGCGTCTTGCCGGTTGCCCGTCATGCGGTAGGCAAGACGGAAAACGGTCCGGCTGTGGCGCTCGACAAGAATCCGAAAGGCATCACGTTCGCCCGCGAGGGTGCGCTCCACGGCTAAGGCATCGTTTGCAGCGATGGCCTGGGCGTTTTCGCTGGTCGCTGGCATTCGATTCATTAGACAGGATTATGGAGCCGCGGTTAGGTGCCGACTATCCTGTTTTGACTGAGTCACTTAGCCCGGCTCTGAGCGCGTGTCGTGATCCTGCCGCCCGGGTGCGAAGGTGGATGGAAGACCCCGCCGGTCTATCTGCGGTATCATAAAGGCGGGGGCGACAGCGAACTTCTGCGGGCTGTTGCCTTCGATTTAGGGAGACCGGATTGATTCCACGGTACACACGCCCGGAGATGGGGCAGGTCTGGAGCGACGCCAATAAATTCGCAAAATGGCTGGAGGTGGAACTCGCCGCCACCGAGACATTGGCCGAAGCCGGACTGGTTCCGAAAGAAGCTGCGGCCACCATTCGTGCACGTGCGAAAGTCGAAGTTGGGCAGATCCATCAAATCGAGTCCCGCGTGAAGCACGATGTAGTGGCATTTACCATGGCGGTTGGAGAATCGATCGGCGATCCTGCTGCCGCGCGCTGGCTGCACTACGGGATGACCTCCAACGACGTGGTGGACACGGCGCAGGCGTTGCAGATTCACGACGCTTCGAAGTTGATTGAGAAAGATCTTGTGCTCTTCGGCGAAATTCTAGATCTTCGCGCGCACGAATTCCGCCATACCCCTCAGATCGGCAGGACGCATGGAATCCATGCGGAGCCGATCACATTTGGATTAAAGATTGCCAACTGGTTTGCGGAAAATCAGCGAAACATTGGGCGCTTCCGCGACGCGGCTGCGCAGATAGCCATCGGAAAGATTTCAGGAGCAGTCGGGAACGCCTCGCACCTGGGCCCGGAAGTGGAAGAGCGCATCTGCCAGCGGCTCGGCTTGCAGGTTGCGCCGGTAGCGTCTCAGGTGATTCAGAGAGACCGGCATGCGCAGTATTTGAGCGCGCTGGCGCTGATTGCAGCGACACTAGAAAAGATTGCGCTGGAGATTCGTCATTTGCAGCGCACGGAGGTTCGTGAAGCCGAAGAACCGTTTGGCGGAGAGCAACGCGGCAGCTCCGCAATGCCGCACAAGCGGAATCCGGTTTCCTGCGAGCAGATTTGCGGACTGGCGCGGATCGTGCGGTCGAACATGCTGGCGGCGTTTGAAAACGTGGGGTTGTGGCACGAGCGCGACATTTCGCACAGTTCGGTCGAGCGCATCATTCTGCCGGATTCGACGATCCTTGTGGATTACATGCTGGCGAAGATGATTACGATTGTCGGGCAGATGCGAGTTTTCCCCGAGCGCATGAAGAAAAACCTCGAGTCCACGCACGGCCTGGTTTATTCCGGGCAGCTGTTGCAGGACCTGGTGGAAAAAGGGATGCCGCACGACGAGGCTTACAAGACGGTTCAGGAAAACGCCATGGCGGCCTGGGAAGCGGACACAAGCTTTCATGACAGGATTGGGGCCGATAAGCGCGTTGCAAACTACCTTGACGCGAAGGCGCTGGCGAATACGTTTAATTTGCAACGCCAGCTACGCTATGTGGATGCGCTTTTCGACCGCGTTTTTGGAGCGCACCCGGCCGGAGAGACGGCTGCTTCTTCCTCGGGAAAGACTTCAGCAGCGAAGCACTAACTCCATCCAATTGAAATTTTTGAGAGCTGGAATCGGGGTTATTCGACGCGCTGGACGTAGCGCGCTTCGGACGTGTCAACTTTGATGCGGTCGCCTTGGTTCACAAACGGAGGCACGTTCACGACGAGGCCGGTTTCGAGCGTCGCTGGCTTCATCACCGCGCTGGCGGTAGCTTTCTGCAATGTGGGTTCGGTCTGAATCACTTTCAATTCCATGGTATCGGGCAGATCCACGCCAATGGGCTTTTCTTCGTAGAACTCCACCTTCACGATCGTGTTAGGAATGAGGTAGTAGACGGTCTCGCCGAGCATGTCGCGGGTCAGGTGCATCTGTTCGTATGTTTCCGTGTTCATGAAGTGGAAATCGTCACCTTCGTTGTAAAGGTACTCGAATTCGATTTCATCCAGGATCGCGCGGTCAACGAATTCCTCGGCGCGGAAGCGGTAGTCGATGATGGCGCCCGTCTTCAGATTTTTCATGCGGGTTTGCATCGAGCCGCGCTTGTTGCCCGGCGTTCGGTGATCGACGCTAAAAATCGTGAAAAGCTGCCCCTCGTGCTGCACGACCATGCCGGGGCGGAGTTGTGTTGCTTTAACGCTGCTCATAGGCTCCCTAAAAAGTTGTCGAATTTCGGAAATTCCGGCAGGGCGCTAACCCTTAGGCAAGATTGGAGAAGGGACCTCTTCCCGGCCTTGCTCGCGGAATGACTCGAGGCACGCAAGGCGGAAATTCAAGCCCAGCGCGAAGATACAGTATAAAGGCCCGGAATCTATTCGGTCAATCAGGCGCTTGGCGGGGGTGGGCGACTTTAAAGGGAGAAGGGGCTAATATCGTTTCCGGGCGGCTATTGCCTTGCGTATATAATACGCTCGGAATAGGGGGACCACCACATGCCCGATTCCCTTTCTGATTTGGAACAGCGACGTGAAGTGCTTGCTCAGGGCATCACAGAGCTCAGCGACCTGCGCCCCGGCAGCATTACCGGGACCTCGGGCCGGTGCGGTAAACCAGAGTGTCACTGCCATCAGCCCGGTCAGCCGGGTCACGGCCCCAATTTCCGGCTCACCTATAAGGTCGATGTAAGACCATCTCGGAAGCGTTGCCCACCCCTGCGGCGATCAAGAAAGCCGAGCGAGAAGTGGAGGAGTTCCGGAAATTCCAACAGCTCACTCGTGAGTTTCTGGGGACCAACGCGGAGATCTGTCGTTTGCGGCCTCTCGATGCGCTGTTCCCGGGTACTCAGCTTCGCATGCGTTGTTCGGTCACCCCCTCTCATCCGGAGGCCAAAAGCGGACACCTTTCCGACTAACCATGTCAGGAGTTCTGAACTTATAGATTTATTTAATTTATGACTAGAGTCACGTTGATCGAATGAGTCGTCGCGCTCGAGCCTGTTCCCGACGCCCCCGTAAGTGTTAAGGTATAGGTGCCTGCGGGCGTCCCGGATACCGTGGTGGTGTTTTTCACTACTCCGGTACATCCCGCCCCCAGCACAACCATCACTATCGCAAACCCCAGCGTCAGGCGGACTTGCCGCCGTCTTCCGGCAAGAAGGCCCAGTAGCGCAAGGATCGCCATCAGCCAGAGTGTCTTGGTGAGTTCCATGCGCTTGCCCATGGCAGGCAGCCTGGGGAAAATCCATCGCGGCCCTGGCTGCGGCCCCAGCATGCCCCGAGCGGTCGTAGTCACCATTACGTTCGTTGTCGAAGCACTAGATCCGTTCAGAGTCACTGAACTCGGCGAGATCGTGCAGGTCCCTGCTTGCGGTGCCCCGCTGCAGGCCAAGCTCACTGTTTGACTGAACCCGCCCGACGGACTGACATTAAGTGTGAAGGCCGCCGACTGGCCTGCGGTAATGGTTCCCGAAGTTGGTGAGGTCGAGAGGGAGAAATCCCCCGTGCTGCTTGAGCCAGTGCCTGTGAGCTTCACTGACTGGGGGCTGCCCGAAGCATTGTCGGTGATGCTCAAAGTTCCCGTGCGGGTGCCCGACGCCGTCGGCGTGAAGGTGACGTTGATCGTGCAATTCCCTCCCGCCGCCAGGGAAGTCCCGCAGTTGTCCGCTTCGGCAAAGTCACCGCTCGCCGCAATGCTGGTGATCGTCAAGGATGCCGAACCTGTATTGTTCAGCGTCACTCCCTGCGCGGCACTGGTCGTCCCCACGGTCTGACTGGCAAAGGTCAGCGAGGAGGGGGAAAGGCTGACTACAGGAGCCGAGCCTGTTGCTCCAGTGCCGGTGAGCTTCACGGACTGCGGGCTGCCTGAGGTGTTGTCGGCAACACTTAAGGTCCCGGTCCGGGTGCCCGACGCCGTCGGCGTGAACGTGACGCTGATCGCGCAATTTGCCCCGACCGCCACGGAACTCCCGCAGTTGTCAGTTTCGGCAAAGTCACCGCTGGCAGAAATACCTGTGATCGTCAAGGTCGCCGAGCCTGTATTGGTCAGCGTGACCGTTTGTGCGGCACTGGTCGTCCCAACGTTCTGGCTGGCAAAGGTGAGTGAGGTAGGGGAAACGCTAGCCGTGGTCGTGGGCCCTATCCCAGTCCCCGTCAGACTCACCATCTGAGGGCTGCCCGAAGCGTTGTCCGTAATACTCAGAGTTCCCGTACGGGTGCCCGACGCTGTCGGCGTGAAGGTGACGTTGATCGTGCAATTCCCTCCCGCCGCCAGGGAAGTCCCGCAGTTGTCCGCTTCGGCAAAGTCACCGCTCGCCGCAATGCTGGTGATCGTCAAGGCCGTGCTGCCGTTGTTGGACAACGTCACTGTCATTGCTGCGCTGGTGGTCCCAACCGCCTGGCCCGCAAATGTCAGCGCCGTGGGCGAAACGCTCGCCGTGGGCGAGTTTGAGGTCCCAAAGAACTCTGTCATGTCCGGAGCGCTTGCAGCACCACCCAATCCGCTAATACTAGCGCCCACAATCTCGGCCATCACTCTCAAAGTGCTTTCATGGGCATAAAATCCGGGAGAGGCAGTAGGGCCGGTCGATTGGTAGTTTTGCTTGACGCCCTTGCCCATCATGAACCAGTAGACCAGGCCGCCACCGTTGGCATTGTCGGCATTCGACTCATCAAACGTGACGATGAGGACAGTGTCGCCGGTTGTTGGGTTCAGGTGTCCGCTGCTAAGTAGGGGTTGCACGACGTTATTCTGCAGCCATTGATCGGGGATGGGACTTCCAGGAAGAGTGCAGTCGTGACCGTCGTCGCATAGGTTGGGAGTGATAAACGCATAATTCGGCAACGTGTTGTTGGCAAGATCATGAGCAAATCCCAAATTGGGGTCCTCAAAAGCGACGAAACGGTTCAGGCAGTTGCTCTGCACGTCAGAGATATACGGAATCGGGCTGTGCCTGACGGCGTACGACCCACTGTCTCCCCCGAAATAGCAGGTGCTGGGCAGGCTTTCCGCATAGCCCTTCCACGTCTTGCTTGCTGCCTGCACCTCCCGAACAATGTTATCGCCGCTGTACGGGAATCCGCAGGTGTTGGGGTTGCAGTTGTCGTCGTTGGTCGTGACCACTCCCCAGCCCAGGTCGTTGTAGTTGCCGATGGACGGGTGGGTTGGCGAGTAGTAGTTGGCCGAAAAGCTGCCCTGGTTTTTCAGGCTACACAAAAACGGCATGCTGGTGTTGTTCGGGCCGCAGACATCGGCGTAGTCGGTGTTCTCCTCCAGCACGACAATTACGTGCGGAACCTGCGGGACTTGCGCGAACGAAGTTGTCACCGCCATGAACAATACCAGGGCCAGTCCGAAGATAATTATTGAGAATGCCTTTGTCCTATCGAACATCGCACCGACACCTCGGCATAAAGAGTCTAACTCCATCGAACTTGTCAAAGAGTGCCAAGCGGGTCCAGCAGGTATTCAATTTTTTCTCGACTCATCGCCCAAGCCCCTCAGCCTTTGCCCCGAACGCCAGTCTAAGACTCTATTGCCCCTCAGAAACTGTTTGAAAGGCTAAATTAAGTACAGGTATTTACGCTGTCCCACAGGGCCATGACGATTTCAGGACTTCTACCGTCTGTTAGGATTATAGTTTTTCTTGGATAATCAAATCGTAGGCAGGTTGAAACCCCTGCCCCGCAAAGCTCCGAAGGCCCCTCGCTGGTTATCCCGAGTGGCCTTCAAATTTTTAAGGCCACAATTTTTCGTCTCTCCGGTGTTCTTTTATTCCAGTTCTCCGTACGGTCATGCACGTGACGGGTTTGAGATAATCATTTTCCTTATCAGAAGCACTGTTCTGAATGGTGAGCCGGGCTTGTCGTATTCCGGAATGAATACCTCATCCGCAGTTTTCTTTACCCCATATTCCCAAATTTCATCGGGCTCTCTCAATATTTCGGGTATCCAAGACAGCGTTTGTGACCGTTTCTCGTTTATTGTGTATTCGCCAAAACCCTGTGGATGCTCAAGACCGGGATGCTCTAGAGCGTAGAGCGGCAGTGCTCCTTCCGTAAGCGTGACGGTCGCTCACTGACTCCCCGCGTGAGCTTTGGCCAGATCATCGAGATAGTCGGGCTTGCTCTGGTCGCGGATGAGATGCGGATAGCGGGAGCCACCGTGGTAATCGACATTGCATGTCTTGTAGTAATCGTCGACTACAACGAGCAGAGCGATGGGCTGCGAGCTATCCTTCGCTACTTTGATCGCATCTTCAAGAAGATCGTGCGTGTAGACGCGACCGTTGACGCCGACTATTTTCATCCCTGTAGTGATGCCCGCGTTGAATGCCGGGCCGCCAACGATCGAGTCCTCAACGTTGCCGTCCTCTCCAACTTGCAAACCAATGGAATACCGGTCTCCGGGTCCGCCTCTTCGCTGCTGTCCCCGAGGAGCGACGTCGTTCAGGAGGAACTTCCATCCACTGTTTTCAATTCCGCCGAGCGGCGGATTGGGCGACGTTGAAGTCAGCCTGTCGTCTAGGAAACTCGCCCAGTCGTAAGGCACAACCGAGCTCAAGGCGTGAACGATATCGTCGAATGTGTAGGTCTTCACTTCGGGCCCGTTGTTCGGCCCGCCGTAAAACAGATGAGTGAAGTCTTCGAGGGCCTTCTGTCCGTGGCTTTGCTGATTGATGATGGTGGCCACTTCTAGCCATAATAGGTCGCCTTCGTCGTAGTAATCGGCGCCCCGGCGCCAGTTGGTCCAGCCTCTGGAAAACCCAAAGCCCTGGCCAACCGCCGTATCAAGCAGCGGCCGCCACGTCCGGCCTGGGCGGCCCAGGCCGAGGGATGCGGAAATGTTCGCGAGATTGTCGCGATACTGTTCGGCCGTCCAAATGCCGCTGCGTGCCGCAAGCAGCGGGCCGGCAAATTCCGTAAAGCCTTCATAGTCCCAGAGCAAATCCGTTTTCATCGGGACTTCATAGTCCGGGGTTGTCAAATCAGCGGGTCGTCGGAATTTTCCGCTCCAGGAGTGGGCGTACTCGTGTGCGAGCAGGCCTCCCAGGGACAACCCGGCGTCGGGCGAGAGAAGCACGCGCTCAGGCAAGCGGCTGTCGTTGCACTCATGGTGTTCCAGGCCGAAGTGGGCGACATGGTCGCTGAGCGTCAGCAGAAAATGATATTCCTGGTAGTGGCGCGTGCCGAAGAGTTTTCCGGCCTCGGCAACCAGGTTCGTCATGCCCTTCTGCGCTTCCAGACTCATCTCGAGTGCAGCTTGGCTGTCGGCAACGATATCAATCTCGTGGTGGATCGGCTCGCCCGGCGGAGTGATGTCGATCGCGCGATAATACTGGCCGGCGATCACGGGTGAATCGACGAGGCGGTCGAGCGCGACAGCTGAGAAGGAGACTTGGTTGCCAGATTGACTCTCGACATGCTGGGGCGTGCCGAATTTCCACCCGACGGGCAAAATGAGGGTCGGTTTGAAGATGATCTTACTGACGGGTGGTCCGGCGGGATACAAGACATTCTGGTTCCATTCGATCACCAGGAGTTTATCTGTGGCCGACGGAGCAGAAGTTGCGAATCCGCCGCTGCCCGGTTCGAGATAGTCGAACGCGACATCGAGATGGTCCGCGCCCGCCGGCACGTCGACGTGAAACGTGAAATTGTCGAGCAGATCGCGCTGCCAGCGAATCGTCTTGCCATTCGCGGTGAATATCAGCCCGGTCAGGTTCCCGATCGGTCCGTCCGGCCCGTGCTCGCCGGGGATCCATTTCGGATAGTAGAGCGTCAACGGTCCCGGTTTGACGGGTATAGTCTCGCGCGTGCGCACGATTTTCTCAGGCGCCAGCGTTGCGTCGACCCTGATTGAAATCTGACCGGATTGAGCGAAGGCAATAGAGGCATCCAAAGAGAATAAAATGGCAATGACAAACAGCAACGTGCAGCGATAGAGATTCATCCAACGCTCCTCAAACAGTTTAATATTTCGGCTGATTTACAATTTGGACCTCTTGGATTCCACATCGTGTGCTTTTTCCCTCTTTGTATACAACGAGTTACAACAGCAGGCTCGCAGCGGGATCCCCGGGCTTCCGACGCTGGTTTTTGCCGGTGTGACGACCCCGCTCGCCCCCCGCGGGAATCGTTTGCGGAGTAGTCTAACGCCCAATTCATTTACAATTGGACCCGGTAGAGTCAAGTCCCGATAAGCGCTACCGGACTTACAATAACTCTTTGCAGTTTTGAGGCTTGACCGCCGTCCAACGTCTCCATGCCATGAAACGTCCCTTTCAGGTCACGATGCTAGGTTGGCTGTTCATAGCCGTGGGGATCCTCAGTACGATCGATCATCTTTTGAAAAGTTCACTCGATCGCTCGATCGTCCCTATCTTGCTCGTTGGAACAATCGCTATCGTGGCCGGCGTGTTCTTGCTCCGGGGTGCAAGGTGGGCTCGCTGGCTGGTTCTAGCCTGGCTTGCCTTTCACGTTGTCGTGAGCGCATTAAACTCCCTGTCGGCTGCGCTGCCGCACTTCGTGCTCTTTTTGGTCGTCGGGTATTTCCTGCTGGGGCCGCCGACTTCCAAGTATTTTCAGAGGGCGCAACCAAAATGATGCGATTCCCTGGGATCAACTGCAGAGAGTGCTCCAACTCCTGGAGAGTAATTGGAAACTGACCCGCCACGGGCTTGCCGTACGCATTAACGGTCCTTCGGTGCCCCGGCCATGATTTTTTCGATTTCGGAGGGATCGCGGGGCAGATGCTGGCTCAGGAGTTTGTAGCCGGATTCTGTAATCAGAACGTCGTCTTCAATGCGCACGCCGAGATTTTCCTCGGGAATGTAAATTCCCGGCTCGACGGTCAATACCATTCCTGGCTGAAGCGGGACGCAGAAGTTGCCGACGTCGTGAACGTTGAGTCCGATGGGATGGCCGAGTCCGTGGATGAAATACTGGCCGAGCGGCTGGCCGTGGAGATCCTTGCCGTGGGAGTTGATGTAGTTCTTCGCGGCGGTGGAAGCGCTGGCTTCCGATTTGCAGAAATCCGCTCCGGGTTTCAGCGTAGACATGGCGGCGTTCTGGGCCCCAAGCACGATAGAGTAAATTTCGCGCTGGCGCGGAGTGAACTTGCCGTTGGCGGGGAGAGTGCGCGTGATGTCGGCAGCGTACCCTGAGTATTGCGCGCCGACGTCCAGCACGACGATATCTCCATCCTGAATTTTTCGCGCGAGCAGATCGTAATGCAGCGCCGTGGAATTCGGTCCGGCGCCGACAATGGGTCTGTAGGCTTCATTTTCTGACCCGCCCATGGCGTGGACTTCAACCATCTTCGCGGCGACCTGATACTCCATCAGCCCAGGGCGCATCATTTTCATGGCGGCAAGATGGGCGTCGAGGGAAAGGTCGACCGCCTTCTGAAGGAGCACGAGCTCGCTTGGAGACTTGATCAGGCGAGCCGACGCAATCTGGCTGCGGATGTCGTTCCACTTGACTTGGGGGGCAGTCTGCTTGAGCCAGTCCAGCGTTTCTTTTTCGTGGGGATAGCCTCCGAGTTCTTTCTGATACGGAAGAATGGTGGACATCTCCGGATACAGCTTAGCGAGCTTCTCAACAGTCGCCTGCATCTCCGCGACGGATTTCACGGCCGCGAATCCTGTAGTTTCAGAAATGCCATTGTCGGTGGGAGCGAGGCGCACGCCATTCCATTTTTCCATGCGCGGATCCTTTTCCGGTAGAAACAGAATCTCGCGCGGGCCATCCCAAATGTCTTTCGACGGCGTGCCTGATTTCGGCGCGGGAATAAGGATGAGCGCGGCGCCTTCTTCGTTGTGGCCTGTGAGGTAGTAGAAGTTCTCTTCTTGAGCGAAGACGTAGATTTGCGAAGACTCTTCGCGCCCCGCGAGGCCCTGCAAAATGACGGGAGCGTCGAGTTGCAACGCAAGCTTTGCGCGTCGTTCGGCGTAGACGGCATTCGGTTCGCGCTCGCGGCGTTCCTGCGCGGAACAAGTCGTGGCAACACAGAGAATTCCAAGGAGCGCTAGCAGACCCGGGAGTAGAAAATATTGGGAAACAAGCTTACGGGGCAGATTCGCTTGACTGCTCATGATGCACCTCGTTTGCGCTAAGTTATGATTCACCTTAATGGAGTAGGTGATTGTACCCGATGGGAGTCGCGTTCCGCAGCGGACAAATTTGTGGGGAGGGAAGTCTGTGCGCTCATTTTTGGAAAAACTCGATTAGGAGCTCGGAAACGCGGGCCGGCTCTTCGTGCTGCACCCAGTGCGTGGCATCGGCAATGGTGAAGAGTTCGCCGTTTGCGCAATACTTGAGACTGTCGTGAGCCATTTCGGCGAGCAAAAAGCGGTCGCGTTGGCCCCAGATGATGCGCGTGGGAGCAGTTACCGCGGGGTTGAAAAACCTGGCTGGAGCCCGAAGCAACGCGCGGTACCAGTTGATCATACCGGTCAGAGCCCCGGGTTGCGACCACGCCGCGCGATATTGATCGAGGTCTTCTTGAGTAAAAGTGCCCGCGCGGCTCGAACTGACTAAAGATCGCGTGCCGATATGGAAGTTGAATGAAGAAAAGATCAGTTCCGGGAGCCAGGGAAGCTGAAAGAAGAACATGTACCAGCTCCGCAGCAATTGACGAGGCTGTGTCATCAAGTAGCGGCGCATGACCGAAGGGTGAGGCACGTTCAGCACAGCAAGTTTTGCGATGCGCTCCGGATGCAGGATGGCCGCGCTCCACGCCACCATGGCTCCCCAATCATGCCCGGCGAGGTAGATTTTTTGCTGGCCCAGCTGGTCGGCGAGAGCGATTACATCGGCGACGAGTTTTGGCAAGGAATAGGACGCGACTCCGCGCGGCTTGCTGCTCAGATTATAGCCGCGCTGATCGGGAACGATGACGCGGAATCCTGCCGTTGCCAGTGGTTCAATCTGCTTGTGCCAAGAATACCAAAACTCAGGGAAGCCATGGAGCAGCACCACGACAGGGCCGTCTTGCGGGCCAGATGCTACGGCTTGCAATTCAATTGCACCATTTCTGAATTGGGTCTGGCTCAAATAAAGCACTCCGGACGGTATGCCACTTGTCGCACCTTTACCTGATCGCGATTGAAATTCCTGCGGGTTAGGTCTTATCCGGCTGAAAAACCGAGAGCAGGATAGCCGCATAGTGGCAAGCGCTGCCGGCCATGACAAAAAGATGCCAGATGACATGACTAAAAGGAATCTTCTTGGACGCATAGAAAATCACACCGATCGTGTACATGATGCCGCCGATACAAATCCACAGCACACCCTTCGCGGGGACGTGGGTGAAAATGGGCTTCGCCGCGATCAGTCCGAGCCAGCCCATGAGAATGTAAAAAGAAGTGGAGAGAATGGGAAAGTGTTCGACGAACCAGAGCTTGAACAGAATTCCGGCCAGAGCCAATCCCCAGACAACCCCGAATAGCGACCAGCCCCAGCCACCGCGCAAATTGACGAGCAGGAATGGGGTGTAGGTGCCGGCAATCAACAAGTAGATGGCGCAGTGGTCAAAAATATGAAGAGCGTGTTTCAAGCGGGGCGAAAAAACTCCATGGTACAGCGTGGAAGCGGCATAGAGGCAAACCAGGGTGGAACCATAAATGGAGCAAGCGGCAATGGTCCAAGCACCACCGCGCAAGACAGCCAGCGTAAGTAGAATCACGAAACCCAGAACACTCAGGGCCAGGCCGACGCCGTGCGTGACTGTATTTGCCAGTTCTTCGAGCGTGGAACGAGAGGCAAAAAAACGTTTCATCGAGTTGCCTACCAGACACAATTGTTCTCCCTTGCGGCGACCAGCGCAACTGATATCCCCCGGACTGTTCGCTTTGTATCTAGAAACCTGGAGCGCCGGAAGTAGCGGGGCGCATTTCGGGGGCGTTGACGCCGAAGCGGAGATGAGCGAAATAGGTTTGAGAAAGCGACATGAAGCCAGTGTAGAGGTAGCCCCAGACAAACAGCAAAAGAAATGGCACGGTCGCGTAATTTTCGTTGGAAATGGCGTAAACGATGGTCAGCGAGAAATACAACCCCAGCAAAACTTCGGCGTACGGCATCCAGCCGGCTTTATTCCTGTAAGATTTCTTCGCGAAAGTTCCCTGCTTGCCTTCAATCCTGAATTTCGGAGTGCGTGCAAATTCGCTTTTCTTTCCGATGATGGCCTCGATTACGGCTTGGGCGTTGCGAACGGAAATTCCGATTCCCGTGGCCATCACAAAAGGCAGATAGAGAAATGTGCGCCACCAAGTCTTGGGATGGAGTTCGCGTTGTGAAACTAGATAGAAACTTGAGATCGAGCAGGTCGAAGCGAGGAAGAGCGGCAGGTCAATCAGCAGCATCTGGAGCCACCCCTGATAGAAACGGACAATCATGGCCGGCAGGAGCATTGTGGAGAGCAGCACCATCAGCGGATAGCTGATGTTTGCCGTCAGATGGAAAAATGCTTCGGCTTTGACGTGCCATGGCGCATCGGATTTAATAACTTTCGGCAGGATTTTCTTCGCCGTCTGCATCAAGCCTTTGGCCCAGCGCGCTTGCTGCGCTTTGAAACCGTTCATGTCCACGGGCAATTCGGAAGCGCACTCGATCTGCGGCAGATAGAGAAACTTCCAGCCTTTGAGTTGCGAGCGGTAGGACAGGTCGGTGTCTTCGGTGAGCGTGTCGTGCTCCCAGCCGCCGGCATCGTCGATGGCTTTGCGGCGCCACACGCCGGCGGTGCCGTTGAAATTGAAAAATGTGCCGCGGCGTGAACGCGCGCCGTGTTCCACCACGAAGTGGCCGTCGAGCAGAATCGTTTCCACATTCGTGAGCAGCGAGTAATCGCTGTTCAAATAGGTCCACCGCGTCTGCACCATGCCAATTCCGTCCCCACCATCGGGATTCATGAAGTAGGGAATCGTGAGCCGCAGAAAATCGGGCTCAGGCATGAAATCCGCGTCGAAGATCGCAATGAATTGACCTTTCGCCGTCTTCAAGCCGTTTTCAAGCGCGCCTGCCTTGTAGCCCTCGCGATTGGCGCGATGGATGTAGGCGATGGGCATGCCCTGAACGGCATGGCGTTCGACGCAAGCGCGTGCAATGGCGCGAGTTTCGTCAGTGGAATCGTCAAGCACTTGCACGTCCAAGAGTTCGGCGGGGTAGTCGAATCGCGAGACCGCATCCACAAGACGTTCGATGACATAACGCTCATTGAAAATGGGAAGCTGGATCGTAACGCGCGGCCAATTCTGCACTGGTGGCGGCACTGGCGGAACGTTTTTTGAATACATAAAATAATCGTACACCAGCCAGTAGCGGTGCAACCCGTAAAGAGCCAGCACGAAAAGCACGATGAAGTAGGGAATCATCATGGCCAAATCGAATGCATTGGCGTGATAGATGCCTGCAAAAGTCCTGTCCGTAATCTTGTGCCAATACTGACTGATGGCGTTCTGCGCCGCGAGAGAAGCCAGTGCTAAATGAAAGGTGTACATGTCTGAAATGGATTCAGTGATCGTTTAAGCTCTTTGCGTTAGAGTCAGTGAAGGCAATTATAAGGCAAAACCTCGAGAAGGGTGAAATCTGCCTGACCGGGGCGTCGCTCGACACTTTTTTCGCGCAGCTCCTCAGCCTCAGGGAATCAGAACAATTTTTCCCGCGGCTCCGGGTTCGAGAATATCCATGTGAGCGCGGGTTGCTTCTTCGAGAGGAAACTCCTTGCCAATGATTGGGCGGAGCGTGCCGTTCTCCATTCCGGCGCAGATTCCTGCATGAATCTCCGCTTCTTCCTGAGGAGAAATGCCCCACAAAGTAAAGCCGCAAATGGATGCGCGGCGGCCCATCAATTCACGAGCGTTGATGGTGACTTCACCTCGATTGCCAATGACGATAACGCGGCCACGCTGTCCAATGAGCCGAGTATCGTTGGCCAAATTCACGTTAGCCAGCATTTCGAGGACCATGTCCACTCCCTTGCCTCCAGTGGCTTTTACGATTTGGTCCAGGTAGGTCGGCTTGGTGTGATCGAAGACTTCGTCAGCGCCTTCTCGCTGCACCAGGGCGAGTCCCTTCTCTGAGCCTGCTGTGCCGAAGACGGTAAGTCCCATGGCCTTTGCCATCTGAACCGCGGCCGTGCCAACACCGCCGCTCGCGCCGTGAACAAGCACGGTCTCGCCTGCCCGGGCATCCGCTGAAAAATGGAGCGCGTGATAAGCAGTTCCATAGGGGACCCAAACGCCTGCACCCTGCCTGAAATTAATTTTGTCCGGGAGCTTGTGGATCTGGTCTTCCTGAACGAGAGCAAATTCGGCGTACGCGCCGCTGACGGTTTTCGCCGTGTACACGCGATCGCCATGCTTGAATTTCGTCACGCCATTGCCCACGATTTCGACAACGCCTGCGGCGTCCGATCCAGGTGTGTAGGGAAGCGGGGGCTTGACGGCGTAGGCTCCGGCGCGCATGTACGTGTCATAAGGATTGACGCCAGCCGCATGAACCCGCACGAGCAGTTGTCCAGTTCCAGCTCTCGGCGTCTTGACTTCCTCTAGTTTGAGAACTTCAGGACCGCCGAACTCCTTTACGAGAATGGCTCTCATCGAACGCTTTCCTCCGAAATCAGAAATTCTGATTGAAT
>Ga0075030_100002628_pt1 | contig 16333 bp, 9 predicted proteins | sample LitLauG_LLR_2012_FD_71393 | JGI IMG/M metagenome (GOLD analysis project Ga0075030, IMG submission 71393) | Freshwater sediment microbial communities from Pennsylvania, USA - Little Laurel Run_MetaG_LLR_2012 | ecosystem: Environmental > Aquatic > Freshwater > Creek > Sediment | place: USA... | reverse complement strand
ACGTTTCTCTGCTACCACTGCAAGCACGAGTTCACCCCTCCGCGTAGCAGCAGAGGTGACGGGGTTCAAACGTCCCCTGAGCCGTCAGCCGTCAGCCTTCAGCCTTTAAGAATTTTCCTCAGCTACGGCCACGACGCCAACGAGGAGCTGGTCCGCCGCATCAAGACCGATTTAGAAAAGCGCGGCCACGATGTCTGGTTCGACAAGAACGAGATAAAGTTCGGCGACGAATGGCGGCGCGCCATCACCGACGGCATTTTGCAGAGCAACCGCGTGTTGTCCTTCCTCTCGAAACATTCCACCCGCGACCCCGGCGTCTGCCTCGACGAGATTGCCATCGCCATCGGTGCCAAAGGTGGCAACATCCAGACCATCCTCGTCGAGAGCGAGCGGGAGGTGCAGCCGCCGCCCAGCATCAGCCACCTCCAATGGCTGGACATGCACGACTGGAAAGAACGCCGCGCCGCGGGCGAGGCGGCGTGGGAGCAATGGTATCAGGCCAAACTCGCGGAAATCGTCGCCGTGGTGGAGAGCGACGAAAGTCGGCGCTTTGCCGGCGAAATTAAAACGCTCGAAGAACTGCTCAAACCGACGGCATCCGATTTCGCGGCCGATGCGCGCATCCGCCAATTGCTGGAGAAAAAACTGGTCGGGCGGACGTGGCTGTTTGAGGCTGTTGAAAACTGGCGGAACACCGCCGAGCGAGACGCACGCCTCTTCTGGCTCATGGGCGCTCCGGGCATTGGCAAGAGCGCCTTCGCCGCCCATCTCGCGCATGAATATGGCCGGGGCACCGTCATCGCCGTCCAGTTCTGCGATTGGAAGAAACCGGACCACCGCGACGCCAGCCGCATCATTCGCACGCTGGCGTTCCAGATCGCCACCCGGCTGCCCGACTATCGCAAGCTGCTGCTGACGCTGCCGATCATGACCGAATTGGACCGGAAGAATTCCGCCGAACTGTTCGACGGCCTGCTCACCAACCCCTTGAAGCTGTCCATCACCGGCGGACGCGAACGGTATTTGATCGTCATTGACGCGCTCGACGAAGCTGGCAGTGCCAGTGCCCAAGGCGGGGACGGACGCAACGAACTCGTTGAAGTCCTGGCCAGGTATGCCAGTCAGCTTCCCGACTGGATTGGCCTGGTCGTCACCAGCCGGCCGGAGTTTGACGTGACCACGCCCTTCCAGGCGCTGAAGCCATTTCCTTTCGAGACCAAATCCGCTGCCAACAGCGAGGACATCCGCGCCTACCTGCGGCACGAATTGGCGGCGCAACTCCAGAATCGCCCGGATGCCGACCGGCTCGTGGAGCAAATCCTGGAAAAGAGCGAAGGCGTGTTCCTCTATGTCGAAAGCTTTTGCGAGGACATCCGTAAAAACCATCTGTCATTGGATCGGCCAAACGAATTCCCGCAAGGACTCGCCGGCAAGTTCTACATGGACTTCCAGCGCTACTTCCCCGACCTGGAAAAATTCCGCAAAGATGTGCGTCCCGCGCTGCGTGTCATCCTCGCCGCCCGCGAACCACTGCCGGTGGAAATTCTCCAACGCCTCTTCAACTGGCAGGACGAGGAACTCCGCGACTTCACCCGGCCAATCGCCTCGCTTTTCCCGGTCACGAGAGAAACCGGCCAAGAAGTCACCAAGCCCTACCACAAATCGCTCGCCGATTGGCTCGTGGATGAGTCGAAAGCTGGGCCTTATTTCGTGAGCGTGATCGAAGGACATCGCCGCCTAGGCGAATTTGGTTGTGCTGCGGTGCTACAACGTTCTGAAATTCCGGGGTATCTTCTCAAACATCTTCCAAGGCATTTAGCACTTTGCGAAGCCTTCGAGCCGTTACTTGTGTTGGTGCAAGACCCCTACTTTATTTCATTGGCGCGTGAGGCCAAAAACATTATTGATCTACTCGAATGTTGTGCTGATGTTCAGGACTGTAGGATTCCAAAAGCAGAAACTCGTGACGGTCTCCGGAAGGTGTGCGGATTATTTCCTGAGAATTTGTTCGCAGTAAGGATGCATGATAAATGGTTTGTTGAGAAAAGACGGGATGGCTATGCGTTTGGAAATGTTCGCGATGACACCACTAAACCACCAACACATCCAAAACTGCTGCTTGGGATAAAATCCCTCGACCCGTGCAGGTTGATCGATGGCGGGAGGCCTCTGACTTCTTCTCCACACTGCGAGGATTGGGTTACAACATCCGATTGGTGACAGAGGCTCGACCAGATGGTTTTGATGAACGTTTGATAGAATCAATTGCTAGAGCGCTACATGAATTGTGGGTCGAGAGAAAGAAGTCTGCTGGATGGATCTATGCCTTAATTTCCTCAGATGAACGGCGAACGCATTGTGACTTGGTTCAATGGGAACGTCTGGCGAACGCGGATGGTCTCTTATGGGATGTCCGCATGAAGATTCAAATTCTTTTGGAAATCGGTTATGAAGTCGTGCCTCAAAAGGCTGGAAAGTCCGCCGAATTCGCAACGAACTCGAACGGCGCGAGAATGCCAGACTGACTAATTCACTTGAGCATCCTATAACATGCCGTCGCCTAAGTCCACGTCCCGCTTCCGCCCCGTCATTCGCGTCTTCGTCAGTTCGACGTTTAGCGACCTGAAGTCGGAGCGCAACGCGCTGCAGGCGCAAGTGTTTCCCCGGCTGGAGCAGCATTGCGCGCAGAACGGCTTTCAGTTTCAGGCCATTGACCTCCGCTGGGGCGTGTCGAGCGAAGCGGGTCTTGATCACCGCACGATGCGGATTTGTCTGGACGGACTGCGATACACCAATTAGACAAGATTAACAAACAATCATGAGCAATCTGTCAAACCGTCCCTATCACGCTTTCCTCAGCTACTCGCACAAGGACCGCGACATCGCTTTGAAACTCCATCGCTGGCTAACTCGCGACGCTGGATTTCAGATCTGGTTTGATGAGAACCACCTCGAAGCCGGCAGCCCGGTAGCGGCGCGCCTTGCCGAACAAATGTCCACCTGCCGCAATTGGATCGTGCTGACGTCAAAGCATGCGGTCGCCTCTGATTGGGTCAAATCCGAGCGCGATCAGGCACTCCATTGCGTAACCGAGAATCGGGACTTCTGCCTCGTCGCCCTACGCGTGGACGATTGTCCCTTGGGTCAGGCTTGGCCCTCGATGGCACGGTTCAACTGGTTGGATATGCCCGGAGGAGTTTTGACTCCCGCCATAGCACGGGAAATCATTGATCGGCTGGATGGCCGGGCGTGGTCGGGGCGACAAACCGGGTTGCGTGACGTTTATGTTAGCCGTGGCTGGCGACCCGCTGATCGTTCTTTTGCGGATGCGGTTTGTGAGGGATTGTGTGCCCGCAAGTGGCTGCTTCGACTCGTCGGCGACGCACCTGACCAAGCAACATTTTCTGCTGACCGCATTCGCGAAATCCTCTCATCCTGTTCTGGGCATCTGGTGATACTGCCACGACGCGCCTCCAGCGGCACACCAACCGAGCAGGATTATCGCTATATGACAAGGGAACTTGCCATGAGCGCTAAATTAGGAATCCCAGCACTGTTGCTTGCAGAGGCGGACACCCCATTACCACCGTCTTTGGCTTCCTCTGCTGTCCGTCTGGCGCTGGGTGAGGATTATCACGAGACTTGGATGGTTGAGCCTCCAGAATGGCTGGAGAAATTCATGGAGGAATTGAAAGCCCCGCCAGCACCGCAGCACCTATTTCTCGCAGCAGAGTTCAAAGAGAACATTGAGCGGGTGGCACATCTGCGCGATTTCATGGAAGCGGTGACCGGAATCCCCTGCCACATTGGCCGGGATTTTGAAGGACAAGGACTGCGCGATCAGATCGTGTCCGGCATTGCCTCCGCCTCAGTGGTGATAGCGAATCTTGCAAGTTTTGAAGAATCCGCTCCCGGTATCACGGGTGTGAATCTCAACACATGTGTCGAAGCTGGCATCGCGGTGGGTGCCCTCAGCGCGAGAGGAAAAAAGCCGCTCCCCGTATTTTTGACCGCCCAGTGCTCACCTGACGAAAAGGGCAGGACGGCACGGCTTCCTTTCATGTTCAGGGATTCCCAAATCACATGGTATTCCGGCGAGGCGGAGTTGTTGGGCCATTGCCGCCGACTCCTTTTGCCCTACCGGCGGAGGATAATGAACTATGAGTTTACGAAGCCAATTTGACCAATCATGCACCACCCAACCTCCACGCCTCGTTTCCGGCCCGTCATTCGCGTCTTCGTCAGTTCGACGTTTAGCGACCTGAAGGCGGAGCGCAACGCGCTGCAGGCGCAGGTGTTTCCCAAGCTGGAGCAGCTTTGCGCGCAGAACGGCTTTCAGTTTCAGGCCATTGACCTCCGCTGGGGCGATTCGACGTGGCGGCGATGGCGGATGATTTGCCACCCGCCTCGTCCGCTTTCAAGCCTCCGCCGACGAGCAGGAAATCTGGTACGGTGTGCTGCGCGTGCCGGAAGCGCACGACTAAACCGAATTTTTCCTTCCACTCAGGCGAGTCGCAGTTGCTAAGTGACCACATCTGTGTTTTCCTGTTGTCCAGAAAGATTGCCCACGCAAAATATTTTTGGAATTGATTGCATGATCTTCCAAAGTGAATAATGGATAGCAATGTTATAAAATAACGACTTTTAACCCTCATGGCGGAATCCCCAAAAACATTTCTCGGCAAGTATGAATTGCTGGAAGTCATTGGTGACGGGGCGGAGGGGCGCGTTTACAAGGCCATTTGCGCTGCGGACAACGTGCCAGGCGTGGCACGCGGCGAACTGGTAGCCGTCAAGCGGCTCAAAAGCACAGGCCACGAAAAGGAATCGCAAAAGTTTCTCCGTCAGGTAAAAATTTTAACCAAGCTGAACCACCCGAACATCGTCGGATATAAGGATTCGTTTGTCTGGCGCGAAACGGACCTTGGAGAGGACATCTACTGCCTTGTGATGGAACTTCTCGATGGAGAGTCGCTCAAAGCCTTGATTGAAAAAAAACGGGCTGGGCTTACGTGGGAGTTGACCGGCGGCATTTTGTCCCAAATCCTGCAGGCGCTGCAATATGCAAGCAAAAGCGGCGTCATCCACCGCGACCTCAAGCCGTCCAACATTTTCATCACCAAAAGCGGCGTGCCGAAGTTGATGGATTTCGGCATCGCATGGCAGGCCGAGGGCGAGTCAACCGCGACCAACGACGCGGCAAACGCCAAGGGCACGTTCGACTATATGGCACCGGATTTCGCGCTGCAGAGTGGCGGATTTCGCGGCGATGAACAATCGGACATTTTCAGCTTTGGCGTCGTCTTCTATTATACGCTGACGGGCAGCCTGCCATTCCCGCCGCTTGGTGGGCATGCTGACCGCGGCTATTACATCCGCTGGCTTGGACAGAAGCCGCCCAAGGCCGAATTTCGTCAGCCGGTCTTTCGCATTCTGACCCATGCTCGCACCTGCATTGCCAAGTGCATTGACTCCGACCGACAAGCACGCTTTAAAACTTTCGACGAGGTGGCGGCTGAGTTTATACAGATCGGTCCACGCAAACTCAAGCATGGCAACGAGGTTTACGAGTTCACTGACTGGCTTGGCAAAGGCGGGTTCAGCGAAGTCTTCCGAGCCCGGCGCACGAGTGACAAACGCGATGTAGCCATCAAGCGACTATTCGGCGTGGGAGATTCAATGCGCTTTTTACGTGAGGCAAAAATTCTCCGCAGCGCCAAGCATCCAAATCTCACGGAGTATTTGGATTTTATCGAGGTCAGCCTTTCCGAAAATGAGCGGGAGTTTTACCTTGTCCTCGAATATCTTGAAGGAATGCCCGGCGCAAGTCTCCGCGACCGCATTAAAAATTCAGAAAACGGCTTAGACCCAATCGAGACGCTGCAAATATTCGAGCGTTATTTAGACTGTCTTGAACACCTTCACAAGAATGGCATTATCCACCGCGATCTTAAACCTGGAAATCTCTACGCTCCCTTCGGCGATCCGGCTAACGCCAAAATATTTGACCTGGGCATTGCTTTTGATAATGAAGGCACTCGCACGCATGGACAGGTCCCAGGATCATTGGACTTCATGCCTCCAGAGTTTGCCAGCCAAACGGCCAACCGAGGAACACCTCAATCTGATATTTACTCAATCGGTGTTACGCTCCATCAGGCTTTGACAAGGAAGTTACCTTACCCGCGCTTACCTGAAAATGAATCTGAAGGATGGGTTGCTTTTTACAAAAGATGGCAAATGCCACAGCTGTGCGTCTTTGATCATCAGGTTTTTAAGGGACATCCCGAGTTAGCCTCGCTGGTAAATCGTGCTTTGGCACCGGCTCCAGAGGAGCGGTTTCCAACCGCCGCCGCTATGCGGGATGAAATCAGGCGAACATTACAGATGTTGCCACAGAGCGCGCCGCCACCTTCTCAAAGACACGCCCCCCAGAAAAACGATCCAAATACCAACCATAATTCTGATGGCAACAGAAGACCCGAGAATGCATCGCCAACACAAACCAAGGAATTAGCGCAAATCGATACTCCGAGTACCCAGGCTGCAAGTAATACCCACCGCATACAGCCTGACAAGTGGATGCCGAGAACCCACAAAGTTTTCATCAGCCATTCTTCAGTGAATGCCGCCATTGCCAATGAGGTGTGCAGGCGTCTCGAAGACCGAGGCATTGCCTGCTGGATTGCACCGCGCGACGTGCTGGCAGGGGCTTTTTACGGCGAAGCGCTTTTGAATGCGATCAATGCATGTCAACTTTTGGTATTACTGTTATCAGAGGAATCCAACCAGTCGCCACAAGTTATAAGGGAGATTGAAAGAGCAGCCAGTAAGGGAATCACCATCATCCCATTTAGGATTGATGATGTCAGGCTTTCAAAATCTCTTGAATTCTTTATTAGCACACACCACTGGATTAGTGCCATGTCACCGCCTTTGGAGACACATATTGATAAGCTCGGAGACCAGATATTTTTCATTCTGTCTCAGGGCTCAGAGCACGCCTTGCCTGGACGCCAGATCCCGGCAGTTTCGCTTGGAAATGCAAACACATTTAGCCGTGCAGTCGAAGATCCAACACGGATGGTAGGAGCAGCCGTTGGGAATTATATTTTAGAGAAACCCATTAGTGCTGGCGGAAGTGGTTTGGTTTATTTTGCACACCATCGCACCCTTGCGCAAGAGGTCTGTGTAAAAATATTCTACCCTTTTCGAACAGGCATGACATCAATTATCCCCACAATGTCACGGGGAATCCGTGCAGTTGCTTCCATCAACCATCCCGGCATTGTGAAAATAAAAGATTTTGGTTTCTTGAAGATTCTTGATGTTTCAACGTTCTATCTCGTCATGGAGTATGTCGAAGGGAAGAATTTAAGATCTTGGAACCTTGATCAACCCATCAACCGCGACGGTTTTATGGAACGATTGCGCCTCGCCCATAGTCTGGCTTTAGGTTTCCATATCGCCCATACAAGCAGGTATTTGGATGAATCTGGCTTCGAGCAGTGTGGGGTTCTTCACGGCGATATCAAACCAGAGAATATTTTAGTGCGACACGATAATTCTCCGGTAATCCTAGACTTCATGTTGGTTGATATCCTGCAGCTGACCAAAGAAAAGAAGCCAGACGCCCATGTTGAGGATGATTGTGATTTTGAAGCCAAAACTCGAATATTTGGCACCGCTGGTTCAATGTCGCCGGAACAATCCACAAAGGGAATAATGACTGTGAAGAGTGATATCTATAGTCTTGGAATAGTGTTGACGGGCCTATTTTCTGGGTTTGATTCTCCAATTCAATGGGCGAATTCAGGAAAGGAATTGCCTATATTGTTCCGGGGGATTTGCAATTTGCTTGATCCTTTGCGTAATTTGAACCCTAACGCTAGGCCTGATTCAATGGGGGTCGTTGCCAAAAGCCTTGAGAGTATCGCGAAGAGCCATGGGATGCTCCTTGGAAAGGAAGCTGCAACGAGGTCGAACATCTGGTCAAGAATCCGCAACGCGTGGGGCACAAGTCAACAAACGTAGAGAAGATACAATGCGAGCCAAAAATAAGAAATAGCCCTTACCTAAAAACCGCTTCAAAGGACAACGATTTAAGAATGCTATGAAAATTCGGGTGTATGATGGCTTCGTCAAGGTTGATAAAGTGGAGACCAGCGCCGGCCCGCGCGAGGTGGTTGTTGCCACCGATTCCGTCGCCTTTCTGGTATACAACAAGGATACAGACGAACTGTTGTTTGCCACCCAGGACCGTGCGCCGATGATGCGAACGGACAATCCCAATGGCACGATTTTGGAAGTTGGCGCGGGCCGTTTCGACACCAACATCGGCATCCGAGGACTGGTTGTGAAGGAACTCAAAGAGGAACTGGGCGTGACGGCAACCGAAGCTGAAGTTCTGGTGCTCAACGACCAGCTTCCTCTGGCCTTGTCCCCAGGAGTGTTGACCGAACGGCAATACCTGGCCTATGTCGAAGTGACAAGTGACCGTATCGATCCCACGAAACGGTTATACGGCGAGCGCAAAGAAGGCGAAGCAATTGCTCGGCGCTTCGTTCCCGTCAGGGAACTGTCGCGAATCCAGATTCATGACATGAAAACCTGGGCCTTGCTCCAATGGTTCCGCGCCCGGCAGTTAATTATGATATAACCAAACTCAGCGCCCAATCGCTGCGTCAATCTTTGTTTTTCACTTGCACGGGTATTCGGCATGGTTTTCGATGGATTTGTGCGCGATGGCGCAATCGTCACCATTCGTAGAGGAATTGCATCGGCCGCCACATGGCCAAGAACAATTCGACTTGCTGACACTTCAGCGGACACGCACATTGACCCAGGTGTTGGCTTCGGCGCCGGAAACAGGATCACGTGCTGTGATTTGGTGATGGCCTTCAGTGAGCAGCGCGATTTCTCGGTTGCCTTCCCGCGCGAGACTGAGTGAGTCACTCTGCCATTCGATATGGTTTGGTCCAGCTACCCGCAGATACATCCGCCGGCCTTGCTGCGGCAGATCGGCGTCCAAGAAGAGGGTTGTGCCTGGCAGCGGAAAAAGGATTTGGAGCGAGTCCGGTTTTGCAGATATTACGGCTTGGTCGCCAAGCCAATTGTCGCCGGTGGTAAACCAATCGCGGTATTCACCCCCCAAGCGCACGGCGCGGTTCGTGGTTGAAAGTGGCACATAATCATCAGGATTCTCAAATGAGGGAAGGTGTTGGGCGACAAACTTTTCCTTGATGGCACCTGAAGTCCACAGAAACTTCGGTTCTTTCAACCGTTTGCCGGTGATCGGATTGATCCAGCACTCAACCACATTCGTCGGTGGCAAATACCACGTGGTGCCGTAATGTTGGTGCAGATCCTCGAATAGTTCGTGCAGAATTGGCGCGGCACCGGTGACACCCGAGACGTTCTGCATCGGGGAACTATCAGCATTGCCGATCCAGACACCCACCGTGAATTCTGGAGTGTAGCCAAACGCCCAATTGTCGCGGAAATCAGAACTCGTGCCAGTCTTGCAAGCGACCGGAAAATCAAAGCGTAGCGATGACTCCGCGCCAAACGCCAGGGAGCGAGCGTCGTTGTCGCTAAGAATATCCGCGATCAAATAAGCAGTCTCGGCTTTGGCAATTCGCCGGGTGCTTAGCACGGTCAGGTCGTTACCAGTCGACGGGAGCAATCGATACGGACGGTATTCACCCAATCGCGCGAGACAGGCGTAGGCGTTGGCCAATTCGAGCAGGCGCGCCTCGGCATTGCCAATGGTCAAGCCGAGGCCATATTGTTCTGGCGCGCGATCCAACGTGGACAACCCGCATTGTTGGAGCAGGTGTTGCAACGGTTCGGGTCCGCCAACAGACGCGAGCACGTTGACGGCGGAGATGTTCAGGGAATTTGCCAATGCGACCCGATAGCGCACTGGACCGTAGCAGTGCCGGTTGTAATTGACTGGAGCGAACAGCCCGGTGGCGGTTGCAAATTCCGTTGGTACATCTGCCACCACCGTGGCTGGCGTCGCGCCGCGCTCCAGTGCCAGCAAGTAGGTGAATGGCTTGAAGGCGGAGCCTGGCGAACGCGGCGCCCAGGCACCGTTGACCTGCCCAGCCGCCGTGGAGAAATAATCCTCCGAGCCAACCAGAGCCAGCACATCGCCAGTGCGGTTGTCGAGCATCACAATCGCGCCATTGGAAACGTGCTGTGCCTGCAAGTTCGAGAGATGCACGCGTAAAGTTCTTTCCGCGAAATGATTTAGTTCCAGATCAAGCGTGGTTCGGATCGAAGGTGCGCGTGCTGATTTTTCGCGCATCTCGTCCCCGCTGGTGTTGAGCAGCAAATCAACAAAATGCGGCGCTTCAAAAACGCGTTGGGGCTTGGCGAGGTTCGCCGGCTCGTTCACCATGCGGTGGAGTTCCTGCTGTGTCAGCCAGCCCGCGACCTGCATTTGATTCAGAATCCATTGCTGCCGTTTGCGGACGCGGTCGAAGTGAGCGTAGGGATTCAAGCGCGACGGCGCTTGCGGCACCGCGGCCAGGAGCGCGCACTCGGCCGAACTCAGATCGTGCAACGGTTTCGCAAAATAAAACTGGGCGGCGGCGGCAGCACCTCGGTTGAAATTGCCGTAGTCGAGCCGGTTAAAATATTCGGTCAGTATTCGCTGTTTATTCCACACCTGCTCAAGCCGCATCGCCTGAACCGCTTCGATAAACTTCGTTCTGAGTGTCCGAGGTCGCGGTTCGGCCAGCTTGATGAGCTGTTGCGTGATGGTGGAACCGCCGGAGATGACGCGGCGATTCACAGCCAGTTGCCACATTGCCCGGAGAGTGGCCCGCCAATCAACCCCGTGATGATCCCAGAATCGGCGGTCTTCGGCTGCGAGGGTGGCCTCGATCAACGGCCGTGGGATTTCAGCATACGCAAGCTGGTGGCCGAAAGGACTGTCTTCGGGGCGAACGATCCGAAGCGGTTGATCGTTGCGATCCAGATATTCCGTTTCTGAAACCGGGCGGGCGAATAATTTCGGCGGCAACGGAACGAAGCGCAAGGCCCCCCAGCAAATCACCAGCAGCAGCCCTGCTCCGAGCAACGCACAGACCACGCGCCGCCGGAAGCTTCTGGCGCACACGCGAGCCCAGACATTTCTGAATGGTAAATTGATTCCCGCTGCGGTCTTCATGAATTCATTCTTGCAGGGTCTAACCTGGTTTGTGCGTCACGGCAGCCGCTCGCTGACGAGCGTTTGGGTTTCAGTGAAGCCGCAACGTTCTGGGTGATACATTTCCTCCACTTTTGCAGACGGCGCAGTGACGGTGCCGGCGGCGCGCACTCGCGCCACATAACGCAGCGTGTAAGTGCCCGGCTCCACCCAATCCGCAAACGACAGGCAGCGGTCCTTGCGAATCTCCTGGAAATCACTCACCCACCAGTTTCCATCCTCGGTCAACGAATTCGCCGACCGTGCCTCTTGCGTGCGGAATTCCGGATTGATTGCTTCGAGAATCGCCGGCAGAGCGTCGTCAATGACCACATAACGGGCTGTTTCACGGACGTTCAAACGCAGGCTCACCAGCACCCGGTCGCCCACGTGCAAGTCGCCTGGACCTTGCGGTTGGTTGTCGTCGTCGAGCCGGTCATAGCGGCGTTGCAAACTGAACCCGCGGTCTTGCCGGGGCTGCGGCGTTTCCGGCGGTCGCGCTTCGATGGATACGGTGGTGTAAAGCCGGTTCGTTGCCGCATTCAACAAGAGCAGAGTGGCATTGGCGACATTCGTGATTGAAAAACTTTGGGTAAACACGTTGGTTTGTTCATCTAGATGAAACGGAATTGATTGCCCGGCGTATTGCAGTTTGCCGTCAGTGGGCTGACGGTTGGTTTCGACCCGGCGCGCGTATTCCGTCAGTGCGAGCAGCGCCCAAGCGTTTCCCTGCGTCGTTGCCCAGTGTGCCTGTTTCTGTTCCCGCATCAAGTCGCTCACCAAGCGGTCCACGGTTGAATCCTCCGGCCGATATTGGATCCACGCCAACAAGCGAATGGCTTCATCACGCGTGGCGCAGTCGAAGCGGCTGTCATCGCTCGGGCGCGGCGGAGCGGCGGAGCTTAACAGATCGGTGACCATCTCAATCGAACCGTGATTTTCCTCAATGGCCAGGGCTAGCAGCGCCCGATCTTCCGCTGACAATTTTCCCCGCAGCGAATAAAGTTTCTCCTGGTAACCCGGCTCGGCCATGCCGGCGAGGGCGAGCGCATACAGACCAAGACAACTGTCCGACAGGCTGGAAGCATCTTCGCCCGGTGATCGCAACTCTTCACTGAGGTATTTTAGCAGTGAATCAAACTCTTCTTTCGGCACGGACACTCCATGACGTTCCGCCAGCGCCAGTACCATTCCTCCATAAGCGCTGGCCCAGAGCATCGGCTCCTTCTCGCGTGGCCAGTAGCCGAGTCCACCGGACTGGGTTTGCATGGAAAAGAATCGGGCGACTCCGGCGCGAATGGCTAATGCCGCATTGTTTGTTCCCATGCGATGTGCCGGCAACAGGCCGGGCGCGTCGCGCAAAAGAATCCAGGGCAACATGCTTGAGCCCGTTTGCTCGGCGCAACCGTAGGGATAATGCAAAAGCTGTGAGGCCGTTTCTCCCAACTCGTTTAGCCGCGTGTTGGCGATGTCAACGGTGATCCGGCCTTTGCCGGCGAGCAATTGCGGGTTCGCAAGCGCCAGCAGGTTGGTTTGCGAACTGGTAACATGACCCAGGAGAACTTCGCCGACCAATGGAGCGATGTGACCGATTTCGATTGTGCTTTGGACCGCATCAACAAAATTGCCCGCAGCCGCATCAACGAAGTGAGCGCGCCACACCCATTTTGCCTTGCCGGTATCAATGAATTCCACCGGGAACTCCACCGGAATCGAACCATGTGCCGCAACCGAAACACGCCGACTCAAGGCAGGCTCAGGGCTGCTCGCTTTGGTTTTGTCGTCGAGTTCGAGGGTCACGATGACTTCGCCAGTGTTGGTCGTCTGGTTGAGAACGACGCCGCGTGCAACGAGATGATCGGTGATGTTCGCAAAGGACGGCAGGGACGGCTCAATTACAAGCGGTTTGGTGACATGAAAAGCGGATTGCCCACTGCCGAATTGACTCCCACTCGTGTGCGCCACGGCCATCAGACGGTAGCGCGTGAGGCTGTCCGGGGCCGGAAACTGCGCCCGCACTTTGCCGTTGGCGTCGGTCGAGAGCGTGGCATTCCAAAAGGCGCAGGCCAGAAAATTCTTTCGCACCCGGTCCGTGCCCCCGCCGCCACCAAGATAGCCTTTATTTTCGAACCGCAATTCGTCCGGGTCTTCGGGCAAGAGGTTGGGCAGTGAGATGCTTGATTGCACGCCGAGCGGGCGCGCGGTATAGAAAAACCCATGTAGATCCGGCAGTTTATAATCAGTGAGACCCAAGATGCCATCGTCCACCGCATACAACACAACTTCCGCAGCGGAAACCGGGCTGCCGGCGGCATCCGTCACCTCAACCGTGACCTCAACCGGTTGGCCGGGCAGGCAATTCGTGCTGGCCGTAACGATTTTCACGCCGAGCAGGCTCCGTGGATCCATCACCGGCAATTCGCAACTGCCGGCTCGATATTCTGGCTCCTTGACAGGGTGAGTTGAATTGTCGCTGCCGCGCACCAGGGTTACCGAGACAAATACATTGGGCACATCGCCGGGTTCTAGGGGAACGTGAATTGAAGGCGCGTTGCACTCAAGCTGGGTCACGAATGAACGCAGAACTTTTTCGCGTTCCACCGTGACCAGCGCCGTGCCGCTGAAGGGAGCTTCGACGAGGATTTCTGCGGTGTCACCCGGCGTGTAGGATTCGTGGTCCGGCTTGATGGCAAGCTGGACATCGTCCCGATAATTACGGCCCACTTCTGCCTCTGTGGGTGCTGTCACTTGAAAGTTCAATGAACTGATGACCACTCGTCCACTGGCGTCCTGGGCTTTGACTTCCACCAGATATTCCCCGGCCGGTAGCGGTGGGAGGTCCGCGAGTGGCTCGCCTTTCGCCACGTCCTGCGATGCGTCAGGTGCGGGGGCCGGTTCTACGGTGATTTCCTTTTCCAGGATATTGGTGACGACCTGTTCGTTGCGGAAACGAACCGTCTTGCCCGCACCTTGCACGCGGACGGACTGCCATTCCACGCGCTGCAAACTCAATTGGGCTTTGACGGTTTCAGGCCAGGGCTTGCCGTCGGCACGCACCGCCACGACTTCCAAAGCCGGCGCGATTCCCGCTTTCAACACGTCCGTTGCCTGATGAAGCCCCAGATAGAAATCCGAACTATGCCGCACGAACTCGACGCGGTGTGACAGCGTCTGTTGATTGACATCGGTGACCTCGACGAGCAACGACACAGCGCGCGGCTGAGGTGCAACAGGATTTGCGGACAGCGTGGGCGCAATGATGAAATTGCTCGTGCCCGTCAAGGTGCCGATGCCGCTAAGCGACACCGACGATCGGCCACGTCCATATCGTGATTCGGAGTCGTCTCGCCGGAAGCTAAATCCCTGATACTTCTCCGGCCGGAAATCCGTATCCACCGCTTCGAGCGACCACTTGACCCGGGCGCGCGAAAGCGATTTACCGAACAGATACCGCGCGGAAAGTGGCAACAGAACTGGATCGCTCGCTGAATACTCATCTTTGCACGGGAGCTGGATCTCAAACGCGCTCGGCTTGAAATCCTGCACAAAAAATCCATAGCAGTAATCATCATGGCTGGGATCATTTGTGCTGAATTGCAACGTGGCCGTATAGGAACCACGCGACGCCGTCGGTAACGGAACCAGAGTTGACCAGCTGCCCAGCGCACTGAATACCACGTTGGTTTGGAAAAACCGTTTATCGCGGGCATCTACGCATTGCAATGTGCCGGTCGCTCCAATTGGAATTGTCAGGCCATGCTCGCCCCACTCACGAATGATGGCTTCCAGATGCATGGTTTCGCCGGGCCGATAGAGATCGCGATCACTGAACAACATTACCCGTCTGGTGTCTTCCGTCTCGTCGCGTCCGGTGAACGGCAGTTCAAACCGGTTTACCCAGATGCGATTTTCATCCAGCACCACCGCATGAAAATCGTCCTCGTGCTGGACCGCCACCCAGGCAGCGTTGGTGTTAGCGTCGAGGTGTGCCATGCCGTTGGTATCGGCAACGGCTTCTCGCAGGGGTTGATTCTCGTCGCTGAAAAGTCGTGCTGTCGCGCCAATAACTGGCTGGCCCGTTTGGTGCGAGAAGACAAATACGTCGACTCCGGTTTTTGATTTCTTCCAAGCCATTCCCAGATCGGTCAATTGAATCAGGGCTTGGGCACCAAGGGCAGGGTCTTGGTCGTCGCTATCTGCCCGCCGCGCGTCCAGAAATACCACGCCGGCCCGGCGACCACCCAATAATTCATCCCAATTGAGGTCTAGTTTGTTTGCGAGATCTGATTCACCTGCGTCCGCACCGAGATCGAATTCCTTTTCAAAGACCGTGTTTCCAGGAACCAGGTTGTAATCAATTGATCGGTAGGGTTCGTCCCAGTCGTCGCGTCCGCGCCGGTCTCTTTGTGCGGCGAAATAACTTTCGTATCCCCGCAAGGCATGAATGGCCGTATGTGCATCCATCAACTTGGCGCGGACTCTGACGTGCGCGACATTAATGCTCAGGAGCGGAATAGAGCGGTTTCCGCCCGCCAATTGATCGCGCGAGAACGCCGGAAAATATAATCGCGAGGCGACATGCGGCATCAGCAGGGTGAAAGTGTTTGATCCCTGCAGCGTAAAAGGCTCAACCGCTGTGAAATCAGGTCGCAGTTTGAGGGTGTAGAAGTTTCCACCTTGAAAGTCGCCCAAGAACGTCAGCCGCCGGCCATTTACTCTGACGTGGAGATTGGTCGGGGCGGAACTCAACTCAATCGCATCCCGGAAATCGTTCGTCAGCGATTCTGGAATCGCTTTCGAGAATTCAACTTGAATGGAAGGGCCGGCGTTGACGTAATTATGGGCCGCCACCTCTTGGACCGCGAAAGGAGTAATATTGCCAATAGGGATTTCTGATTTATCCCTTGTGTGCATCATCGCGTCCGCAGTTGGAATCCCGCTGGCCACCACCAGTCGCCAGCCTTCTCCAATCGGCAATGGGTCGTGCGGCGTCACGATGAGCAGGTTGGGCACTTCATTGGTCGGGTCTTCCGACAGGACGATTTCTCGGTTCTCCGCCCCAGCCCGATTTACCATCGCCGAATCCTGCTTCCAAGTCCGCAGTGAATTAAAACCTCCGTATCCGTAGCCATAGCG
>Ga0075030_100002627_pt1 | contig 16333 bp, 13 predicted proteins | sample LitLauG_LLR_2012_FD_71393 | JGI IMG/M metagenome (GOLD analysis project Ga0075030, IMG submission 71393) | Freshwater sediment microbial communities from Pennsylvania, USA - Little Laurel Run_MetaG_LLR_2012 | ecosystem: Environmental > Aquatic > Freshwater > Creek > Sediment | place: USA... | reverse complement strand
GTTTTCCGCCCAACGCTCCTGCGCTCAGGCCTGCTTCATAAATCTCGTCAATGGCAGCGTTCGTAATTTTTTGAGTGAGGGTTCTCTTTATCTGCCAACTTTCATGCAGAAGTCGTCCAAACTCGTTTAAGGTGCGGCTCGGATTTGTGACAATCGCTTCCGCTTCGTCTACAAGACCAAGCATGGTGCGGAGCTCCCTCGTCTTCTGCGGCGTCAACTTTAGCTGCTCTTGTGCGATCTCGGATGCCGTCCGAGAGAAGCCAGTGAAATATAACGCGAGATGCTGTTCGAGTTCGAGTAACCGATCTGGTGACGTCATAACCGGTTTCACCTCGACTGAACCATCCCGATTGAAATTGATGCGGTTAAACCCGCCGTACGCGGCACTAACTTGATCCTGTGCCCCAACCGCCTCGTTTAGAATCTCTTGCTCTACTTTTATCGCCTCCAAGGCAAGTGAGTGCTTATCTCGCATCCGATTCTTGAGGCCATGGAGTCCGAGCAGAAGTCCAACCGTGAAAGCCGAACTTGTGCCCAATCCTGTCCTTGCAGGTAAATCCGCAATATGGTGAATCTCCACACCTTGGTCGATACCGAGGTATTTCAGGCAGCCTCGCACCGATGGATGCCCAATGACAGAATTTGCGGCGACGTTCTCCACCTTAGAGTAGGAGATGCGACTGTGATACTCAAAAAACGGCGGCAACCACCGGCAAGTAATGAAGCAGGACTTATCGATCGTGGTCGAGAGCACCGCGCCTCCGTGCTCGCGGTACCACACCGGATAGTCCGTGCCGCCTCCAAAAAATGAGACTCGCAGTGGTGTACTCGTAATTACCATGTGTTCTCCTCTTCCCTTGAACCCTTGCTGTCAGGAAATTGAACCTTGGCGGGTAGAACTAAGTCCGTAGCTCGGATACGCCGAATAAGATCGATGCCACAAAAACACTAACAACACGTGGCCTTGTTCGCGGGTAAATTGGAAGTTCAAAATCGTCGGATGTAGATAAGATCCGATTGATGTTCCAAAATTGCGGGAATCGCGCTAAGAAGAGAGGACGCAACCACATCAGCGGTGCCGTTCGCCGATGTCGCATCCGCAATCAGTCGCACGGTTCGACAGCCCGCTCTCTTGCCCGCCTCAATATCCTTCTCAGAATCACCGATCATCCAGGATGCTGTAAGGTCGATGTTGAACCTACGGGCCGCCTCCAGCAGCATACCCGGCTCAGGCTTCCGGCAACTGCAAGGGGGTACCAGTTCATGCGGACAACAAAAGACTGCATCGATTCTCGCTCCTACCCGGCCGAGTTGTTCGCACATCCGCTTATGAATTGACTCTAGCTCTGCAGCCGTAACGAGCCCTTTAGCGATTCCCCTTTGATTGGTCACGACTATTACGCGATAGCCGGCACGATTCAGCCCTGTGATCGCCTCCGTCACCCCCGGCAGAATCTCCATCTCTTCCCAGCGAGTAATGTAGTCGTCGTCCGAGTAAGGCTTGCGATTAATCACCCCATCGCGATCCAGAAACACAGCTCTATTCATGAAAGATGGCCTTTTCCACCAAGTCTGAAATAATATGACCGATCAGGATATGACACTCCTGGATGCGCGGTGTTTCCTTGGATGGCACACATATACAGTGGTCCGCTACATCCTTGACCTTGCCACCCGCCCCCCCGCTTACTGCTACAGTGTGAAGTCCCAGCCTCCTTGCGACTGATAGCGCCTGGACTACATTGGGCGAGTTGCCGCTAGTAGAGATGCCAATCGCCACATCTCCGGCGGTTCCCAAGGCTTCAATCTGACGTGAAAAAACTAGATCAAAGCCGTAGTCGTTACCAATTGCGGTGACGCACGATGGATTCACAGAAAGCGCTAACGCAGGCAATGCAGATCGATCAAATGCGAAACGCCCCACGAATTCCGCCGCGATGTGCTGCGCGTCTGCCGCGCTTCCTCCGTTGCCAAACAGAAGAGCCTTCTTTCCTGACTTAAAGGCATCGATCAGAAGTCCAGCAACGCTCCCCACCGTAGCGATCAGGTCTGCATTCTTCAGAAGCTCCCGCTTGGCGGCGACTGAAGCCCTAATTAGTTTCCGGACTTCCGGTTCGAACTTTCCGGAGTAGCTCATATCTGTGGATTCCGAGGGGTTGGCCGTTCAAGCCTTGGCACTTGTGCGCTCGTGCGACGAGACCCGGGCAAAGAACTCCTGGGCATGAGCGTAATCAGCAGGCGTACCAATGTCGATGAATAGGCCCTCTTGCCTCACCGCATAGATCCCGTCAGTGAGGAGCCTCGGAAAGACATCTCTCTCCAGGCTGGACTGTCCAACCGGAATGTGGTCAAGAACGGCATGACTAAAAACATACACACCGGCACTTATTAAACTAGGACAATCGCGCCCCGTCTTCTCGCAGAACTCTACAACTCGACCGCTCTCATCGGTGCGCACCGTTCCGTATCGCCCAGAATTTTCAACCGAAACCAAGGCGAGTGTCGCGAACGCGCCGTGCATACGATGAACTCGAACCAACCCAGCGAAATCAGCCTCCAGAAAAGAGTCCCCATTCATCACAAGGAAATCCGGAAGACCTTCGAGGAATGTCTCGGCATGTTTGACCGCTCCTCCCGTACCCAACGGATGTAATTCTTTTGAGTACTCAACTCTGACGCCGAGGGTACTTCCGTCACCAAACTCGCGTTCAATCTCATCAGCGAGGTACCCTGTACACAAGACAATGTTTCGCAAGCCTTGGCTCTCCAGTTGCCTCAACAGCAGCCCGAGAAACGGCTGGTCCCCGATCTTAGCCATGGGCTTCGGCAAAGACGGCAGCACGGCACGCAAGCGTGTACCGAGACCGCCAACAAGGACAACAGCCTTTGTATCGACGAGCGTCATTGAGTTTGGCTCACTCAAGAGCCCACGAAGATGACAACCAGCAGGCCCGAGGACCGAGCAATTGCTGGACAGCTACGACTGCCTCTCTTGCCTTAAGATGCGACCGAGGGGCGACGTCGATGCTCTGCATTCGGTCAAGGTCAACATCCACGAGCCGACCGTTTCGCAATACCGAGTATCGGTCGACGCGGCGCTACTGCAGGCATGTTCCGCATGAAACCGACGTCACTTCTACCTTCATCCCAGCGAACTCGAATATCTTGAGCGCAAACTCGTAGCAGGAATTGTCGCCATGATCGTACGTTAAGTACCATAATGGTCTGTTCCAATCAGCGAGAACCTGCATCGCAACGCGGCAAGTACAGGTCTGCGGCAAAAGTGCTATCTCCCCAGGGAAACGGCTTCCTGCTGTACAGTTCACTTGCACTTGGTCTTCCGACTCACGAACAATTTCGTGCACATGTGTCATGGTCTACCAGCAAAGGTCCGCTCCCCGTACTCTGCTCGTAGCCCCGGGGCCGATTCCTCTTCCATTCCCAAGCGCTTTCGACAATGTGTTGCAGGCTGGAATGTCGAGGCTGCCAATGCAATTCGTTCGACAGCTTCGAACTGCTAGCAACGAGCGTCGCCGGGTCTCCTTCCCGCGGGGGTCCCACACGATAAGGGACGGGGCGCCCCGTAACCTGCTGAACGACGGACATAACTTCTTTCACCGAATACCCCGAGCCCGAACCAATGTTGTAAATTCCGCAGCATCCTCCTGCAAGCGCTAGCATGCCGAGCATGTGTGCGCGAGCAATATCCACCACGTGGACATAATCTCGGACGCAGGTTCCGTCTTGCGTGGGGTAATCGTCGCCGTAAATTACAAACTCAGCGCCGGGCTCTTCCAGGGAATTAAGGATCCTAGGAATCAAGTGGGTTTCTGGATCGTGACATTCACCGAGAAACCGAGTGGCCCCGCAAGCGTTGAAATAACGGAATGCTACGTAGTTGAGTCTATAAGCACGACGATACCACTCCAGCACCTTTTCGAAGGTGAGTTTTGATTCACCGTAGGCGTTGATCGGCTGGGTTGGATGGTCCTCGGTGAGTGGAGTTTCAATAGGATTGCCATACACGGCTGCCGTGGAAGAAAAGATGAAGTTCTTGACGCCTGAATCTAACAACGTATTCAAAAATGATATCGCCTTTTGCACATTGTTCTCGAAGTAGATGCGGGGTTGAGTCATAGAGTTCCCAACCAACGTCTCCCCTGCGAAATGCATAACGACATCGGGCCGAAAGCTCTCGGTCAGAGGAGTGACCAACTCCGCATCTGCAAGATCACCTTCAATAAACTCGACCTCAGGCGGAACTGCATTGCGATGCCCCGTGCTCAGGTTGTCGATGACAGCGACACGATGCCCTTCGGCAAGCAGACGCTCCACGCACACGCTGCCAACGAATCCAGCCCCGCCCGTCACCAAAACTCTCATTATTCCCTCCAGAACGGTTATGAAGTTTTTTAGACCGCTCCGTCCCCAAACAGCACCACGGGGACGGTCTTAACGATTATTTCAAGGTCCCGAAGCAGAGACATATTATCGATGTAGAACGAGTCGAGTAAAACTCTTTGCTCATACGATAATTTAGACCGGCCGCTGACTTGCCACTGCCCCGTAATTCCAGGTTGAACGCTTAGCAGCTTCGAGGCGCATTCCCCATACATTGCCAACTCGGTGTCCAGAATATCTCTAGGCCCAACCCAGCTCATCTCGCCTTTGATCACGTTGAGAATTTGAGGCAGTTCGTCAAGACTCGTCTTACGAAGCCACTTTCCGAAACGTGTAATCCGAGGATCGTTCTTGATCTTGTAAGTTCTCTGGTACTCGTCCCTAATTTCTGGATGAGAATTCAACAGATTTCTTAACACCGCCTCCGCGTCTGGAATCATGGTGCGGAACTTGAATTTATAAAACGTGCTGCCCCCCCGCCCTAACCGCCTAACACGAATTAGAACGGGCCCTTCGGAGTCGAGTCGTATAGTCAGTGCAATCAGGAGTCCGAAAGGTAGAGCCACTGGTAGAGCGGCAATGCTAAAAAAGACGTCAAATGCACGTTTGAACTTGGAACGATAACTCCAGATGGAATCTTTCGACCCTGCTGGCGAGAGAGTCGCTTCCACTGGGCTCTTGCCGGCCGACCCCGAAGAGGGGATTTCCGTTCTACTTGCCATTGGAACTCAACCGGAGCACCTGCATATCAAGAAGCTTCTGATGATTGTCAGAGGGAGCAGAATCAACGCCGCCCAAGCTCTCAACCCACGCTAGGAAATCATCTAGGATGTCGTCTAAGTTGCGCTGAGGACGCCATCCCAACTCCCTGAACTTCTCGATAGCAGAAACAGAGTGGCGCGCATCGCCACGCCGATAGATTCCAGGTACGTCTGGGTGGATATTTCGTCCCATCCGCTGTGCCAACCGCTCCGCGTACTCAACCACAGTGGTGGGCACGCCCGAACCCACGTTGAAGGCCTTCCCGACGGCTCGCTCATCGTTCGCTGCAATCCAATTCGCCTCGACAACGTCTAACACATGAACATAGTCCCGCCGCATGAAGCCATCCTCGAATGCGATCGGACGCTGCCCGCTTAGCAATCGGAGCGCGAAAATCCGGGCGATCCCGGAATACTGATTGAACAGAGACTGTCGAGCGCCCTGAGTGATCGAATACCTGAGTGCCACACTGGGAATTCCCAGGAATGCGCCTAATTTTAGTGCCGTGATTTCCTGAGCATACTTTGAGATTCCATAGGGACTTAGAGGACTAGGATAATCTTCCTCAAGCATCGCCGGCGTCAACAACCTTCCACATTTGGGGCACGACACCTCCCACAGTCCACGTTCAAGACTCTCGATGTTGCGCGAGGATGGCAAAACTAACCCGTGAACCGCGCACTTGTACTGCCCCTCGCCATAGACCGCTTGGGACGAAGCTACAACAATTTTCCGGACCCGTAACTTCTTCGCAGCAATCACCTCGAACAAAAGAGCAGTACCGGTGACATTAACCCGATCGAACTCACTGTAATCTGGAGCGTAGTCCTGATACGCAGCCTGATGGGATACGATGTCGACACCACTCAAAGCTCGCTCCCAGTCCGCGTAACTCGTAACGTCGCCACGTATGAATTCGGCCTGAGACGGAACGTACGCGGGCAAACCCCTAGGATGAACTCTGGGATGAAGGTTATCCATTATGCGAACACTAAAACCTTCGCGCAAAAAGCGATCCGCAAGATGTGAACCGATAAAACCTGCCCCACCTGTAATGAGTATTCTCATGATCTGGAATAATGCCTTACGACATCACAGCGTATGGCTGACAATCCCCTCTCTAACAGCAGTCTTGTCGACGGTACAAGGCTGGAGTACACGCGGCCTCCGATGTGCAGTCTCCTCTAGCAATCGCTCCATTCGTGCCGCAACAATCGCCCAGTCATAGTTTTCTTCTATGAATCGCCTTGCACTCACGGCAAGGCGACGCCGTAGGACAGGATCAAGGAGTAACGAAACGACGTTTGCGGAGAAAGTCCCCGGATCATCCGCCAGAAACAGATGTTCTCCGCTGCGCACGGGCAAATCGCCGCAAGCTAGGCGCGTAGCCACTACAGCAGTTCCAGTGGCGAATGCCTGTCCTACTTTGTTGCTGACACCAGCACCAACGATAATCGGCGCAATCGCGACAGCAGCCTTGGCAACGTAGGAGCGCAGGTCTGGAACGAAGTCCACGACACTCATTCCCGGTGTACTACGGGCAACTCTGTCAAGGTGAGTTGACGCTCCCCTTCCGACAGCAATGAATTTGGTGGTCGGGACCTTCTGGAGTGTGAGCGGATAAATCTCATTCAGAAAGAACTGCACCGCGTGTCGATTTGGACTGTAGTGAAAATCTCCGGTGAACACGACCGTGCTCGGGTCTTCTTCATGAGGCTCTTTCATGAAAAACGCTCGGCAATCGACTCCGTTTGGTACCAAAACGAGGTTTGCGGCAGGTGCGTACTCTTGAACATATTCCAGATCGACACGTGAACAAAAAACAGCCGCGTCGACACGCCCTGCAAGTTCCGCTTCGTGTCTGCGAAATTTGAAGGATTCTTCGAATCCAATCAGTCGTTCACGCAAGGAACCCGTCTGCATCAAGCGCTCATTGTAGAGAAGCATCGAATCGGTGGGATCGCACACGATGGGAACCTTGGTATCGGTAGGTACATACTGCAGAGCCCGCCAGCGTTCAACATAGATCACGTCCGGTGAAAACTCGGCTATCGCCCGGCGCACCTCGAACTCCATCTTTTGCGAAGCGAAGTAGGCAATGCGGAGCGGGATAGAGGTCGCAAGGGCGACAGCGCATTGGAACAGGGCCGTCGACTTCTGGTGCCGAACAAATCGGATCTCCCGGCAAAGAGGTCGAAGTGGCCGGACGTCTCCTTCGCTACCCGTTGCTGAGCAGTCGAGACACAGCAGGGAAATCTCGTGGCGCTTAGCGAGTCTGGGAATCAAGTTGTAGGACCGGACGCGCAATGGCCAGGGCACGAACGGCAGGATGTACAGGATCTTCATGATCGCCAGATCTTTCGGAATACTACACTACCCCGCACGATGGAGCTGAAAAACAACCCCTTGCACCGTCTAAGAACTCTGATATCCTCCAGCGCTCTCCTCATGCAAAATCCTCCACTCAGTTCGCGCTAGTCTTTTTCGCCCCTTTCGCTCTCGACCATCTGTACATAGCAGTCACTGCTCTCTGAGGTCACGTTGAATTCATAGTTCCCATCCGAGCGAAGATCTGCTCCAACTAAGGCGCCTGCCGGGTCATAGCCTGCTTCACGAAGAATGGGTTCGAGGATGGGAAGATCTACTCCTCTTGAGCGGTGAATCTCAACTACCAATTTGGGTTTATGCTTTCGCAAAATATCCAGCATTCCCGCGAGTGCCTGACGCTCCATTCCTTCCACGTCGATCTTGATCCCGGATATGGTTTCATCCAAGCCAGAAATGTGAGTCCAAAGGCTGTCCAGTGCAATAGACAGGATGGGCTCAACCCATGCACCTGGCTGCGTTTCGGCGGCAGGCTGCGCCATTCCCTTCCACGTTGGGACATTTACCGAAGTAATATCTACCGTGTCGCCCAAAGCTAAAGGAACGATCGTTAGCTGGGAAGCACGGTTTGCTGACCTGGTCGAGACGAGATGCCCCGCAGTGCTGAGAAGAGGTTCGAAGGCGAACACGCGACCGGTCTCGCCTACATGATGGCATAGGGCTAGGGATGTGTACCCGTAGTTCGCACCCACGTCGAGCCAAGTTTCCCCGGGTTTTACCTTTCTTGCGAACCAATCGATCAGCGCGGGCTCAGCGTGACCCCAGATGCCTGTGGGATAGTCGCGCCACGATGTCACTAAGAGCTTGCCGCGAAGCGGCCCACCAACGATGCGCCAAGGTCGCACTCGCGCGGGTAGCAGTTGTCGAAGACCTTCTTTCAAATTCATCAAGGTAAAATCCGCCTTCCGGTCTAAGCTGTTCTACGGTAATCCTTGGCAAGAAGAAGGCCTGCGATCGTGCCCATGAGAGGGGCCTGGGTAAAGTGAAAGTAACTGGCTTGGCTGAACATCGTTACGAGCGTTACTGTAAGAAGACAGGCGGAAAGCGCCGCGGTCTGGCGCGCCACATGCCGGAACACAGTTGCCAAGAACCAAAGAAACGTTACTAACCCGGCGACCCCCATTTTTGCCAAGAGATATGCCCAGCCGTTATCTACGAAAGCAGCGCTCATCCAGCCTGATGCGGGCTCGAACCACTCGATATTGCTTCCCAGACCCGCTCCTAAGAGGGGATGTACTCTTGCGGTAGCTAGCGCACTGACCATCTGCATTGCCCGACCGAGCAGAGAATCTGCGTGAAATATTTCTTCAGGCACAATGGAATTGGAGCCAAAAATCAGTCTAATAATATCGCCCGCGATGTTCGCAACCGGCGGCAAAGTCCCGATCAAGCCCAACCCTGCTGCCACCAGATAGGAGAAGACTTTGGCAGTTTTAGACTTCGCGCAGATTGCAATGGTCAGAATAGTCGCAACAAAAGGAGTGAGGAGAGCCGAACGAGAGAGAAGAAGCGCCGGAATAACCAAGAGAATGAGCGCGACAACTGCCCTCAGGAAATTCCTGTTTACCACAGCGGAGGTGAGGAGCACTGTAGACAACAAGGCGGCCTCAGGACCCGCAGGGTTCGCCTGCTTTTCGATCCCATATTGGGCGAATGCAACGATGTAATAGACAAAGAACAAAAGCGCGCAAAGAAAACCGTACGTTTGGATGCGACGGACAAGCAATTTTTCAGTTCCGAGATGGATGGCGAGTGCCAAATATGCGATCAGGAGTAAAATGCCATAAAGTTGCCTTGCGACGTAGCCGACTGAAATCCCTTGCGCCAGTCCATAAACCGCGGCTAGCATGCTTACAGCGAAAAATCCCTTCGCCGAATTGGGAATTCGGAATACACGTGAACCCAGGCGAGCGACCGCAGCTCCGGTAATAAGAAAGAGCCCTCCCGCCCAATAGTACATTTCGGTTGGCGTCTGAGCGGGAACGTCGATCACCGCGACAGGAAGTATCACGCTTGCGCAGAACAAGAACAGAATCGCTGCTGGAGCAGCTTCTTGAGGGTTACGCCAAACAACGACCGTGAGTACGGCTGCAACCGCCATCAGCCACAAAGGTGTAGCGTCCAGCAGTAGAGCTAATCGAAGCGAAACAAGGGCTAGGGCGAGCAGCACAAAGCACAGGTCACCCTTGAACGCCTCGGTTTTACGAGGCAGATTCAGGCTATCCGCTTGTCGCTCCAAAGGTTCGGCCATCCGCTAAGCTCGCGCCTCCGGCGACACTTTGTGTGCATCGGAGGGCAAGGGGACCTCCCAGAAAGCTATCAGCCCTTGTAACAGCCCTTTTAGAACGCGCACGTTTCCCTGCAACAGGCTCTTGACAATGACTCGTGGGACCTGCCGCAAGCCAAAGTTGATCCAAAAAACCAGCCAATGCATTGGGCTGGCGCGCTGATTTGTCAGCCACAGCAGGTTTCTTGTATTAAAGAAAACACGGGTATGTTCACCGCTATCTTTACGGTTGTACACACCGACTTTGTGCCAAACCTTAGCCTGGGGTGCAAAGCGAATCGTGTAGCCCGCGTCGCGCACACGCAATGAGAGGTCCAGATCCTCCACGTAACTGAAAAATTCCTCATTGAAAGATCCGGCATCCCGAAGAGCGCAAGACCGCAGTAGAACGACACAACCGGTTGCCCAGTCGATCTCTCGCGCGGCGCTGTATTTCTTCCCATCTTGCCTTCTCAAACCTAGAACCTTAGGGAGTCCAACCCAGGGATTGTAGACTCCACCTGCCCACCAGAGCCGCTGCGGTTCAGCGTAGTAATAGATTTTTGGAGACACCATTCCCACAGAGGGATTCCGCTCGGCGTCGGCCAGAAGTTTACCAAGGAGGTTCTCATCAACCACAACATCATTGTTCACAAGCAGAATAAAGTCTGCTCCCAACTCCAGAGCGCGAGCCATCCCCACGTTGCAACCACCGGTGAATCCCAAGTTTTTCTCGTTGGCGATCACAAGAATTTCAGGAAACATTTGCCTTAGGTAAGTCACCGAATCGTCGCGTGAGCCGTTGTCCACGACGACGGTCTGAAAGTCTCTCTCTTTCATGGCGAAGAGGCTACGTACGCACTCCGCCGTCATTTCTTTGTTGTTCCAGTTGAGTAAGACAACGAAAGTCTTTGCCATCGCCCAGAATCATCGCCTTTCATGAAGATAGATGCATCCATCATCGTTGATTCAATCAAGGACGCGTCCGCTTTGGAACGCTCGGACAAGGATTCTACGATTGTCAGCTCGTATCAGTGTTAGCCCAGCATACAACGCGGCAGCAACGGTTCCGGCTACCGCCAGGTGAAGAAGTCCCGAATGCATCGGCAGTTTACCCAGGAGAGCGGACAGGGCACATCCGGGCAGCACGGCGCCGCACACACCCAAGGCTGCACTGCGGAGAGTTTGGTCCCAAGAAATAGCAAATTCCGTTCGGCCTCGAAGCAGAAAGCCGAGTGCCAGCACGTTCAGCACTGCGTAGCCCATGACCGTACCGATGAGCAGACCCGTAAACCCGTAAGCCTTTGCAAGCAATGGGCTCACCGCAATATTCACTCCGAGTGAGATAAGTCCCGTGATAACCAAAGGCTTCAGTTCCCCCATCCCCGCCAGCATAAGCGTAGCTGGCCCTACTAGGGCGAGCGATAATGCAGTCACAGCCAGAAAGATAAAAGCCGTTGCAGCTAAGTTGCTGCCAGGCCCTAGCCAAGCCTGGAAGACTTCGAACGCGAATGTGGCTGGGATCAAATAAAGCCCAATGCTCAGCATCAGATTCAAGGAAAAGACCCGGCGGTAAAGATTCTGAAGGCTTAACCGGCCAGCCATCTGCTTCGCCCCGGCCAGCGGAAAAATTGGAAGAAGTACTAACTGCGTCAGGCGCTTTAGGACTTCCATCAGTCGGGTCGCAGCTTCGTAGAAGGCGACTTCTGCTAGCCCTACGAACCGCGCGAGGATCAACTTGTCCAAAACGGGGTTTAGAAGGGTCGTTGTCACAGTAATCGAATACCTGCCTCCATATCCCAGCAGGTCTTTCAAACAGCCTCGTGAAACATAGCGCAAACCTACACGAAGGCTGGGGAAAGCCCATCGACCAAAGGACACACACAGCACCAGTCCGAGAGCCGCATTAAGCCCGTAAACCCATGCTATCCGCTGCAGGGTCAAGCCAAAAGGAATCATCACAACAATTCCAAACAGTTCTCCTAACAGCACAACTGTCCCGACTATATGCGTCAAATGCACTCTCTGCACCCCCATGAAGAGTGCAAAAAACGGGTTGGAGAGAAGAAACAGGCAATAGACACCCATTGCTTCCCCGAAGAAGGACTTCGCCACCAGGTAAAGACTTGGATCCTTCCCAACAACGAGCGGGACCAGGCTCGGCGCCAGGAAATAGTAAAGCCCGAACAACAGGCTCATCGACATAACGTAGATAAGCACGCTAGTGGAGATATATCGATTTACTTCTTCCTTGTCACCTCTGGCAAATTCCCGGCTGATGAAGCGGATCGTGCCTGTCCCGATTCCTCCATCGAATACACCGTTGAATCCATAACGCATGAATGGAGTCGCGAGCGCAAGTAAGGCGAACTGCTCCTTTCCTAATCTATGGAGTAGCACCGGAACCAAAATTGCTGTGTTCAGGGCGAAGACGACTCCACGGTAGCTGCCGTGCCCCAGGTTACTCCGGAAACTATGGAGGTCACGCCCGGGCGAGACAGCAGCCTCCCGTACGTCGGCGAGTTCCTCCGTTGTAGAGCTTGGAAACGTCATCTTCTCTGCTGGCCACGCTCGCACATCGTATTTTGAGGACTAAGCGCTCCGCAGTTCAGCGGTTGTCACGTAACAGGTCCTTGCAAGCGCACTACTTCTGGGCTTCCAGCAGCAACTCTTCGCCTAATAGCGGATCCGAATTGACAAGCACCTGTTCTGCAAACGACGCTACCCATCCGTACAACTGGCCTTCCGATTCTTCAACCTTTCGGGTAGGGTCTGCTGCTGCGCGCCGTAGCGATTTGCTGACGCGAAGGGCGAACGGCGCGCTTCGCATTGTCGTGGAGATGTTCACATCTTTGAGCCCGGCCGAAGTAGCAATCCCGGCGAGAGCGCGAGAGCTGAAAATGTGCAAGTGACGTGGGGGCTCAATCCCACGCCAGTCTCGGCCGAATCGCGCGTGTCCCCAGCTTCGGATGTTCGGGGTAACCACCACAAGGAGCGCACCAGGCCGGAGCACGCGTCGGCATTCACGCAAAAGCGAACTTGGATCATGAACATGCTCAATCACGTGATTCATTAAGATCAGGTCGAACGAATTGTCTGGAAAGCCCTGGCTAGCCAAGCTTCCGAGATAAACCTTCAGGCCCACGCTTTGGGCATTTGCCGCAGCCTTTGGGTCGACCTCGACCCCGACTGCGTCCCAACCCAACTCGCATCCCAGCTTGACTATGCCGCCGTCGCCGCATCCAACGTCCAGCAATCGGCCTCTGTCACGAAGAAGGTAAGCGAAAGGAATTTCTACACTCTCACGGAACGCACGCGAGATGGAGAATGGTAGTGACACAACTTTCCGAGCCACTCTAGGAAGTTTGCAGTCACCGTGCCTGTATTTCTCCATTAGGTATGTGCGTTTCGCGAAATCTAAGATACGCTTTAATCGAGATTCTGCGGACCGTTCGAGCTCCCCTTGGTTCCGATGCGTATAGTAAGTGTTATAAGCCTTACCAATATCGCCCTCAGTCGGCATCGGGTCGAGCCAAGCAATTCCGCATCTTGCATTGGGACAGATTCTCAAGTCCCATGTACCGGGAGCACCGAAAAGGTGATCCACAAGGCCCCGATAAAGCACGTCCCCGGAACACTCACACAGGTAACAGTTCGGGCAAGGACGCGTCCGCATCCAGGCGTCTTGCTTAACCACGCCCGCCGGTGCTAGCATGACCGCAGTATCTGCCACGTCGCTCAGACAGGACTTCCTTCGCTCTAACCTAACTTACCAATTTCCCCTTGAGACTTGTCGAGTGGGACCGGATCCGATTTGCTGTTCCAAAGGGACTCGCTCGGTTCGTTCGATTCGGCACCCGCCCCGTTTCGCGAAACGCGCTGTATGCTGGCGCGCACCGTCGCAAATACTTCTGTCGCGAATGCCTTCCGCGGATCGCTAGCCTCCACCATGTCCCAGCGCGTCCTCGCTACGATCCACGTTAAGACCAGAGTAATTCCGAGCATCATACCCGTCATCACGATCGATGTACGGGGCGGGAAAGACTTCTTCGTGGGCACGAGCGCCGGATCCAGAACCTTGACGGTTGGAATCTCCTTCGCTTCCTGAACTTTCGCCAATTCATATTGCTGCGTCAGCAGTTGGTATACGGTTTCCTGAATTTTGGTTTCCCGGTAGAGGTCCGCGTAGGTGACACCCAGGAGGGGCAGTTTCCGAATGGATGGATACAACGAGTTGTCGCTCTTCACATCATCTTGGGTTCCAGCGCCGCCGATCTCATTGAGCTTCTTTTGCAGTTCGTGCACACGGGCCTCGGTCGCACGCACTCGCACATTGTTATCGCTGTAGATCTGCTGCAGTCCGCTCAACTCGGCCTGAACGGCAATCAACTGTCCCTGCAGCGTAGCTGCGGCTTCGACCATCGCCTTCCCCTGAGCGGGAATGTCGATCGCGGTGTTCTTGCTGGCAAATTCGCTGAAATGAGTGGCGGCTGCATCCAGGTCTGATTTGACCTTCTGCAACCGTTCTTCGAGAAAGATGCGCTCGCGCCGTGCGGAAGACGTACTCACTTGTGCGACCAGCCGGTCCAGTTGGGTTACGTATTCCTGCGCTATAGCCGCGGCGCGCTGTGGATCGTGATCGGTGATGCCGATCGTGATGATACCGCTCTTTCGGTCCTCAGAGATGTCGCTACGCTGCCCCAGTTCCCTTCTGGCATCTTCGATCTTGGAGAAACCGTAAACCTTCTTCAGCTGAAACTTATCGATCAAGGCGTCCTGAACACTATTGCTGCTCAAGATACCGACAAACAGAGCCCCAGAACCCTTCATCCCCAACAGATCGCCGGCGAGCCCACCCAGGCCGCCAACCCCGGTCTTGTCCGCCATAGCAGCCAGCAGCCCGAATCCGCTTGCAGACTGACCGTCGGGAGGCATCAGTCGTGTCACCGACTGATACCGCACCGGAATGAGAAGTGCGATCGCAACGCTGCCAATGAGCGAATAAATTGCCGTTCGCAGCAGCAAACGCCGATTTGCCCAGAAAAGCTGCAGATAGGGCAAAACAGACTGGTTCGACGTGTTTCGTTCGACCTTCAACTCCGCCCTGGCCATGCTATCCCCGGGCAGGTCCATCTCCGTTTCTGAATGGCCATTGCTCGACCGAGCGTCCGTCGGGTCTGACGGTTCAAGCTGCGTCCGAAGGATCGGAAGATTGCTCCGTCTCATGGCTTCTAATGATGGTGTGCCACTGGCCAAAAGCTCAACTCGAACGATGCCGCCACATTCGACTGGCGGGTTGTCGTCAACAAGGGGATCTGCCACCGCTCATATTGCAGGTTTCCCGAAAAGCGAAACCCCGGTCCCGAGAAGATGTCTGCATTAATCGCCACATCGTTTTGACTTCCGCCTTGTGGAAGAAACGTCCGGTCCACCTTGCGATGACGGAGTTCCATACCGACCTTACGTTTCGCGGAGAGCCAATAGCTCGAACTTACGGCCTCGCCCTGGGCCCCTCGCCCCAGCCAAGTACCTATGAATCCACCGTCGTTCGTGTATCCATTGACGTATTGAGTATTCCAGTAGAAATAGCCACCCGATGCATTTCTATACCCGACCGCGCTGGTTGACCCACCTTCCACTCTCAAATCAAGCTTTGGGACTCTCGGGAATTTGGCCAGGTAAAGTCCGCCCTGGAAAATTGACTGCCGCATATAAGGAATCGGGTTAGGCTCGTCTTCGCTCATAGCCTCACCATAAAAAGCGAGCCAGTCGCGCAGTTTCGGGATGCGGTACGCAAAGTCAGCGGTCGATCGTCCATCACCCAACGCATCACCGTGAATGTGGATACCGAATGTAGACTTCAGCAGAGTGCTGGTCGTAAGCGGCAGTCCGGGCCCACCATAGATCGTTGTCTTCGACATGCCGAATTCGAAGTTCTCGGTGACCTTGAAGGTCAACTTCCCTCCGCTCAGGTACGGCTGGGGCTGTAATGCTTGCCCATATTGTCCGATAGTTGGTCCAGTTTTCCCACTGTACATCGTGCTCAAGAACTGCTGTCCTGACAACTGTCCGATGAAAGCTTCAAACCGCATATCCCCTAGGTGCCCGAAAAGCCAAGGCAGCCGAAAAGGGCTAACCCGGTCGACGCTGAACATTTTGTCAAGCGGGGCAATGTTGTTCGTAACAATCATCGTCCCGCCTTCGCTCGGCCCCCACCACAGGCTGCGCCGCCCAAACGAGAACTGCCAGTTTCCCACGTTCATCCCCACGTAGGCATCCAGCAATTGAAAACGGTTGATTGCTGCAATCGGCAGCGGCGGAGGATTCGGTGGTAGGGTATCGACGCCGGCGATGAAACTGAGCGTCGCCGGAGAAAGCGATGGCGCGGAGGGCGCCGACTGAAACTCCCCGCGGGTATACAGAACAAACGGACCAAACGTGCTCCACCCCGACGCCCCAGCCACAGCATTGAAGCCTTGCTGGTATGGTCGACCGTAGTCGTTCAGCAAAGTCTGGCCG
>Ga0075030_100002626_pt1 | contig 16336 bp, 15 predicted proteins | sample LitLauG_LLR_2012_FD_71393 | JGI IMG/M metagenome (GOLD analysis project Ga0075030, IMG submission 71393) | Freshwater sediment microbial communities from Pennsylvania, USA - Little Laurel Run_MetaG_LLR_2012 | ecosystem: Environmental > Aquatic > Freshwater > Creek > Sediment | place: USA... | reverse complement strand
CAGGACCTGGGAAGCAGCTTCCTGTTTCTTGTGCTGGTGGTTACCCCGCTGATTATAGAGTCGATTGACAGAAATTTTGGCCGGGCCGCCCTCTGGTGTGTTGCGGCGTCCTCGTTCTCAGGGCTTCGCCTGATCGTTCGCCCATCCTCCGCTGGGGCGCCAATGTCCTGGCGAATCGGATGCGACGCCCAGATCAATCACACTTGGCGAGGATCTTTGGTGGAGCTAGTCGGGCTCGCAGCACATCCCCATGTTGATACTGCGTAAGTTATTGAAACGACGTTCGGCCACAATGCCTAAATAGGGCACAATAACCGGTCGGTTGTACAAAAATTGTACAAAAATATTCGCGCGATTCAAGAGAAAACTGGCCGACATTACTGCCTCTTCTCACTCGTCACTCACTCCACGATTCCGCGTCGGTTGTACACGAGTCTACGAAAATGCCGGAAACTAGCAAAGAGAACCACGCCAACCGACTATTCACTCTTAACCGACACTTTGCACCGAAATTCGACTGTTTATCGTTAAGCATGTCTTCCCTCCAACAGCCCTTACGCGGAAGCTGATTTTGAGAATAATGCCGCTAGTCCCAAAGTCGCCAAGCCGAGCACAAAGATGCCGGCTATGGCTGTGTCTTTCTGTCTCTGAGCGTAAATACTGGTCCAGCTCTCCCCTTGCAGCGCTCTCAAAATCTCATTCATTGAAGGACGAGAATCAGGGTCAGGTTGCGAGCATAAAACAATCAGCTGGCGGAGCCAATCGGGACACGCGAACCCGTGCACGCTCGGATCGAGGTTTTGCCCATCGACTGGTGGGCGTCCAGTGACAAGATGGAAGAAGGTCGCGGCGAATGAATATGTGTCGGAACGGACCGAAGGCGTAGCTCCCATTACCACCTCGGGAGCGCGATATCCTTCTGTTCCTCCTTTGTCAGGCGAGAAGAGTACGTCCAACCCGAAGCCGTTTCCAAGTGGATCGCCAAGTTTGAGATTGCCTTCCTGAGTAACGAGGATATTCAGGGGCTTCAGATCTCCGTGAGCTCCAGCCTTGAAATGAAATCCACTTAGGGTCTTCGCGAGCCAGATAGCCACAGCTCCAAGCTGAGGCTCCTGGAGGCGACTCGCGTACCCCGCGAGTGTTCCTCCCGGAAGATACTCCATTATGTAAAACGGTCGTTGCGCGGTCTTGTTGGCTGCAATGAATCTGACCATGCCATCAATCTGCTTGCTCATGATGTCGATTTCGCGGAGAAACGCTCGCCGGACTTGCGGCAAGTGGGCATCGCGGGCAAATTTCACGATTACCGGGATTCCATTGTTGCGCAGATTGCCCAAGAAGACATCGGCTCGGCCTCCCGAACCATAAGGCCGAAGATTGATGGCTTCAATTTGATTACTCATCGTGGTCTCCTGGTTTTGGCGTATGCCATTTGAAAAAGCGTGAGCAGAAAAGCGCTCCGTTGAGCATTGGCGGCTTGGCGAATTGCAGCGGGAGAATGGCCGGCGCGAATTGCAGCGGCCAAGGCTTGATACAAGTCCAGAGTGGGGCCGGTTGGACTTGAATGCCCTGCTTCCCATCGGTTTACGCTTGCAAAGGACACGCCGAGCAGATGAGCCATCTGTTCCTGTGTCAGCCCCAGACGGTTACGAACCGACGCCATCGATTTTGAATCCAGCATCATCTCTGATCTTTATACTGCGAAAAAGTAGCGACTGCAAGTGCTATAGCAGTTGTTATAAACCGGGGCTAAGGGAGCAGAGGGGCGCGGGCCGGAGCGCCCTCGATAATGTTTGGGTACGCGATTACTGACGTGGCCTTGGTAAGCTGTCGAAATGAGCAGCACGCAACATTCCTCTTTTCACTTGGTTCCCCCGGATATGAGGGATGCGATTAACAAATTCAACGCGGAGGCGAGCCAGGTTGTCGAGTCCTTCTTGGTCAAGCTGGAGTCGTACAAGGCTCCGCCTGTGGTCTATCACTACACGACTGACGCGGGGCTTAGGGGCATTCTGCAGAGCGGACGGATATGGCTTACGGATATTTTCAGTCTCAACGATCCTTCCGAACTGCGCCACGGCTTGTCGCGGGCACAGGCCATCCTGAACCAGAAAGCCGCAAGCGGCCCTCCGGAGAGCAAGATGTTCGCGAAAGACTTTGCTTCGCTGGACAAAGGGCTTGACAGAGCCGCCCACTACTTCGTTTGTTCATTCAGCGAGGCCGGAGACGATCTCGGCCAATGGCGGGCCTATGCGGACAATGGTCGAGGCTACGCTCTTGGGTTTGATGCGAAGGCTTTGGAAGAAGCCTTTGGCAAGGGGGCCGAAACACCTACATCGAATAACGCAGCATTCCCCGTCACTTACGGCGACTCCACTCTCGACGACATTCAGCGCCAGCTTATTGAAAAAATGTTTGGCCTTATATCGCTTCCGCACGGCAGGAAATTACCTGGAGATGTCATTGTGGCCTACATGGCGGAACTGTTACGTAAGCTCCATGTCGTGTCAGTTCCAATGGTTGGTGCTGACGGAAAACCCCTTTTGGACAAAAAGAAGAAACCCCTTGAGCAGAACGTCGTGGTCGGCCTGGAGTCTCAATTGCGAGACGAGGCCCGAGTCGCATTGGCCGATGCCCGCAAGAAGAAGGGCGGGCTTTCCGTACGACAGTTCATGAGCGGCTATGGTGCACAGCGTGTCAACGATCCCGAAGCCCTTTGGGATTCCGCATTGCTCGCAGGAATTAGCAGTAGTCTGACGACCACGCTAATGTGGATTCTCCTTCTTGCAGTCATGACGCTCTTTCTGTCCGCGTTTGTCATCGACGCCGCCGGACGGTAGACCCGATTGTCGAAGGTGAACGTTCTCGTCCGTCGTCTGTCAATTGATGTGTTGATTTGTTTCCGCCGATTGCGTGAGCCATTCGTCGTGTACTTGCCAACTCAGCTTCACGCTGTTCTCCAACTGTTCCTGTCGCGCCTTCACAAACGGCGAATAGTGCTTTTCCGTGACCTTCACGCTGCTGTGTCCCAACAAGAGCGACACCTGGTCAATCGGGACTCCTGAGAGCAGCAATTCCACGGCGAAGGTGTCGCGGAACATGTGAGGGTGGCAACGTTTCGGCGTGCCGTCTGGCTTCTTGATTTTCGCTCGCTTGAATAGCCGGCGAAGTGCGCGTTGCCATCCCTTCTTGGCGGTTTCGGGGTCTCCGTTGCCACTCCAAAAGAAATAGTTCGGGTTCGCGGTCGGCAGTGAGCGCAAGAGTTTCGCAAGCTCGGGTGGAAGCGGGACACGAACCGGAACTCCGGTTTTGGCCCGGTACAGGAAGAGCTTTCCATCAGCGCTCAGCTTGTCCTTTTCGAGAGATACGGCATCCCGGATGGCAAGCCCGGACCAACGCATCAACAGGATCAGGGCACGCATTCTTTCTGGGCGATAACGAAAGTCGCGGCCTCCGCGCCAATCTCCATACGCGAAGGTGGCGTCCTCGATGCGCTGGAATTCCTCGCGGGTGAAATAGTCCGTAGGGACGCGCTTCTCTTCCGCCTTCTTCATCTTGAGGGCTGGGTTTTTGTCGAGCCAATCGTTGCCGATGCAGAACTCGAAAAAACCGATGAGGCGTTCATGTTTGCGGCGGGTGGTATTGGGGCCATTGCCCCACGTTGCGCGAAACTTGACCAGATTCGGAGTGGTGAGTTCTCTCAGCAGAGAGAGGCCCACGTCCTTTGCCCACGCCAGCAGGTGAAATTGAAAGAGGATCTTGCTCTGGTTGGTGGTTGACTTCGACAGGCAGCGGGCGGCTTCGTCGGCGCGATAGGCTGCAACCGCCTCTTGAATGGTGATCGCGGGTGCTGTCTTGCGCGCACCGGGCCGCGCCTCTTCTTCAAGCTTTCGAGCTTTTTCTTCTGCCTGCTCCCAGGTGCGCGTGGCTGCGCTGGTGCGAAGGAATTCATGATCTTCGCTGGGAGTGCCTTGAATCCACTTGGGGCAGCGGCAACGACGCCATGCGATGTCGTCGCGGTGCGGGCATTTTTGCGAGTGGCGGGTGTAAACCGTCAGCATCTTTTTTGCTCCCTTTAGGAGAGATGCTGCGATTCCTGAGTTTGCTCGGTTGTACAAAAATTGTACAAACCAAATGCGGCTCTGTTGAAACTATTGAAAACATTGAGCCAAAGTTTGGTGGAGCTAGTCGGGCTCGAACCGACGACCTCATCGTTGCGAACGATGGCGTCCTCCAGATTATTTCCTTTATTTGCTTAAGCTTAACAGCCGAGTGCGGTCCATTACGGTCCAATTCAGAACCGGCTCGCCTGGAGTTGCCTCAAACTTCACCGCGAAAAAAGGGCCGAGCTACTTAATGTTTGTCAGGATCGCAAAGAGGATCGCCAGCACGAACGGCAACGCGACGAATATGATCCAGAGATGTTTCACAATGCGCGCGCCGATGTTCTCGGCCATATAGCGGGCGTCTGCGGACACTTCAAGCCGTGGGTTAAAAGGGTTTCCTTGTAAATCCATATCTTTTGCTGGCCGCCGTTCCGCGAGTGCCCGCTGACAAGCGAAAATCTGATTGCACATTGGATCGGAACTAAACTTTCGTAGCGCTTCGTCTGGTATGGAGTTAAGCAGTTCAGCCTTCTGGTTGGCATCGAGGTCGTCCCAGGGCTTATCCCCTAAATGAAGATTGTAGTTCGACATTCTGCCTCCCCTGCCTTCGGCTGCGGATTATACGTCCTGCGCTGTGGAGTCCAAAGCTGGAGAACCCGGCAGATGTTCCATGGGAATAACGATCTCACCAACGAGTCGATTCGCGATGCTACCCAGGCTACTACTGACGTTGAAGTCTGCTGTGGCGCGTGGATTGAAGGTCGCTGCCGGATTGTCTCCCCTTAGGCTCCCACACGTGGCTCCCACAAGTGTCGGAGTTAGCAGAGCGTTCGCGCTCGGCGGAACGCGGAAGCTAGAGCCCCGCGATCTCTCTGCCTTCTGAATAGCCTCCCTGCTCTGCAACGCGCCTACAACGGATCAAGCATTTACAGCGGACTCCCAACACGCCAAACGGGGTGAAGGGGTGGTATTCGGCAGCCATTGTGCGCTGAATTGTGCGCCGGATTCTGCTCACCGGGAGTTGCATTAAACTCCCCGCCCGGTCAAGCGGTCAAGCTATGGATCAGGCGTAGCGTGCGCGATCCACGCGTTCTGGAACCGAGGTAGAATCGACGTATGGTATCTGCTCGTCCGTAATCCCGAACCAGTGGTAGATTTCCTGCAATAATCTCAACGCTTCCACTTCCGGGATCGCGTCTTTCAACTCGAATTCAATCCAAAATCTCTTGTTCTCTGCCGGAACTTTCTGCCCTTGAGAGCTTCCAAACTGTTGTGAGATGGGATGAGAACTCAACTCGTAGGTCGCGCCCTCGGTGTTTTCTGCCATGAATCCAAAACACACCCTGACGTTCTCGGGCGGCTCTTGGGTGTTACTGAAAATCTGGATCGTCAAGACGAGAAATAGTGAAATCACTTCCGTCATCACGTAGTTGTTGATATATAGGTTTCTTTCTTCTGACCTGCGTCTCACCGCCCAACCTAGGAAGTCTTCATCGTTTCTTCCAACAAAAATGAGCGTTCCATCCTGCCAGAGTTCCAGCCCTTTTCTTCCAGTTACTCTGCGTATTAGCTCGCCACGAACATATTGGACTGGAGTGTGAGGGTTAAGGTCGAACCCCATTTGCCTGTATGCGGGCGGCTCGCTTATAGCATTGTATTCCGCTGACTTGGACGAATACAGTCCAGTCAATCTGACAGGCTGTACCGGAGCTGCTAATAAGAAGAAGGAGGGCACGTCCAAAAGTTGTGCGGCTATTTTTGCATCGGCGGCGCGCTGAAGCAGCCTCTCACCTGCCAGAGGATTCTTCTGCACAGAGCGGCTCGAAACCAATTTCGCTAGCAGACCTTCGAAGTTCGCCATCCTCCGTTCTAAATCCCCATACCGTTTACCATCTTTCATGGTGTCGCGTACGATCTGAACGGTCGTCGGCAGCGCGTCGTCCGCCACACGTTCAAAATATCCAAAAAGATGGCCACGAATCTGGGAATCAAGTTCACTCCGGACAACGAGGAATGGTTTTTCACGCGCCGACTCTGGCGGCACGTAGATCGAGACAATTCCCTTTGTCGGGTCAACGCTGCTAGGATGCCACTTGATCTTGAGGTCGGTAATTGGTGGATAGATGAACGCACTCAAGATGTCTCGGTACGTATCGGGACTAAAATTGGAGGAAGCGAATGTTGAGACGGAAATCACCTCATCGCCCTGGTGAAATGGGTTTTTCTTCGTAGCAGGGCCAATGAGAAGATAGCCGCCGCTCGAATTTGCGAGGGCGGAAATATCCTTTGCGAGTTCGACCTTACCGTTGTCTTTTTTTGTATCGTAAAGACCATTTTTGCATTCAAACTGGGCATGCTCCACTGTCGAAATCAGCTCTGCAAACGTGCCTCTGGAAAGAATGCCGGTCACTTCTTCAATCGTCGGTTCGCGAAATGTCGTCATCTCGACGTATCTTCAGTTCTCCCGAAGCCACCCATTCTCGATTTGATGCGGACACTGTAATCTTACTCAACTGGCGTAGTCAGTGGCGGCGATGGCATTGCGGGTGAGCCATCAGCCTGCGCGTTTCACTTTCGCCCACCGTGCTCTCTGGGCCGCTGCGATCCTTCTGCGACCCGCCGCTGAGATCGTCCGCTTCGGCTTGGCTGTCCTCTGCTTCGCCCATCGCGCTTTCTGCGCCAGGCTGATTCTGCGACGACCGGCTGCGGACATCGTGCGTGACGTGCCATTGGAGCCAACACTGCCTAGTGCCGCTAGGGCAACATCTAAACGTTGGACTTCTTTCTGAGCGCGGTCGCGCTCTTTCTTCAACTGCTGCACCAGGACGAACAAGGTTCTCATTTAATGTTTTTCCCTCGGGAGAGATGATAGCAGCGGACTGCCCCAGAAGAACATCTCGACTCCGGGAACGGTTCTAATCACGTCCGGTGGTGACTTGGGTCACTGCACTGCCGAAGGCTGCGGACGGACGCTTATAAGAGGACAACGCCATGAAAACCCCACATGCGTACCATTGCGATACGACACCTGGTATGAATTTCGGGTGGTTGATCGCAAGAGCCTCGTCGGGTGCCGTTTCGTGAAGCCGGAAGAGGCAAGGCGCATAGTTATCAAAGGCCAACCGCGCGACGCCGTTTACATTATGGGAGTTGGAGACTGATATGAAATCCCTTCTGTACCTGTGCTTAATTGTCGTGGTCATTGGTGTGGGGTGATGTGCCATTGGAGCTAACACTGCCCAGTGCAGCCAGTGCAGCGTTTAAACGTTGGGGCCTAATACCCAGCGCTATCCATGAATTACCATTATCATTAGTGGCACACTTCTATGCCGTTACCACACGGACGTGAGATCTCCTCGAACCAGGTTGAGCTGATTGTTGGTCGTGACTTTTTCGATTAGGCGTTTTGTCGCACTCTGCAATTCTCTCGTGTGGGCCACGAGCAAGTCTCGGGAGCTAGCGCAAGCCTCATTCACGGAGCGGGTTCTCGTCAAAGATAGCGGTATTGATGCCGAATGGACGATCAATCTGCCGACAGAGCTACCTCAAGGTGCCCTGATATGCCGGGGATGGAACGTTTTGCAATACAAGCAGCGAGATGTAACAGGCGCCGACCGACAGCAGATTGTGACAAAACTCCGTCGAGATTTGCGCGCTGCGGCTCGCGAAGTATACACGCGAACGGGCAATCGTCCTGACCACTATTCTTTATTCACAAATATTGATCTGACACACGAAGAGAAAGAGCGCCTAAAAGTTGCCATTCGGGACGAGTTTGAGGATCCGTTAGCAGTCACGATCAAAGGAGCCGCCGACGTCGCCGTAATACTGAACGACTGCCCCCATCTTCGCTCAGCCTTTTTTTCCACCGACGGGTTCTCCACTTGGGAGCGCTCATGGACGAACCACAAGACCGCAAGCATCAGAGGAAAGGTCCCAGACTTGGTCGGAAGAGGCGGAGATGTGGCAGAAATAGGAACGGCCGTGGACAGTGAGCAAATTCGGGTCGTCGTAGTAACCGGGCCGTCTGGGATCGGCAAGAACCGGCTGTCATTTGAGGCGACGGCGCACCGACCGATGGATGCGATCGTTTCGGTCGATTCAGAATTAGGGGTAGCTGATCTATTGCAGATCCAGAGCGCAGATCAGAATCCAATCGTCATCATCGACAATCCACTCCCAGCGCAGACCCGCGAACTGATTGCTGCCGCAGTAGCAGAGGGGCCAAAGATCATACTAACCATCACCGACCCTGTTGTGGCTCAACAGTTTCACTTTGGTCAAGATACCCGAGTCAAAGTGTTTACGCTCCAGCCTCTATCCGAAACTGAATCGCGGGAACTGCTCCGCAAGGCAGGAGCAAACCTTGATTACAGCACCGAATCATGGGTTACACAAAGAGCAGGCGGCAATCCTAGCGTTCTGATCGCTGCTGCCGTCGTGGGAGAGGACCTTAGAGTAAACGGAGCAACTTTCCTGGACCAAGTGGGCGACGCATTGGAATCGAGGGCTAGAGATTTACTCGGCGATAAACACTTGCACCTAATACGGCTATTGAGCGTCATGAGGGCAGTTGGCATTACCGGGGGCGTCGCGCACGAACTACGAACGCTTTGCGACACCTTGGGAGTCGTCAGTCCTAACGATGTCCTTTCAGATATCCAGCGCCTGACAAGTTCTGGGTTTGTTCGGCGGGTGGGCAATTACCTGGAGGTTGTACCTCCCGTTCTGGCGAACCGTGCCGCTACCTTTTGCCTAGCCGGCCGAGAAACGGAACTCACGCGCTTGCTCTGGGAACTCCCGGCCAGCAGTCGCGATCGACTCCTGCGGCGCATTCAGCAGCTACCGGAAGATACTCTTCGCAACTTCTTGGCAGAACTCTTTCAACGTGGACCGCTCCGCGATTTTACAAACGCCCTGGCCAATATCCAACTTTTGCGTCTATTAGCTCCTGTGGCTCCGAGTGAGGCTGTAAACCTGATCGAAGTTGGCCTTTCGGTTATGTCGGTAGATCGGCGCTTGCAACTCGACGCGGGTATACGGCGCGATCTCGTTTGGACGGTTGAGGAACTGTTGTTTAGATCTAGAACCAGCGCTTCTGCGCTGCGTTGTCTCAAATTGTTGGCTGAAGCGGAAACGGAACACTACGGCAACAACGCCACCCACATTTTTGAGGAATGTCTCTATCCATTGCATCCGCAGCTGCCCTTGACGCTGCACGATCGGCATGCGGCCCTGCGCGAACTTCTATCCGATAACGCAACGAAGCAGCAGAAAATGCTGGCGATCAGAGCCGCCGGGAGCGCATTTAACAGCGATCAAGTCAGCTATCTCCGTCGTAGTGATGGCCCAGTACCGTTTGACGCCGTCCCCCAGGTGACGTATGGCGAGGTCTACGAGTACCTAGAAGGCATCCTCCGCGAACTGCGCGAATTGATGCAAGATCAAGACGAAGAAGTCAGAGCGAAAGCTGGCGAGACTTTAGTTCGAGCGCTCGGGGAGTTCACACTTGGGGCAGGAGCGGCAGTAGGAGTTCAAATGCTCGAAGACATTTCGCCCCAGATAGTAGGTCGCACCGTACCCATCCGCCTAGAGGACTACGTTGACGCTCTCCATTTCGCCCAACGCGGTCTTATAGCCCGACAGCCACCCGCCGACAAAGAACTTGCGCGAGTTTCGCAGCTAATAAAGTCGATCGAAACCGGCAATGTTGACGGTCGCATCCGACGCTGGGTGGGAACGTGGGACTATGGAGAACAAGAACGCGATGAAAAAGGCGAGCTTGTCTATCACTCGGAACTAGAAATTCGGAAATTGGCCAAAGCCGTAGTAGCAGATCGAAATGCAATCTCTGAGGACCTTCTCCAATGGCTGACATCAAAAGATGCAAAGAGAGCTTCCGAGTTCTTCATATTGTTAGGCCGATATGACGCAACGAGAAGTTGGGAGGAACGTATTGACCGCTGCGGAGAGACTAACCATGGTGAACTGGCCTTCGCTTGTTACTACTGCGGTCGCGGACAGGTTAGTCAAGCAGAAGTCGAAGACAAACTCGACAAATTGACGAATGGCGGGCTAATACGGCCCGAGGCTCTCTTGGGTGCGAGCAGCTATCTGCCCGGTAGCGGGCGAGCAATCGCGAGGGTTCTGATCCTGCTGGAAAGGGGAGTCAGCCCAGTGCTAGCGGAGCGGCACCTCATGGCGGGAGGCTGGATGAAGCCCCTCTGTGTTGCTGAAGCTGCGACACTGTTGAGGGCCATCGCAGGCCCTAGACTTGAAAATGCAGCCTTGGTGGTTGACTTCCTCGCAATGTGGATTCACAGCAGTAAGCCATTGGAGGGGGATCTAGCGGAATTGGCTTGGCAAGCTTTGGAATCAACACCACAGGGTGGAGAAGCATGGGATTTCGACATCCTCGCTGCTGCTTTGGCGAAGACCGATCTGAACCGCTCATTTGCTCTACTGGAGGGGCTTTTGACGCTTCCAGGTAATGTTAAGAGCTGGGAGCCGCTCGATCGCCACAGCGGAAATAGGTTCTGGAATACCCTGTGGAGTGCGGATCGCCAAAAGTCATTGGAACTTCTATTCAGAGTGGGAGCGTCATCGCCCCTCATAGCGTGCCGGATATCATGGCACATTCCCGACATCCTGAATCTCGAAGAAGATCGACACTTCCTACACGAATTTGCGCGAAGAGATGCACGCTGTGGAGAGTTTGTCTCTTCCTGTTTGGCGGGCGGCAGACCTGGCTTTTGGCCTGTCGCCCTAGATTTGCTGGCGCTGTATCCAGATAGTCCTCCGGTGCACAGAAACATCGCGATTGCAGCTCGCCACATGAAACACACGGTTGTTGGACCGATGTCCGAACATTACATTCGGTGTGCGGTCGCTGTAGAAGAAGTTCTTCGTTCTGAGGCGATTCCTGGTACGACGCTTGCCTTCCTGACGGACCTCGCCGCCAGCCTCAGGAAGGAGGCGCAGAATGAGAACAGGGAAGAGCAAGACGAATCGGTGAACTGGTGAAGAGGCCACCAGGCCACTTCGGACACTTCGGGACTCGGTTCCCTTCCCTCTGCTCACCCAGGACTTACGCCCGGGGGCTAAGTTATGTTGCCGCTTCGCCACTGTAGAGGGCATTCCAGACGGTGGCCTGGTGACGCCGACCGGTTTGAGGAGTGGCGCGAGCAGGTCGAGCCGGTCTTCATCTACACCCACAGAGGCGAGTGGATCGCAGGGAGCGTGGCACGCTACGGCTACGACATACCCCACGGCAGCGTGGCTTTGCTGGCGGAGGGTATCGAGTCCGGAACGTCAGGCTCGCCCGTGGTTACAGCCGACGGCTTGCTGCTTGGGATTGTGTCCAACTCTAGCGCCGCCCACAGCGCAAGCGAGCCATGCGGCACGATGCCGGTGTGCGTCATGGCACTGCCATGCTGGGTGCTGGATCGCATCAATGGGGAGAACCGAAACGTAACATGACTCAGGCAGGCCCCCAGCTTCCTGACCGGCCAGTCGATAATGTGTCGGTAATCCACGCGCTGCTTTTGTCGTCCGCGCACACGCGGCATCTCGGCTACTTTCCGCTGTCCGTAGCCGATGCCTCCGCTGAATGCGTGGCGGTCTGCCCTTCGCGTGAATCTTCAGCCGATTTTGCGTGGGCTAGATGTGAGGGTAATTGTTGGCTAGGAGTCTCCGTATAAACGACCGGACGATTCTTCCAGGTGAACCATCCCAATGTTAAGGAAGCACCGAACGCGCAAACGCAGCTGGTCACATCGACTAAATGCGAAATATTATCCCGCTGGACAAATCGGTTAAACGATAACGCTCCCCCATATTCAGAAGACCTACTCCCAGCGAGTACACCAACTGCAAGTATCGGCATTACCACGGTCGATACGAAGTACATCCGTCGAGCAAGCGAAGCTTCATCCAATACGGTACTCAGAAACCCGAACGCCTTGTGATTGCCGTCGTTCTCTTTGATTGCGAGCACGACGGTAAACTTGTCGTTGACTTCATCACCCGAATAGGCCTATTGTCTCGCGCAAGTCAGCGAAAAGGATCGGCCTTTAAGAGCGGCGGATTCTCAGTCCCGTTAATCCTTCCTCGCATGCTTCCCCATCAGGTACCAGAGATTCTTGCCATGCAGGTTCCAGCATGGGTTGTGTCGTTTTGCGGCTTGGATAAATTCACAATGAGGTGTGACGAGCCTCACATGAGTGCATGCTGTAGCTCACTGACGGCACAAATGAGTCCGACATAAGCTGAGCGACGTCAAGGGAAGTCGTGACCGACCTTCTCACAGGGCCAGTTACGGCAACAGCCGGGCGTTCCTCGTTGCGAAGCGGATCACGAGAGCCAGTTTACTTCCGGGTGAATCGGGAAAGTGAGAATGAGCAAGGTTCTTCTCCCAGGTGGCTCGCACACTTCGGGTTTTATGCAATGACTTGCAGGGTTGCCACAGACGGTGACATAAGAGGTGAAGCATGAGTTATGAAAGGGTACTGTGGATCTCAGTACTCGGCGTTGTGCTGGCCGGATCATCGGCACGAGCTTGGGCACAGAACCCCGAGTTCGTCTACGTTACTAATGCTATGGATGGGACTGTATCAGGCTACGCAGTGGACTGGGTAACAGGCAACCTAACGCCGGCCCCGGGCTCACCCTTCACGGTGCCTGCACCGAGCTGGTCATCCGCGTATACCTGCGGTGGTTATACTAATTATCCTGATGGTTGCTTTCCTGAAAGTCCCACCTGGGTGGAGGCAGATCCCATGGGTCGATTCGTCTTTGTGATCGATCCTCTCCCCTGCGGTGTCCCGTCCCACGCCGCTGCGGTCGACGCGTTCTCAATCGATCCCTCTACTGGAAACCTCAGTCTAGCGTCAGTTGCTCCAGTCGGATGCCCTCCACTGTTGGGTCTTCCGACCCTTTATGGTTTTTCCGAGGCTTTGGATCCGAGCGGCCGCTTCCTGTACGTGACGGATAGTAGTAACCTCAATGCGTTCAGCGTCAGCCCCTCAGGCAGCCTCACTCCGGTGCCCAATTCGCCGTACGCACTGTCCGGCGTCACTAGTGTTGCGGTAGACCCGAAAGGTCGGTTCGTATACGCAACGGCCGGGAGTGCTACTTCAGTCTATTCAACTGACTCCGGTACCGGTGCGCTGACATTGATGAGTACTTCGCCTTCCCAGCCCGGCACTCATGATGTCAGCTCGTCATTGGGCATCGCCTTGTCGGGCAGTTTTCTTTACGAGGCAGACACCTATAGCGGCGTCTGGGCCTATGCTATTGACCCCAATGCGGGCACCTTGACGCCGGTACCTGGGTCACCCTTCCTCCCCAACTTCACTTTTGCCCAGTATGGCCCAGGCCCCTCGTGGCTAAGCGCGGCCCCTGGTGGGCTGACACTGTACGCATCATACTCCGAAGGCTCTCCCATCGCGAGTTTCAGTATCGACTCCGCAACCGGAGTGTTAGCCCGAGCTACCGGTTCACCCTTTGGCGCTGCTATGGCAAGTGCGGATTCCACGGCTGTGGATCCGACAGGCCGCTTTATCTACGCGGCTGTTCCGGGGGTTGGTACCTGGGGTTACAGCATCAACGCCGCGACCGCTGCGCCAATCGCGCTCGAACTTTCGCCTTTTGCAACAGGGCAGTTACCTCTCGGGATTGCTGCCGCGATGGTGAACCCTTCTACAGCGTTTGGCCTTACTCAAGTGCTTCCCGGTAACGGCGGGAATGCTGGACTTGTTACGCTACAGTTTTTCGGTACGGGCTTGGAACGCGGAATCCAGACTAAGCTAAGCGCTCCTGGGCAGCCTGACATTGTGGGCAGCGACACGAGCTTTGCGAGTTCGTTCTTCCTAACAAGCACGTTTGATCTTACCGGGGCGGCGCCCGGGCCGCGTGACGTGGTTGTCACAAACCCCGATGGTACCTCTGCAGCACTGACGGGTGCGTTCACGGTTGGGCAGGGCGGTTCGGCCAACGTGTGGCTGGACCTGCTCGGCATGCACGTTATGCGTGGAGGGTTGACCGAAACCTATTTGGTGATCGTTGGAAATAGCGGAAACGTACAATCAGATGGCGCAATAACGGTGTTTCTCTCTTTCCCGGATTTCTTTAGTTGGAGGCTCGGGACGAGCGTCCCATTTTCGAACACATTTCAAAGCGGTACAAACACCGTGCTGGCCTTGTCGGTTCCCTTCATACCTGAGGGCGGGACTTGGTCCGTACCTGTCATGTTTACGCTACCGGACGACCCGCAGTATGCGCACCAGAATTATCAAATCTCACTGTGGGACAACTTGCCATGACCAACCTCTAAGGGGGCCGTATGCCTATAGGTATCAATATGACTCGGAGATCGGCGGAGGCTGTACTACGAATCGTCCTCGGGGTCGTTGTGCTGGCGACGCTCTGTCCTCCTCTGGTGCAGAGCCAGAACCATTGCGTCGGCCGCACACACTGCGATTCTAAACTTCCTAAACTTAATCCTACGGACGTCGCCAAGATTGCTTACAGGGCTGGTCCTGCCTTTACACAATGCAGCATCCTGACCACGATGGTAGCGATTGCTGCGGTCGAGTCTCAATACTACCCAGATTGTGTCTGTGACAACGGCAGTCCAGTGACCAGCCAAGATTGGGGCCTTTGGCAGGCTAACGACCTCAAGAAGTGGGCTTGGCCCCCTTATAACAGCGGCTCCGGCCGATCCAAAACCTTACCTGATTGTGCGTTAGATACCCCGCCAGATACCACCTGCGCGGAACGATACGCTTATAGGCAGTCTAGTTATGGCACTGACTTTGAGACAGCTTGGTACAATTCGTACGACAATGGCTACGGGCCCGGCCAATATCCTCTGTACTTGGCGGCCCTGCCGGAAGCTCAGAAGGCAGCTACGGCTGCGAAGTGCTGCTCCGACGGACCGTGCCAACCGCTGCCACCACCAGGGGGTACCACGTTATCCGTTCAGACTATTACGTCCGGCGACCCGAACGATAAGGTCGGCTCTCAAGGTGTGACTGCGCAACAGTACATTTCTGGATCTTCCCCGCTACGTTACGCAATATTCTTTACGAACGACTCCAATGCCACAGCGCCCGCGCAAAAGGTCGTCGTAACAGATGGCTTAAGTCTGACGAAGATGAATCTGTCTACGCTCAGCTTGGGCCCGATAAACTTCGGGAGTCAGTTCGTCTCCCCTCCGTCGGGCCCAGGCGACTTTTTCACGTCAGTCAACCTGGCGCCAACTACTAACCTGTTTGTGTCAATTAGCACCCACCTCGATGCCTCCAGCGGATTGCTTACCTGGACCCTCCAGTCCATTGATCCCGCGACGGGGAAGCCTCCCACGGACCCCACCGTCGGCTTTCTACCTCCAGGTGCGACGGGAGGAGTTTTCTTTGACGTAATGCCCAAGTACGGCCTTCCAACCAACATTCAGGTTCAGAACCAGGCCGTAGTCGTTTTCGACGTGAACCCGCCGATCAGCACCCCAACTTGGGCCAATACCTTGGACAATACGCCACCAACGAGCAGCGTTCTTGCTCTTCCATCGAACGAAGGCACCCCAAACTTTACGGTCCAATGGAGTGGCACGGATGTAGGGTCTGGTGTCCAGAATTACACAATCTACGTCACGGACAACGGCGGTCCCTTTACAGTTTGGCAGTGGAATACAACAGCTACATCCGCTACGTTCGCGGGGCAATCGCGCCATACCTACGGTTTTTACAGCGTCGCACGCGACCTGGTGGGCAATGTCGAGGCTGCCAAAGCAAACGCGGAAGCGACCACAGTAGTTGGCGGCGACACTACTCCGCCGGTGACGACAGCAAGCCTCGGAGGACTTGCTGGAAGCAATGGCTGGTATCGTGGTCCTGTTACAGTAACGCTGACCGCTACGGACCCAGATAGCCAGGTTGCTGCCACTCACTACAGCCTGGACGGCGGGCCTCTGGCGACGTACACTGTGCCCTTTGCAATCTCGACCGACGGTGTACACCAGCTTTCCTTTTACAGTATCGACCCATCTGGCAACCAGGAAAAACCCACTGCGCTGAGCATCAAGATCGACTCGACGGCACCGGCCATCACTGCGGCGCCGAACCCGGCAACGCTCTGGCCACCCAACGGTAAAATGGTCCCCGTTACAATTTCTGGGGCAATTACTGACGGCACTTCTGGCGTCAACCAAGGCAGCGCAACATTTGCCGTGG
>Ga0075030_100002623_pt1 | contig 16340 bp, 12 predicted proteins | sample LitLauG_LLR_2012_FD_71393 | JGI IMG/M metagenome (GOLD analysis project Ga0075030, IMG submission 71393) | Freshwater sediment microbial communities from Pennsylvania, USA - Little Laurel Run_MetaG_LLR_2012 | ecosystem: Environmental > Aquatic > Freshwater > Creek > Sediment | place: USA... | reverse complement strand
TCAGAATACATCACGACCGGGCTCCTGCTTGCGTGTGCCGCCCTCTCCTGGGTCGCCTTCTTCGACGTGGCGCTCGGCCACCACACATACAAGATCAACCTGATGCGCTGGATCGCATCGGGCGAGCTCGACGTCTCCTGGGCTCTCCGCATCGACACCCTCACAGCCGTCATGCTCGTCGTCGTGACCACGGTGTCGAGCCTCGTCCACGTCTACTCCATCGGCTACATGGAGGAGGACCCGCACCGTCCGCGCTTCTTCGCCTACCTGTCGCTGTTCACGTTCGCCATGCTGATGCTGGTGACGGCCGATAACCTGCTGCAGATGTTCTTCGGCTGGGAAGGCGTCGGCCTCGCCTCCTACCTCTTGATCGGGTTCTGGTACACCAAGCCCGAAGCCAATGCCGCCGCCATAAAGGCTTTCGTCGTCAACCGCGTCGGCGACTTCGGCTTCGCGCTCGGCATCTTCGGGCTGTTCGCGGAATTGGGCTCGATCTCGCTCGATAAGATCTTTGCCGATGCCCCCACGCTCGTTGGCCAGCACTGGGACGTATTCGGCCTCCACAACCTCGACGTCATGACGACGCTGTGCCTGCTGCTGTTCATGGGCGCGATGGGCAAGAGCGCGCAGTTCCTGCTCCACACCTGGCTCCCCGACGCGATGGAGGGCCCGACTCCGGTGTCCGCGCTCATCCATGCCGCGACCATGGTGACCGCCGGCGTATTCATGGTCGCTCGCTTATCGCCGCTGTTCGAACTGGCACCCGATGCCAAGCTGGTCGTGATGTACGTCGGCACCCTCACGGCGTTCTTCGCCGCGACAGTCGGCCTCGTCCAGAACGACATCAAGCGCGTGATCGCGTATTCGACGTGCTCGCAGTTGGGCTACATGTTCGCGGCTCTGGGATGCGGGGCTTATGGTGCCGGCATCTTCCACCTCTTCACCCATGCCTTCTTCAAGGCGCTGCTGTTCCTCGGTGCCGGCTCCGTCATCCACGCCATGCACCACGAGCAGGACATGCGCAACATGGGCAACCTGCGCGGCAAAATCCCCATCACCTTCGCGATGATGACCATCGGCACGCTGGCGCTGACCGGCGTCGGCATCCCGGGCTTCTTCGGCTTTGCCGGCTTCCATTCGAAGGACGCCATCATCGAAGCCGCCTACGCCGCCGAAACGCCCAACCAGATCGTCTTCTGGACGCTTGTCTTCGCCGCCTTCATGACCTCGTTCTACTCCTGGCGGCTCGTATTCATGACCTTCTTCCAGGAGGAGCGCGGCGACCACCACGCCCACGAAGAAGCTCACGAGAGCCCCTACGTGATGCTCGTCCCGCTGTTCGTCCTGGCAACCGGCGCCGTGCTCGCAGGCGCTGTATTCGCGCCCTACTTCATAGGCCACGACTACAAGGAATTCTGGGCCGCCTCGCTCTTTGAAGGCGAGCACAACCACATCATGCACGCCATGCACGAGATCCCGCACTGGGTCGGCTTCGCGCCGTTCATCGCCATGCTCTCGGGGCTGGCGCTCGCCTACGTCTACTACATCGCAGTGCCCAGCCTGCCGGCCGCGACCGCCTCGGCGTTCAAGCCCCTATACCTGTTCCTGCTCAACAAGTGGTACTTCGACGAACTCTATGACGTCCTGTTCGTGAAGCCGGCCTTCGCGCTTGGCCGCCTGTTCTGGAAAGGTGGCGACGGCGCCATCATCGACGGCACCATCGACGGCACCGCTGGCGCCGTCATCGCGGGCTCGGCGCGCGCGGTGAAGCTCCAGACCGGGTTCGTCTACCACTATGCCTTTGCCATGCTGATCGGAGTTGCCGCCATCCTGACCTTCATGATCGCCACCGGGAGGACGGCCCCATGATCGCAGCCTTGACCTCCTCCATGTTCAACGTCACCGGCACGCCGGTCCTGTCGCTCGTCACCTTCTTCCCGCTCGCGGGTGCGCTCTTCATCGCCCTCCTCAACCCCGACGCCAAGGGTAACGCCCGCTGGACCGCGCTCTGGGTCACGCTGCTGACCTTCCTCGCCTCGCTGCTGATCTGGATCAACTTCGACACCCGCGATCCCGGCTTCCAGATGGTCGAGACCCATAACTGGATCGGCGCCTTCAAGTACAAGATGGGCGTCGACGGCATCTCGATGCTGTTCGTCATCCTGACCACGTTCCTGATGCCGCTCTGCATCCTCGCCTCGTGGAATGCGGTCGAAACCCGCGTGCGCGAATACATGATCGCGTTCCTGGTCCTGGAATCGCTCATGATCGGCGTATTCTGCGCGCTCGATCTCGTGCTGTTCTACATCTTCTTCGAAGCCGGCCTCATCCCGATGTTCCTGATCATCGGCATCTGGGGCGGCAAGCGGCGCATCTACGCAAGCTTCAAGTTCTTCCTCTACACGCTGCTCGGTTCGGTGCTCATGCTGCTCGCCATGATGGCGATGTATAACTACGCCGGCACCACCGACATCCCGACACTGCTCACCACCAAGTTCCCGCCCGAAATGCAGAAGTGGCTGTGGCTTGCCTTCTTCGCCTCCTTCGCCGTCAAGATGCCGATGTGGCCGTTCCACACCTGGCTGCCCGACGCCCACGTTGAAGCGCCGACCGCGGGCTCGGTGATCCTCGCCGCCATCCTGCTCAAGATGGGCGGCTACGGCTTCCTCCGGTTCTCGCTGCCGATGTTCCCCGATGCGAGCCACCTCTTCGCCCCGCTCGTCTTCGGCCTGAGCGTGATCGCGATCATCTACACCTCGCTCGTCGCCCTCGTGCAGGAGGACATCAAGAAGCTCATCGCCTACTCCTCCGTCGCCCACATGGGCTTCGTCACCCTCGGCATCTTCACCTTCACCACCCAGGGCATCGACGGCGCCATCTTCCAGATGCTCTCGCACGGCATCGTGTCGGCCGCCCTGTTCCTATGCGTCGGCGTCGTCTACGACCGCATGCACACCCGCGAGATCTCAGCCTACGGCGGCCTCGTCGAACGCATGCCGATGTACGCCTTCGTCATGATGGTGTTCACGATGGCCAACGTCGGCCTGCCCGGCACGAGCGGGTTCGTCGGCGAATTCCTGACGCTCATCGGCGCCTTCAAGGTCGACAGCCGGGTCGCAGCCCTGGCGACCTTCGGCGTCATCCTGTCGGCAGGCTACGCGCTCTACCTCTATCGCCGCGTGATCTTCGGCGCGCTCGAGAAGGCCAACCTCAAGGACATCCTCGATCTGAGCCCGCGCGAGATCGCCATCCTCGCCCCGCTCGTGCTGTTAACGATCCTCTTCGGCATCTACCCCGCAGCGCTTCTCGATGTCACCGCCGTCTCGGTCAAAAAGCTCGTCGCCAACTACGAACTCGCCACCAAGACCGCAGAACTCCTTCCCCGCCAATGACTTACCCAACTTATCCCCACCCCCAAGGGGCGTGGTAATCTGGTTCGCATGGATGAATTAACTCGTTGTGGCCGCGCTAATTTCCTTTTCCCGGTACGGGAGAAGGTGCCCCGAGAGGGGCGGATGAGGGGCTTGAGGCAATTTCCACTAGATAATTTGCGGGTTCAAACGACTGGGACGCAAGTAATGGTTGGTCAGTTGACGAGTGCGGCGCGGGAGCTACGGCGACGGCAGACGGATGTCGAGCGAAGGCTATGGTGGCAGCTTCGAAATCGTCAGTTTGCCAACTGGAAATTTCGCCGCCAGCGCCCTGTTGGCCCTTACGTTGTAGACTTTGTATGTGAGGAAGCGATGCTGGTCGTGGAATTGGATGGCTCTCAACATGAGCGAGCAGACGATGCCGCCAAAGACGCGCTTCGGTCCAAGTACCTGATGTCTCGCGGCTATCAGGTTTTCCGGGTCTGGAACTCTGAAATCAACACAAACATTGACGGCGTGCTGGACGGTATTTACGCCATCGTAGCAGAGCGTTGTGCTCAAAGCCCCTCATCCGCCCTTCGGGCACCTTCTCCCGTCTCGGGAGAAGGCAAACAATTCTGATCGTGCGGAAATATTCGATATGAACCTCACCTCCCTCATCCCCCTGCTGCCGGAGATCGTGGTCGCGCTTGGCGCGATGGCGCTGCTGATGATCGGCGCCGTCCTTGAGCCGCAACCCAAACTCCAGCCACATGCCCCAGCCCCCCCGTACGGCAGCCCGAAATTGGCGAGCCGCGATCCCGCGCGCCACAACGCCCGCCAGGGCGAGCTCATCGGCTGGCTCGCGATCCTCGTCTTCGCGGCCGCCTTGTACCTCGTCGCCGTCACACCGGGCCGCACCGTCACCCTATTCGACCGCGCGTTCATCTCCGACGGCTTTGCCCGCTTCATGAAGGTGCTGATCCTGATCGGCGCCGGCGCCTCGCTTATGCTCTCGTTCGATGAGCTCAAGCGCAACAAGGTCATGCAGTTCGAATATCCGGTCCTCGTCATGCTCGCGACGGTCGGCATGATGGTGATGGTCTCGGCCGGCGATCTGATCTCGCTCTACCTCGGCATCGAGCTTCAAAGCCTCGCGCTCTATGTGCTCGCCGCCAGCCGCCGCGACGACGTCAAATCCTCCGAGGCCGGCCTCAAGTACTTCGTCCTCGGCGCACTCTCGTCTGGCATGCTGCTGTATGGCGCCTCGCTCATCTACGGGTTCACCGGCGCGACTGAGTTCTCCCAAATCGCCCGCGTCGCCGAATCGCCCGGTGCCGCTCAAAACATTGGCCTCATCGCAGGCCTCGTGTTCCTGATGGTCGGCCTCGCGTTCAAGATCTCTGCGGTGCCCTTCCACATGTGGACGCCCGACGTCTATGAAGGCGCGCCAACCCCCGTCACCGCCTTCTTCGCAGCCGTGCCCAAGCTCGCCGCCATGGCGCTGTTCACGCGTGTACTCTCGACCGGCTTTCCCGGCATCGGCATCAAGTGGCAGCAGATCGTCGTGTTCCTGTCGATCGCCTCCATGCTGCTCGGCGCGTTCGGCGCCATCGGCCAGAACAACATCAAGCGCCTGCTCGCGTATTCCTCCATCGGCAACATCGGCTTCGCCCTTGTCGGCCTTGCCGCCAACAGCGACGACGGCATCCAGGGCGTACTGATCTACTTGGCGCTCTACCTCGCCATGACGCTGGGCGCCTTCGCGGCCGTGCTCGCCATGCGCCGCAAAAGCGGCCCCGTGGAGGAAATTTCCGAACTCGCAGGCCTTGCCCAAACCAACCCCAGCAAGGCCTTCATCCTGGCAGCGCTCATGCTGTCGCTCGCCGGCATTCCCCCGCTCATCGGGTTCTTCGCCAAGTTCTACGTCTTCAACGCCGCCGTCAAAGCCGGCATGTGGCCACTCGCCATCATCGGCGTCGTCGCGAGCGTCATCGGCGCCTACTACTACCTGCGCATCGTCAAACTCATGTACTTCGACGCCGCCAAGCCCGCCTTCGCCCACGTCGACCGCAGCGTCTTCATTGTCATGGCCGCGTGCGGACTGTTCGTGATCCTAGCGACCTTCGTCCCCGGCCCCCTCGTCGACGCCGCAGCCTCCGCCGCCCACTCCCTCAGGCCTTGAAAATGTTGTCATCCCGGCCAAGCGGGGCCCCCGTCAGGGCCGCGCGCCGAGCCGGGACCCAGGGCCATAACATCGAAATTATCAAATATTGTGCCTTCGGCGTCCAGCCGCAGGGTCCGGCCTCTCGCTCCACCTGCGATTCCGCTCGCCGGGATGACAACAGGGGCCTCCCCCTTTGAAATTGCCCATCCCCCACCTCCACCTCGAGCAAACCGCCTCCACCAACGCCGACGCGATGGCGCGTGCGCAGGCCGGCCACCCGCTCCCGTTCTGGCTGACCGCCGATCGCCAGACCGCCGGCAAAGGGCGCTCCGGCCGGGCCTGGATCTCAGCCGATGGAAACCTCGCCGCCAGTCTCGCCCTCCCCCTCACCTGCGCCCCTGCAACGGCCGCCCAACTCTCCCTCGTCGCTGGCGTCGCCGTGATCGGCGCACTCGCCAAGGTTGCCCCCACGCTAACCCCCGCCATCCGCCTCAAATGGCCTAACGACATCCTGTGCCATGCCTCAAAACTCGGCGGAATCCTCATCGAAACCGCCCGCGCCGGCCCCTCGGGCACCCTGGTCGCGGTCATTGGCGTCGGCCTCAATCTCGCCTCCTCTCCCCACCTGGAGGACCGCCCCACCACCTGCCTTTCAGCCCTCGGCGCATCCGTTTCACCAAAGTCTATGCTTTCGGCTTTGGCGGAATCCATGGACAGCAGCCTTCTACTATGGGAGGAGGGGGCAGGATTTCCGCTCATCCGCGCGCGCTGGCTCGAAGCCGCGTTGCCGGTGGGCACGCGGCTCACGGTCAACACCGGACCGCAAATCATGGAAGGCGCGTTTGCCGGTCTCGATCAGGACGGCGCGCTGCTGCTCACCGTTTCAGGAGAGCGTGTGCAGCGGTTTACTTTTGGGGACGTGACGCTTGCGGGTCACCGTTAGAGCGCCCCCCGTTTAGAATTTGCCGCGTGGCGGCATTGATGCGACGGCGTGTGAATGCACGCCGCACAAGAGTGAAGGCGACGACGAATGAAGGATACGAAGAGTAAGTCCGGTCCCAACGCGGGGCGGGACGAACTGGTGTTTTTGGCGCTTGGCGGCCTCGGCGAAATCGGTATGAACGTCTACCTCTACGGCTTCGGGCCGCCGGAGGCACGTCAATGGCTGATGGTCGATCTGGGAATTACCTTCCCAACCGAACAGGAGCCCGGCGTCGACGTCGTGCTGCCCGATCTGCGCTTCATCGAGGAAGATCCCAAGTCCTTGATCGGCATCGTGTTGACCCACGCCCACGAGGACCACATCGGCGCCGTCCTCGACCTATGGCCGCGCTTGAAAGCCCCGATTTACGCCACCCCGTTCACTGCCGGCATGGTGCTGTCCAAAGCGTCCGAGTTCGGCGGCAAGACCCGCCTGCCCCTCCGCACCGTCCCGCTCGGCGGCCGCGTCACCATCGGTCCCTTCGACATCGAGTTCGTCTCCATGTCGCATTCGGTGCCCGAGCCGTCCGCTCTGGCCATCCGCACCCCGCTCGGACTTGTGCTCCACACCGGCGACTGGAAGCTTGATTCCGCGCCCGTCGTCGGCCAGGCAGCCGACGAAGCCCGCCTGCAGGAGATCGGCGCCGAAGGCGTCCTTGCCATGGTGTGCGATTCGACCAACGCCTTCCGCGACGGCCGCTCGCCATCGGAGGCCGAGGTCGCCCGCTCCATCACCGAGCTCGTCAAGGGTGCCAAGCGCGCCGTCGCGGTCACCAGCTTCTCCTCCAACGTCGCCCGCATCAAGGCCGTCGCCGACGCCGCCGATGCCACCGGCCGCGACTTTATCGTCGCCGGCCGTTCGCTCCACCGGGTCATCAACGTTGCCATCGACACCGGCTACCTGCCGCAGAACTTCAAGTACCTCGACCAGGATCAGGCCCAGCACGTCGACCCGCGCAAATCCTGCATTCTCTGCACCGGCAGCCAGGGCGAAACCCGCGCCGCCATTGCCCGCATCTCCGAAGGCGAGCATCCCGCCATCACCTTGAACAAGGGTGACACCGTCATCTTTTCCTCCCGCACCATTCCCGGCAACGAGCGCGCCGTCGGCCGCATCCAGAACAACCTTGCCCGCCGCGGCGTCGACATCATCACCGACAACGAGGCCCTGGTCCACGTCACCGGCCATCCCCGGCGCGACGAACTCAAGCAGATGTACGCCTGGCTGAAACCCAAGATCGCCGTCCCCATGCACGGCGAAGCCCGCCACTTGAGGGAGCAGGGCCGCATCGCCCGCAGTTGTGGCGTCGCCGAAGTCGCCGAAGCCCTGAACGGCGACATGGTGCGCTTGGCTCCCGGCCCCGCTAAAATCGTCGACGACGTACCAACCGGCCGCCTTTACCGCGACGGCTCGCTCGTCATCCCTGGCCACGACGGCCCGGTACAGGAGCGCCGCAAGTTGGCCCAGGTCGGCCTCGTCATGGTCGCCGTAACGTTATCCGCCAAGGGTGAAGTGCTGGGCTACCCCCAGCTGGCCCTCGATGGCGTACCTCAGGATACCGCGCGCGGCGACGCCATGTACGACGTTGCCCTCGATGCAGTTGAAGGCTGCTTGAAAAGCATCCCCGCAGCCCGCCGCAAGGACCCCGAGCTTGTGCGCGAAGCTGTCCGCCGCGCCGTCCGCGCAGCCATCGCCGACGCCTGGGGCAAGAAGCCGATTGCCAAGGTGCTGATCACCGTGGTGTGAAGACAGGCCCCCCCCTCTCCCCCGTAACGGACGGGGCGAGGGGATATAACGACCACAGCGAGCACCCATGATCGGACGCCTCAATCACGTTGCCATTGCCGTCAAAGACTTGAAGGCCGCCTCCGCCGTCTATGCCAACGCGCTCGGTGCCAAGGTCGGTCCGCCGCTGGCCCAGCCCGAGCACGGCGTCACCGTCGTCTTCATCGAACTTCCCAACACCAAGATCGAACTCTTGGAACCCCTCGGCGCGGGCTCCCCCATCGCCAAGTTCCTCGAGAAAAACGCCGGCGGCGGCATCCATCACGTATGCTACGAGGTCGATGACATCCTGAAAGCACGCGACCAGCTCAAGGCCCAGGGCGCCCGCGTGCTCGGCGACGGCACGCCTAAAATCGGCGCCCACGGCAAGCCCGTGCTCTTCCTCCACCCCAAGGACTTCTGCGGCACCCTCGTCGAGCTGGAACAGGTCTGAGCAACCCTACTTCAGGCTGATCGCGAGCCCGCTCAGGTCGGCGTTGGCCAGCAGCCCGACTTCCCTGCCACTCAGTTTCAGCACGGCGCCCTTCTCGTTGGTGAGCACGATCGCACGCGCGCCGCCGCCCACCGCCAAACCGGCTCCTGCCGCGCCATAGACACCCGCCACGTCGGACGGCTGGCTGATATGGCTGACCGTGCCGTGCAGGTACGTCTTTGATCCGCCAAACACCAAGCCGTAGTCGAGACCGCCGGCTGAAAGGCCATACGTCCGGCCATGGAACGTCAGGGTTCCGCTTCCGCCCGACCCGCCGATGATCCAACCGGCCTTATAGATTGTGAGCGAAACCCCGCCCCCGTCGGCGAGGCTTGCCGACGAAAGCCCGCCAAGCGCAAAAACCGAAACCAGGGCAGTACGGACAGCCGAAGAAATCCTCATGGCGCAGTCTCCTGAAATGTTTCCAAGTCTGATAGTTCCAAGTCTGATATTTCCAAGCATCGCGAGTCGAAGCCTTCCGGCAAAAGGAAGCCCTCCGGCCAATGATCGCCGCACTCAGACAACGGATGGCGCGGCGAACGGTTCCACTGCATGGCGGCAAATACCCGCAATAGTGCCGATGGTCGGCCGGGCGGCTTCTTGCTATACATGCCGCCATGACCATTTCCTTCGCCGTCGTCAGCTACATCTGCATCTGGTTCATGACCCTGTTCGCGGTGCTCCCGTTCGGCGTGCGCACCCAGGACGAGGCCGGCGATATTGTGCCTGGCACCCCCGGCAGCGCACCTGAGGGCTTCCGTATGGCCCGCGTCGCGCTGATCAACACCGTCGTCGCCGCGCTCTGCTTTGCCGTGTTCTACGTCGGCTATTCCCAAGGCTGGCTGACCGCCGTCGAAACCCACGCGCCGCAAGTCAAATAGCCCTAACCCGCCGCACAACTGTTGCGCCAGCGCCACGCGGTGCGGCCAACCTGCGTGGATAGCCCGTATGACAGCGCCATCCCGGCCCTTCCCCTGCTACACAAGGCCAGTAGTTGGTTGAGGGATTTTGGTGGTGGCTTTGCGTCTCCATAAGTTTGTGGCTTTGATGTTGCTCGCGCTGGTCGCGCTGCCGCTGAACGTACGCGCGGCCGAGCTGAAAATCTCCCTCGCCGAACTCGCCAAAATCCTCACCGTCACGATTGGCGACGCCAAGCTCCGGCTCCACAACGTCCCCGGCGGCATGATCAACTTGACGCCCGGCTCCTCGCTCACCATCGGCTCCACGTCGGTTCCCGTCACGGTCCCCGCCCGCACCTTCGTCGTCGATGGCGTCACCTACGCCTACTACGTCAACGAGCTGAATTCCGGGCCCATCACCATCTCGTCGGTACCCTCGGCAATTCGCTTCACGGTGCCCTTCGTCACCAGCGGTCCAGCACTTGTCGGCAAGTGCGTGTCCGGCGTCTTCTGCTTCTCCGACCAGATCCTCCCCGAAATCCAGTGGACGAAGGCCGTCGTCACCATCGACCTGACGCCGGTATACGTGAACGGCAACCTCTCGCTCGACCTCAAGGCGGTCGGCATAGGCGGCACCTTCACGCCCGATTGCAACGCCGCGAATGGCCTGCTCACGGGCGGAGCGTGCGACTTTGTGCTGCCGAAAGCGCGCACGGCGGCGAGCCTCCTGAAGTCGGATCTCAGCAAGACGCTCGTCGATACCGTCAATGCGCCCGACATGCAGGAAAAGATCGCGGCCGGCTTGCGCCCATACTTGAAATTCGGCCCTGTCGGCTCGGTCAGTTTCTCCAAAGTCCAAGTCGATGCCACCAACCTAACCCTAACCTTCTGCCTAGCGTGCCAGTAGTCATGGCAGAGAACGCCGGCCACCGTGGTGAACCAAACCCACGCGCCTCGACAATCTAAAATTACTTCACGGCCGTGCTTGACCCGGCCATCCAGGGCCCTAGCGTCTTACCCTTGCGCCCCTGCGCGCTTGCCGCTAGTCCAGCCCGAGCGAATTCCTTCCACCTTTCCCGGACACCTCCCATGAGCAAGCGCGCCCTCCAGATCACCCGGGAGCAGAATTTCCCCGATTGGTATCAGGCCATCGTCCGCGACGGCGACATGGCCGAAACCTCCCCTGTACGCGGCTGCATGATCATCAAGCCCTGGGGTTGGGGCGTGTGGGAGCGCATCCAGGCCGAGCTTGACCAGCGCATCAAGGATACCGGCCACGAGAACTGCTACTTCCCGCTCTTCATCCCGTTGAGCTTCATCGCGAAAGAGGCCGAGCACGTCGAGGGCTTCGCCAAGGAGATGGCGGTCGTCACCCACCACCGCCTGATGAACCAGGGCGGCAAGCTCGTCGTCGACCCCTCAGCCAAGCTCGAAGAGCCGCTCATCGTCCGCCCCACCTCCGAAACCATTATCGGCGACGCCTTCCAGCGCTGGATCAAAAGCTACCGCGACCTGCCGCTCCTCATCAACCAATGGGCCAACGTCGTACGCTGGGAGCTGCGCACGCGGCTGTTCCTGCGCACGGCGGAGTTCCTCTGGCAGGAGGGCCACACCGCCCACGCCGGCCGCGACGACGCAATGGCGGAAACCTTGAAGATGCTCGAGGTCTACCGCGAATTCGCCGAAACCGTCCTCGCCATGCCCGTCATCGCCGGTGAAAAGCCCGCCAACGAGCGCTTCCCCGGCGCCGACAACACCTACTCCATCGAAGCCATGATGCAGGACGGCAAAGCCCTCCAGGCCGGCACCTCGCACTACCTCGGCACCCACTTCGCCGAGGCGCAAAACATCCAGTTCCAGAATGCGCAAGGCGTCATGACCCATTGCCACACCACGAGCTGGGGCGTCTCCACCCGCCTCATCGGCGGCGTGATCATGACCCACGGCGACGACGACGGCCTGCGCCTGCCCCCCATGATCGCCCCGCGCCAGATCGTGATCGTCCCCATGCTGCGTGATAAGCCCGAGGACGCAGCCCTCCTCGACTACGTCCGCGCGCTGGAGAAGGATTTGAAAGCCCTCGGCATCCGCGTCCTGCTCGACGTGAAACCCACCAAATCCGCCGAAAAGCGCTGGAACTGGGTCCGCAAAGGCGCCCCCGTCATCGTGGAAATCGGCCCGCGCGACGCCGCCGGCGGCCAGGTCACCTTCATGCGCCGCGACGCCCTGCGCGACGGCGACAAAATCGCCTCGCATGCCCTCGCCCGCGATGCGTTCGTATCGGGCGCGCCCAAGCTTCTCGCCGATATTCAATCCGCACTCTTCAATGAGGCCAAAGCCCGCCTCGACGGCAACATCGTGACCGGCCTCAAATCCTTCGACGAGCTCGCCGCCCACTTCGGCGAGGCCGGCGGCGACGACGAGGCGACCACGTTCAAAGGTTGGGCCAAAGTCGCCTGGTCCCGCCCCGAAGGCGCCGCCCTCGACGCCATCGCCGACCGCCTCAAAGCCCTGAAACTCACCATCCGCAACGCCCCCATGACGCAAGACCCCGTCTCCGGCCCCTGCCTCTTCACCGCCACCCCCGCCAAAGAATGGGTGCTCGTGGCGAGAGCGTATTGAGGGGGGAACTACTCAAGCGATTGAGCGTTCGGCAATTCACTTGTAGGTTGGGTCAAGCCCCCTTGCGCGACCCAACAACTTCGCCCCCATGGCAAACCGTGAAATATCGCCGGTCCAAAGTCACAGGTGCCAGCTATTTCTTCACCCTCGTCACCCACGGGAGGCACCCAATTCTCAGCTCGGCCGAGGCCGTTGCACTTTTTGAATCTAGCGTAAGCCGCATCAAGTCCACGCACCCCTTCGACGTTGATGCGTTTGTCATATTGCCTGACCACATCCACACTGTTTGGACACTCCCGGACGGCGACGCCAATTTCCCGATGCGGTGGCGCTTGATCAAGGAGGCGTTTACAAAGCCGTTCGTGCGCGCACATGGCCCGCCTGGGCGAAGCCAGAGCCGACATGCGAAAAGCGAGCAAGCCGTTTGCAACGCCGGTATTGGGAGCATGTCATCCGCGATGACCAGGATTTCGCGAGGCACGTAGACTACATCCACTTCAATCCGGTCCGGCATGGATTAGTGGCTGCTGCGCGCGACTGGCCGTACTCAAGCTTTGCCGCGTGGGTCGAACGCGGGGTGTATGATCCTCATTGGGGTTCCCAAGACATGCCGCCGCTGCAAGGTTGGGCGATGCGAGGCGAGTGAATACGTCGAGTGCCTGCCGTTGCATGTTGGGTCGCGCAAAGGCTTGACCCAACCTACTGTTTGCTGTTTGCCGTCAAAGCCAAAATCGGCCTGCCCTATTTCGCCCGCATCCTTGAGCCGCTTCAGAATCGCGGCGTCCCGTCCGCAGTAGCGGATACAGCCGACGTCGGCCACCTCAATAGCTTGCACCATTTGGCTTTACTCGTCCGCCGTTTGAGGCTGGCGCTTAACGACGCAATGGGTTTTGTCGGCGGACCACCCCGCGAGGCTAGGCGCTTCGTTATGGGGCACCGCGCACTGTATGCAGCAGCCATCAACCACGTAAAAAGGCCCAAGGTATTCTCGGGGTGTCGGCGGCAAACTTTCGATATCAATCGAACTCCTGGTGCGGCGGTAACAGTGGTTGGAGCAGATAATTGCGGCAACACTCCAGCCTTGACCCCGCCACACAGGGCTGCAATGGCATCCCCCAGACTCTAACGCGCACGAATCATGAGGCAACTGGGGGCACGCGATGTCGGTTCCGGGATTATCGGCGGCGGTACAGGAGGCGGCGCAGTCCGCCGCAGGCCTCGACGCGCCCGGTGAAACGCGGCCCTTCTCCGGCTTCGAGTGGATGCTCGCCCGGCGCTATCTCGGCGCGCGCCGCAAGGAAGGTTTTATCTCCGTCATCGCGGGGTTCTCGTTCCTTGGCATCATGCTCGGCGTCGCCACCCTCATCATCGTGATGTCGGTGATGAACGGCTTCCGCCACGACCTGTTTGAAAAAATCCTCGGCCTCAACGGTCACGTCATCGTCTCGCGCGGCGGCGAGGACATGAGCGACTACCCCGATCTGACCGCCCGCATCGCAAAAGTGCCCGGCGTCAAGCACGTCATGCCCCTCGTCGAAGCCCAGGTGCTGGCGTCCTCCCCCGTCCAAGGCCTCGGCGCCCTCGTACGCGGCGTACCCGAGGACGGCTTGCGCTCGCTCGAGCTCGTCGCCGGCAATATCCGCTATGGCACGCTCGATGGCTTTGAGAAGGGCCAGGGCGTCATCATCGGCATCCGGCTCGCCAATGCGCTGGGCTTGCGCACCGGCGACAACATCACCCTCATCTCGCCGCGCGGCGCCACCACCCCGTTCGGCGTCAGCCCGCGCACCAAGCCCTATACGGTCACCGGCATCTTCGAGGTCGGCATGTCGGAATACGACAAAACCATCGTGTTCATGCCGCTCGCGGAGGCTCAGAAATTCTTTTCGCGCGGCGCGCAGGCCGACGTGCTGGAAGTCGTGGCCGACGATCCCGAGCGCGTCGAACAGCTAGCCGATGCCATCAAAATTGCGGGCGGCCCATCGACCTCGACGTCCGACTGGAAGCAGCGCAACGAAACCTTCTTCCGCGTGCTCGAGGTCGAGCGCAGCGTAATGTTCATCATCCTCTCCCTCATCATCGTAGTAGCAGCCCTCAACATCATCTCCGGCATCATGATGCTGGTGAAGGATAAAGGCCGCGATATCGCCGTGCTGCGCACCATGGGCGCGACGAGCGGCTCCATGATGCGGGTGTTCCTCATCACCGGCGCGTCGATCGGCATCGTCGGCACGCTGGCGGGATTGGTGCTGGGTCTCCTCTTCTGCCAGCACTTGGAAACGATCCGCGAATTCATCCAATGGTTCTCGGGCCACGCCGTATTCGATCCCAGCGTCTATTTCCTCTCCCACCTGCCCGTGCAGGTCGACCCGTGGCAGACCGCGTCGATCGTGTTCATGGCCCTCACCATATCGATTCTCGCCACGATCTATCCCTCCTGGCGGGCGGCCAGGCTCGATCCGGTCGAAGCGCTGAGGTACGAATGAACGCGCTCACAAATATGGACGTGAACCGCGCCCAGCCCGTCCTGGTGCTTGAGAACCTCAAGCGCTCGTTCAAGCAGGGCGAGCGTACGCTCAACGTGCTGGCGGGCGCATCCGCACGCCTGATGCCGGGCGAGGCGGTCGCCCTCGTCGGTCCATCGGGAGCCGGTAAATCCACGTTGCTCCACGTGGCCGGACTGCTCGAGACGCCCGACAGCGGCCGCGTCGTCGTCAACGGCCAGGATTGCGCAGGCATGAACGATGCCGCCCGTACCCGGGTGCGCCGCCGCGACATGGGGTTCGTCTACCAGTTCCACCAATTGCTGCCGGAGTTTTCTGCCCAGGAAAACGTCGTCATTCCGCAGCTGATTCTCGGCCGCTCTCGCACCGTCGCGACCACCCACGCAGCCAAACTGCTGTCCGCGCTGGGACTGGCCGAGCGCCTCAATCACCGCCCCGCCGAGCTTTCGGGCGGCGAGCAGCAGCGCACCGCCATCTGCCGCGCGCTTGCCAACAACCCCCGCCTCATCCTCGCAGACGAGCCGACCGGCAACCTCGATCCCAAGACTTCCGAGCTGGTTTTTTCCGAGTTGATGGCGCTCATTAAATCCACCGGCGTTGCAGCGCTTATTGCCACCCACAACATGGATCTGGCACAACGTATGGACCGCATCCTCCGGCTGGATGGCGGACAACTCGTAGAGCTTGCAAAATGAAGCGCCTACTCGTCGGTATTGCGGCCATCGCGCTGCTTTCGGTCCCGGTATTGCTCGCGACCGTGACGGCGGAGGTGCGCCAGCGCGACGAGGCGGTGTCTGGCCGCGCGATCTCCTACCGCATCCGCGAACGCATGGAGCAACGGCGCCAGGATCGCGCCCCCAAACTTGGTAGCGCAACCCACATCCCCGGCGGCGGGCCCGGCTACGAGAGCATCGAAATCAACGGCCAGTTCCGCACCTTCGTGCGCTACACGCCCGACAGCGTGCTGGTTGGCCACAAGCGTGTGCCGGTGGTCTTCGCGCTCCACGGGGCCAAAGGTACCGGCGCGCGGCTGGCTCCTTATCTTGGGCTCAACGCGGTCGCCGACCGCGAGCACTTCATCGTCGTCTATCCGCAAGGCGTCGATAACGTGTGGAACGATGGCCGGGCGCTCGAAAACAAGGGCAGCAAAACCATAGGATCGAACGACGACGCGGCATTTCTAAACCTGCTCGCCGATGGCCTCGTCGCCGATGGCATCGCCGATCCCGACCGCCTCTACATCGCGGGCCTATCGAACGGCGGCTTCATGGCACTCAGCCTCGCCTGCAACGGAGAAAGCCGCTTTGCCGCCTATGCCAGCGTCATTGCGAGCTTGCCGGCCGACTCCCGCGCCGCATGCAAGCCCAAGCGGCCCGTTCCTCTGTTGATGATCAACGGCACCGACGATGCGCTGGTGCGATACGACGGCAGCGAGGGCCAATTCGGCATCAAAGGCAACCTCCCGGTGCCCGAAGCCGCCAAGTTCTTCGCCGACCTCGACGGTTGTGCGAGCGCAACGGACGCAGCACTCGATCCCCGCGAGCCGGCCGATCCAACCC
>Ga0075030_100002622_pt1 | contig 16341 bp, 12 predicted proteins | sample LitLauG_LLR_2012_FD_71393 | JGI IMG/M metagenome (GOLD analysis project Ga0075030, IMG submission 71393) | Freshwater sediment microbial communities from Pennsylvania, USA - Little Laurel Run_MetaG_LLR_2012 | ecosystem: Environmental > Aquatic > Freshwater > Creek > Sediment | place: USA... | reverse complement strand
CGCAGAACCGCCAGTGCCGGCAGCGATGCGTCGCGCTCAACGGCAACCCCTTCTTCGGCCAGAACCGCCGAGCCGCGCGTTGTCTTGAGTAGCGGGGCATAACGCCGATTCGCCAAAAAGGTGAGTTGTCCCGGTTCGGCAAACTCAATTCCCGCCACACCGCGAATCTCGAGTTCGGGCGGGCCTTCCAATCGGCATCCCAATTTTTGCGCAACTTCAGCAAGTTTCATGAAGGGCTCCTCAGTTTTTGCGGGTGCATTTGTGGGCTCAATGCGAGTCTCGCACAGGCCAAAGAGGGAAGTACAGCCGGGACGACAACCTATTCGTTGAAGAGTCGAGGCTGTGAAGCGGCGGCTGCGGCAGCGGCGGGCTTGCGGCGGGCAATCCCAACGACTCCAAGGACAGTCACTTCGGTGAGCGCGGCCCGTGGCACAAAGATCCTGTCCGTCGAGGAATTCAGGTCCGCCGTAGTGATTTGCAATCCGTTATCCAGAAGCGACAGCAAGTCGTTGGGCACAACGCCTTCCAGAGTTTCACCATCGTTGTAACGCAGTTTGACCCACAAGCCGTCCAGTTTTGGCCGGCTCAGGAACGCCTTGCGTTCCGGCTCGAAGTCGTCGGAAAACTCGCGCACAAAATAGACCGAGCGTACGCGAGCCAGCGGGATTTCCATGTGCTCGCCTTCCGGCGTTAGCAGGTCGATGGGGTCGGTCTGTCCCAGGCGCCCCGGATTAAGGTAGCCGCGCAAAGGCTTCTTGTCGGCGAGCACAACAATAACCTTCTTGTGCGTTGAGGCTGGGGTTCTGTTTTTCAAAATTTCGCATTTCCCGGTACGGACGGCCCAGATTTGCCAATCGTCAAAATGTATGTTATGTTAAGCACGTTTTTCCTGTCAAGTCATTGTTTTCATTAGGGTTAGGGCTCCGGAGCACCGCCTTTTGACCGATAAAAAGCATATCCTCAAATCGGCGTCGATCATCTCCCTGGTCACTATCGCTAGCCGCGTCCTTGGCTACGTCCGCGACCAGCGCATTACCCTCCTGCTAGGAACCTCGTTCGCTGCCGACGCCTACGTCCTCGCCTATCGTATACCCAATCTCTTCCGCCGTCTGGTCGCCGAAGGGTCCATGACGGCTTCGTTTATCCCGGTATTCACATCTTATATGCGGGAGAGGTCCAAGGAAGAGGTTTGGGACTTTGCCAACCGCTTGTTTTGGACGCTTTCCCTAGTTGTCGCGGTCATCACCATTTTGGGAATGGTGTTCTCACCCGCCGTCGTTCAATTATTCTCCGGCGAAAATGTTGCCCGCGCCGAGGCGGTAGATCTCAACCGCATTATCTTTCCGTACTTGTTCTTTATCTCCCTGGCCGCCCTGGCCATGGGAATTCTCAATTGCTTCCACATTTTTGGATTGCCGGCTGCCACTCCCGTCCTTTTGAATGTCGCGACGATTTTCTTTTCCGTCGGCGTCGTTTGGCATTACGTGGGGGACCCGGCCAAGTCACTCGCCATTGGTGTTCTCGTCGGCGGTGTCTTGCAATTCCTGATTCAGGTGCCTTCGCTTGTCCGGAAGGGCATGAAGTTTACTTTCGGGATTTCTTTTTCCCACCCTGCCATTCGAGACGTAGCTCGCTTGATGATTCCGCGACTTTTCGGCATCGGCATCGGCCAGATCAATCTATTAATTGATACGAGGTTTGCAACGGCCGCGCGCATGCCTGCCGGAAGCTTGGCTGCCCTTTATGTTGCAGACCGCGTCATGGAGTTGGTGCTGGGCGGCTACGCGATTGCCGTAGCGACGGCGATTCTGCCAATGATGTCTCACCAGGCGGCTGCCAAGGATTATGAATCTCTCAAGAAAACACTCTCATTCTCCGTCCGCATCGTAGCCTTCATCACCATACCTGCAGCTCTCGGGCTAATGATCCTGCGCGAGCCGATCATCCGCGTGCTCTTCCAGCACGGCCAATTCGTGGCGGAATCCACTAAGTTGACGGCCCGCGCCCTTCTCTACTACGCCATCGGACTTCCGGCTTTGGCCACCGTGAAGCTGGTTGTCCCGGCGTTCTATTCCACTCGTGATACCAAGACGCCGGTCATCATTGCTTCCATATCCCTGGTTCTGAATATCGTTCTGAACGTCGTCTTTCTGGAATTCTTCTTCAAGCGTGTCCAGAATGGTGGCCCGGCGCTTGCTACGGCTTTGGCGACCTTCTTCGATTTCTTTGCGCTTCTTATTATTTTTCGCCTCCGTTACGGCCCGATGGGAACCATGGATATTTTGCGCTCCTTTTTTAAGGTTTCGCTGTGCGCGAGCATCATGGGCGTGGCCTGCTGGTTCGGGAATTACTACACTGGATTCACGCTGCACTCGCGCTTCCTCGTGCAACTTGTCGTTTTTTCCGGTCTGATTCTCGGTGCGACTGCTCTTTATCTCGGCTTGGCCTGGCTCTTCCGCTGCCATGAAATCGAGGAAGTCTATGGAATTGCCACGCGGCGCACGGCTGGTGCCAGCGCCGGTGACGGATACGTAGGGAGCTGATGGAAATTTCCCCAACCATTTCGTCGTTCTTGACCCATGTGCGGGTAGAGAAGGGCCTCTCCTCCAACACGGTTTCCGCGTATCGGCGCGATCTCGCGAAATTTGATGAGTTTGCGCGCAAGCGAAAGCTCAGCCTGGAGGCCGTAAGCCGCGACGATCTGGTTGATTTTCTTGCGGGACTCTACCGGCAAAAGCTCGAAAGCAAGACCGTGGCACGACATCTAGTCACGATGCGCAATTTTTTCCGTTTTGCGAAGGTCCAGGAGCTGATCTCGGAAGACCCTTCCGTGAATCTGGAATCGCCGAAGATCCGGCGCAACCTGCCCGGGTATCTTCGTCTGGAGGAAGTCGACCGCGTGCTCAACCAGCCTGATGTGAAAGTCCCCATCGGCTTGCGTGACCGCGCCATGCTCGAAGTTTTGTACTCCACTGGGTTGCGGGTGTCAGAGCTGATTGGGCTTCGAATCACCGATCTCGACGCGAAGGTCGGGTGCGTTCGGTGTATCGGAAAAGGCGACAAGGAGCGCATCGTTCCTGTCGGCAAAAAAGCGCTCGCCATCGTGGACAAGTATCTGCGTGACGCCAGGCCCAAACTGCTTGGTAAGGTCATCGGCAATCCGGCGTTGTTTGTGAACCGCCGCGGCGCTTCGCTTAGCCGCGTCGGCGTTTGGAAGATTCTCTCCGCATATGGCCGGCTGGCGGGGATTCGCATGGCGCTGACGCCGCACATGCTGCGGCACAGTTTTGCCACGCATTTGCTTGAGCGCGGAGCGGACCTCCGGTCCGTTCAACTCATGCTGGGCCACGCCGACATTTCGACCACGCAGATTTACACCCACGTTGTCGAGGAACGGTTGAAGCAGATTTATAAGGCGCATCACCCGCGCGCATAGCGCGGCAGGCCAGGAACACTCATTGCGGGTGCCTCCGTGGCGGTCAGCGCGGACACCCTGAAGCAGAAGGAGCGCAATGCCAGACTATATGTTTTTGTTGGAAAGCCGGCTCTCACCGGAACAGCGTGCAGTGATGTTGCGTGTGCAGGAACTCTCCGCGGCACTCGGATTCAACGTCTACCTGACGGGCGGAACTGTTCGCGACCTCGTTACTGGCGCTTCGCTGCGCGATCTCGATTTCACCGTGGAGGGCAACCCTTCGAAGATCGCCCACGAACTGGAAAAGGGCGGCGCCAAACTACTTCATGAAGATGAGAAGCTTCGACACATTGAAGTGCTCTTCGCCGGCGACTGTGAGGGCAGCATCTCCGCTGCCCGTGACGACCATTATGTTCGGCCCGGAACGCGCCCGGAGATTCGCTGGTCCACCATCATGGAAGATTTGCGGCGGCGCGACTTCTCGCTCAACGCCATCGCGATTTCGTTGAACCCCGCTTCTCGCGGGTTACTGCTGGATCCCACTAATGGCTTGTCGGATATCGAGCGCGCGGAGGTTCGGGCGCTCACTATCCACAGCTTCACCAATCAACCGGTTCGTTTACTTCGCGTACTGCGCTACACAGGGCGCATGGGCTTCAAGATTGAGCAACGTACCCAGGAGTGGTTTGACCTGGCCATCGAACGCAAACTGCAGGAAACGATTTCGCCGGAAGATGCCGGCGAGGAACTCCGCGCGGTCGCCCGCGAGGAACGCCCGGCCGTCGTGCTGAAGGAATGGGAAGAACACGATCTACTCAAGACCGTCAACCCGGTACTGGCGAAGAAACACCCGGCTTATGACGCCATCAATCACCTCATGAAGGCGCGCGAGGATCTCTTCACCGCGGGATTCCGCCCGCGTCTCGCCGCTCCGATGCTCCTCGCCGTTCTCGGGAAATTGAAGGACCGGGAATTAGCGAGCGTTCTTTCGAAGGTGGGGTTCCGCGCAGCGGAATCAGAAGCTGCGCTTGGCTTCGAGGAAGAAGCGCTGGAGGCCCAGAAAGAGCTCGTTGGACGCAAGATGAAGGCTCCCGTTGATGCCTTTCACTTTCTCGAGAAACTCCCTCTCGATCAGATTGCCTACTTGATGGCTGAGTCAAGCAATTCGGCGGCACTTTCTAAAATACGCGCCTTTCTGAATAAGTGGCGCCCGGTGCGAAATGCGCTTCCCATTGTGGCCACCGAACTCGAGGCCTTGGGAATGGCTCGTGGAGCAAAATTCGACCAGATTGTCGAGCAAGTCTTTGCTATGCAGTTGACCGGCCGCGGCAAGACGAAGGAAGAGCGAGAGAAGATTTTAAGGAAGCTTAGCGGGATCAAGGAACCGCCTAAGAAGAAAGAGAAGGAAAAGAAACCTGCGAAGGGCACTGACAAAGCTCATGCCGCCGCGGCTATGAGCGATGCCGCTAAGCACAAACATGCGGCGGCAACGGCCGAAGCGAAGCAAGCGGCCAAGGGCAAGTCCGCCCCTTCAAAACCTGCGGCAAAGCAGGCAACTTCAAGAAACCATGGTAAGAGCAAGTCATCCGGCAAGAAGAGCCACGCGCGCAAGTAGAGCGCGAACTGGGCGGCCAGCCTGCGGCTGTGGGAAACGTCAGAATGCGTAATGCAATTCTTCTCCTAGAGTCTTAAAATGGAGTTCCATGGGCCAACCGCAGTTCGTTCATCTGCACGTTCATACGGATTATAGTCTTCTCGATGGAGCTTGCGAGACATCCGAACTCCTGGATGAAGCTTCCCGACAGAAGATGCCGGCGGTGGCCATCACCGATCACGGCAACCTTTTTGCGGCGGCAAATTTCTTCTACGAAGCAAGCAAGCGCGACGTTAAGCCCATCATCGGCTGCGAAGTCTATGTGGCAAAAGGGAGCCGACACGATCGTGGGGAAAAGACGAATGTAGGCAACGGGCAAGATCGTGGCGACGCCGAGCCAGGGATGCGAGGCTCGAACCATCTCGTCCTACTCTGCGAGTCGCTTGAGGGCTATCACAATTTAATCAAACTGGTCTCCGCTGGTTTTCTCGAAGGCTTCTACTACCGCCCGCGCATTGACTACGACCTGCTTTCCAAGCACAGCAAGGGATTGATTGCACTTTCGGCGTGTCTGCGGGGACCGGTGACGGAAGCGGTTGTGGATAAGAAGTACGACCTGGCGCGCGAGAATGCTTACCGCTTGCGCGACCTTTTCGGAAAGAACAATTTCTTCCTCGAAATCCAAGACCAGGGATTGCCGATCGAGAAGGATGTCAACCCCGAACTTGTTCGTCTTTCGAAAGAGACCGGGATTCCACTGGTTGCCACCAACGATTGCCATTACCTTCATCACGACGACGCTCATGCCCAAGAAGTGTTGCTCTGCATTCAGACGGGCAAGACCATGAGCGACACCAATCGCATGAAGTTCCAGACGGATCAGTTCTACTTCAAAAGCGCCGTGGAGATGGCCCAGGTTTTTGGAGAGATTCCAGAAGCGCTCAGCCGTACTGTGGACATAGCCGCACGCTGCAACGTCAAAATCGAGCGCATTCCCAATCCGTTCCCGGAGTTCAAAGTTCCGGAAGGACATACCTCGGCGAGCTATTTTGAATCGGTAGTGCGCGAAGGGTTTGCCGCGCGCGTTCCGCAGCTTGAGCGCCAGGCGCAGCAGGGCCTCTTGCGGAATTCGCTGGCCGAATATGAACGACGGTTGACCTCCGAAATCGAAATGATCAAGAAGATGCGCTACGAGGGCTACTTCTTGATCGTGTGGGATTTTATTCACTATGCGCGTGCACAAGATGTTCCCGTTGGACCGGGGCGCGGATCGGCTGCGGGGAGCCTTGCGAGCTACGCTCTGCGCATTACCGACGTTGACCCATTGCGATACAACTTGCTTTTTGAGCGCTTCCTGAATCCGGAACGAGTTTCGATGCCAGATATTGACATCGACTTTTGCATGCGGCGTCGCGGCGAGTTGATCGAATACGTTACGCAAAAATACGGCCGCGCAAACGTTGCGCAGATCATCACCTTCGGTACCATGGCCGCGAAGGCTGCGGTCAAGGACGTCGGCCGGGCCATGGACATTCCGTACGGCGAAGTGGACAAGCTGGCTAAGTTGATTCCCACAACTCTTGGTATCGAACTGGAAGACGCCCTGAATGAGGCTCCTCAGCTCAAATCCGCAATCAATAGCGATGAGCGACTGAAGGATTTGATGGCCGTGGCGTTGCGCCTCGAAGGACTGTCCCGGCACGCCTCCACACATGCCGCGGGCGTTGTGATTTCCCCTAGGCCGCTCACGGATATCGTCCCTCTCTACAAGTCGAACCGGGATGAAATCACGACGCAATATGACATGAACGCGCTCGAGCGCATCGGCCTGCTGAAAATGGATTTTCTTGGCCTGACGACGCTCACCGTTCTCCACGACACCGTTCAGATGGTTCAGCAGAACCGCGGCGTGAAGATCGACATTGATAATCTCGCCCTGGATGACGCAGAAACCTACAAGCTCTTCGCTCGCGGAGAAACAACCGCGATTTTCCAGTTCGAATCGCACGGCATGCGCGATATTCTCCGCCGTTACCAGCCGACCCGCATTGAGGATCTCACTGCGCTCAACGCGCTCTACCGCCCCGGCCCTATCCAGGGCGGCATGATCGATGATTTCATCAACCGCAAACAGGGCAAGACCAAGGTCAGCTACGAGCTGTCCCAGTTGAAAGATATTCTCGAGGAAACTTACGGCGTCATCCTCTACCAGGAACAAGTGATGCAAATCGCCAACCTCCTGGCGAGTTTTTCACTCGGGGAAGCGGATATTCTTCGCCGCGCCATGGGAAAGAAGAAAAAGGAAGAGATGGCAGCGCAGCGCGCCAAGTTCATGACCGGCTGTGCTACGAACAAACTCCCGGAGAAGAAAGCTGAGCGCATCTTCAACTTGATGGAAGAATTTGCCGGGTACGGCTTCAATAAGTCGCATTCCTGCGCCTACGCTTTGCTCGCGTACCAGACGGCTTATTTGAAAACGCATTATCCCGTCGAATTCATGGCCGCCCTCCTCACGTCGGAAGCTGGCAACACCGAGAAAGTCGTGAAGTACATCAATGAAGCGCGCGGCATGAGCATTTCTATTCTTCCGCCCGATGTGAACGAGAGCGATCTCTATTTCACCCCTGTCAGCGAATCCATTCGCTTTGGACTTGCCGCGATCAAGAATGTGGGAGAGAACACTGCCAAAGCGATTCGTGAATCACGGCTGAGTCAGGGAGAGTTCAAGTCACTCTACGATTTCTGCGAGCGCATCGAATCGCGGTTTTTGAACAAACGCGTATTTGAAAGCCTCATCAAATCAGGTGCGGTGGATTCGCTCGGTCCGCGTGAATCCATGCTGGCATCCGTGGACGATGCCGTCGCCGCATTACAGCGCGCTTCCCGCACGCGAGAATCGGGCCAGCACGGATTGTTTGGAACCGCTGCTGCCCCCGCGCCCATGCCGTTTGAATTGCGCGAAGCTGCTCCCTGGAGCGAGGAAGAACGCCTCGCCAGCGAATATGCAATGCTTGGCTTCTACGTTTCCGGTCATCCGCTGGAGAAATATGCCTCCCGGTTGATGGACCTAAAGACAGTTTCTCTGGATCAGGTGGAAGGGCAACGCAACGGAAAAGAGATTGCCGTCGCCGCGTTGATCGTTGGCACGCGTCCCATGCGATCGAAGAAAGGCGCGCGCTGGGGAATCTTCACGATTCAGGACATGACCGGAGTGCAGGAACTCCTCGCTTTTCCGGAGAGCTTTGCCCGCCTTGAACCGGTCTTGAAGCCGGGCAATCCGCTGCTCCTGAAAGTTCGCGTGCAGGTCGAGGAAGCAGGCACGCGGTTGTCGTTGCAGGAAGCGCGCCGGCTAGAGGAATTGCCGGAGCGCGCCGCATCCAACGAGCTCCGCGTTCGAATTGATATGCAATCCACTAACGAAGATGCTCTCGACCGTTTGGAAGATTTGTTCACCGCCTCGCCGGGACCATGCCAGGTCGTATTTGAGTTATGCTCGCCGGACGGCTCCCTGGCCGTATTGCAGGCCCAGCAGCGAGTGCAGAATACGCCTGAATTGGTGGAAGCCATTCGTGGAATTTGCGGAAACGTCGCGGCTCGAGCGGTGCCCGAATGAGTGCAAAAGAGAAGAACAAATCCGGCGTGCCGGTCGGAGTTCATTCGAAGGAGAGCGCACGGCAAAAGGAAATCGAGCGTCTGGAGAAAGATGTGGAGGAATTGCGCCAGCTGGCCGGTGACGCGGACGCTGATGCGGAACTTGAGCGCATCCGCGAGCAAGTCGCGGAGCTTCGCCGCGAATTCTACACGCACTTGGGCCCCTGGCAGCGCGCGCAAATTGCGCGGCACCAGCAACGCCCCTATACCCTCGATTTTATCGGGTTGCTTTTCACGGATTTTATTGAATTGCACGGCGATCGCGCGTATGCAGACGACAAAGCGATTATCACAGGTTTGGGAAAATTTCATGGACGCCCGGTGGCGGTCATTGGCCACCAGAAAGGGCGCGACATGAAGCAGAGGCTGGTGCGGAATTTCGGCCAGCCCAAGCCGGAAGGTTATCGGAAGGCGCTGCGGATTATGCAACTCGCCGCGAAATTTGGGCGGCCGATTTTTACGTTTATCGATACGCCGGGGGCGTACCCGGGAATTGATGCGGAGGAGCGCGGGCAGGGCGAAGCGATCGCGAAGAATCTGCGGGAGATGGCGCGGCTGCCGGTGCCGGTGATCGTTACGGTGACGGGAGAGGGCGGTTCCGGCGGAGCGCTGGCCATCGCCGTGGGCGATCGTGTCAATATTCTGGAGAACAGCTTTTACTCCGTGATTTCACCCGAAGGGTGCGCTTCGATCATCTGGCGCGATTCGACGAAAGCGGAAACTGCTGCGGCGGCGATGAAGATTACCGCGAAGGATTTGAAAGAGCTGGGAATCGTGGACGAAATCGTAGAAGAGCCGGAAGGCGGAGCGCACACGGATTTTGAAGCGTCGGCGCGGTTCCTGGATGAAGTGCTGGACCGTCAATTGGTGGAGCTGGCGAATCAGCCGATCCGGGAATTATTGGATTCGCGCTACGAAAAGTTCCGCAAGATGGGACAGTTCTTCGATTTGGGGAATTGAAACTTCGACGCGGGTCCTGGACGAGTCGTTTGGATGCTGGACCTGAGATTCAGGCCTAAGAGCCGATACTGAAAGCTTTTGTTTCGGATTGCCGTCGTCGCAATTCCCAGCCCCCCAATTTGCACGAATATCAAAAAATAACTTACGAGCAGGCAGTCTTGCCTCAACGCGTCAAGGTCGTTTCAGCCGCCCACTTGGGAGAGGGATCGGGAGGGTAGAGGCCAATTTTGCTCAAGCAAGTGGAACAGAATTGGGGATCTTTAAGGTCGATGCGCTCGATGTTGTGGGACGAGGTCATGACGCAGGGCCAGTCAAAGCAGTGCTTCAGGCCTTGGGTGTGGCCGAGCTCGTGGATGGCTTCTTTTTTCAGGCGATTGTGGAGAAGGAGACTGTTGGGGAGAAGTCCGTAAAATTCTTCATGGAGACGGCAGGTTGACACTAGAGCGCAGCGGCCGCCCAACTGTGCTTCGCCGAAGACGAAGGTGAGGACGGGGACGTATAAATCGAGCGAGGTGACTCCTAGTAAAGTGACGTCAGGATCGGGAGAGAGAGATTCAAGGTGCTGCAAGATGCAGGTGGAGTGGTACTGATTGCGGGTGGAGTCAAAAGCGAAGTTGGCCGGCAAGCAGATTTTGCGCACGTGACAGGAGACGTGAAAGACGCGAGCCAGTTCAACGTTCAAATCGTCGAGTAGTTCGAGAGTGACGTCTCCGCGGGGGTTGGACAGCGTCCCCGTGCTCGCGACCACCGCAAGCAGGTGAATTGCCTTCATCAGCTGACCGCAGCCTCGCGTTTGAGGCCGTAGCTTTTGATTTTGCCGTAAAGAGTGCTGCGGTCAATGTCGAGAATGCTGGCCGCATGAGTGAGATTCCAGCCGGTTTCATCGAGAACCCTTTCGACGTGCACCCTAACGACATCTTCGAGACGCCGGGCGGAAATGGCAGGGCTGGTTGAAGCGTTCAGGGGAAAGTCCGAAGGCTGAATCTCCGGACCACGTCCGATGACAAGAGCGCGCTCCATGACATTTTCGAGTTCGCGGACGTTGCCAGGCCAATCGTAATTGAGGAGCAGATCGAGCGCTTCGGGAGAAATACGCGGGATGGGACGGTTCATGGCCGTGGCATGTTTTTTCAATAAAGCTTCGGCGAGCAAGGGGATGTCCAGGCGCCGTTCGCGAAGCGGTGGAAGTGCGATGCGGAAAATGTTGAGTCGGTAGAAAAGATCGAAACGGAAAGTCCCGTCTTTGACCATGGCCTCGAGGTCGCGATTGGTGGCCGCGATGCAGCGAAAATCAACTTTGGTGGCCTGCGTACTGCCAACACGGACGATTTCCTTTTCCTGGAGGACGCGCAGCAAGTCAGTTTGCGTCTTGAGGCTGATATCGCCAATCTCGTCCAGAAAGACAGTGCCGCCATCGGCGGCTTCAAATTTCCCTTTGCGGCGGGCCTGGGCGCCGGTGAAGGCTCCGCGTTCGTGACCGAACAGCTCACTTTCGAGTAGAGATTCAGTGAGTGCTCCGCAATGGATGACTACAAAGGGCATGTGCCGGCGCATGCTGGCGCCATGGATGCCACGGGCGACGACTTCTTTTCCGCTGCCGCTCTCGCCGGTAATGAGCACGGTGGTGTCGGTGGGGGCGACCATCTGGATAGATTCGCCAACGCGAATCATGGCAGCGCTGTGGCCGATAATCTCTGTACGCGGGAACACATCTTGCAGATGCTCGCGGAGCTGCACGACTTCCAACTGGGCGCGGCGGTGATCGATCGCGTTGCGGATAGTGTGGACGAGTTCATCGGGGTCGAAAGGTTTGGTGATGTAATCGTAGGCGCCTTGCTTAAGCGCCTGGACGGCGGTTTCCACGGAAGAATATCCGGTCATGATGATGACGATTAAGTCCGGATCGATTTGATGGAGGCGTTGCTGAAGTTCAATACCGTCCATGCCGGGCATCTTGATGTCGATGAGTGCGACGTCCCAGGCTCCGGATTGGAAGGAACTGAGAGCTTCGCGAGCGCTGTCCACGGTGCGGGCCGTGTAGCCTTCGTTGGTAAACCACTTGCCTAGGGAATCGCGAACGACGAGTTCATCGTCCACGATCAAGATTTTTCCCGTACGTTCGACGGTTGCAGCTTCCATAACGTTCACCCTTTTTCCTGGCCAATAAAAATCGTTTCGACGGGAGCCGGCGCGTCCAGCGGCATCGAAATCACGAATTCGGTCCCCTTGCCAGCTATGGAGTTCGCGAAAATTTCTCCACCATGCTGTTCGAGGATGCTGGAGGCCACTGCCAGACCGAGGCCGGTGCTTTGTTGATTGTCCTTGGTTGTAAAAAATGGATCGAAAATGTGGGGAAGAGCCTCCGGCGGAATGCCCATGCCGGTGTCACGAACGCGGAGGATAACATTCTGTTCGGTGATGTCCATGGCTGTTGCGACCTCAAGCTGGCCGCCGTCAGGCATGGCTTCGGCGGCGTTGACCAGCAGAGCCAAAATGACCTGGCGGATCTGGCCGGCGTCGCATCGGACCGGCTGAAGGTTCGCTTGCAGGTTTTCGCTTAGGGTGATGCCCTTCAATTCCAGTTGATGATGGACCAAAGCCAAGCCATGCCCCACCAGGGTATTCAGGTCATTGAGCTCTCGTTGGCTGGGCGCCTGGCGGGCGAAGGTGAGAAGATTGCGCATCAAATCACCACAGCGACGGCTCTCGCGTTCTATGGTGCGCAGGTTCTCGGCAATTTCTGCACGAATGGCTGGATCGCATCCGCCCTTGCTCAATTGCTTCAAGCTGAGTCCCGCGTAGGTGAGAATCCCTGCCAGAGGGTTATTCACTTCGTGGGCGACTGTGGCTGCTAGCTTTCCAAGCGAGGCCATCTTTTCGCGCGTGATCATTGTGCGCTGGGCGCCTTCCAGTTCGCGGGACTTTTGTTCGACGCGGGCCTCGAGGGTGTATCCCCAATCCTTGATTTCCTGCTGGGCGTGAGCGAGCGACTCGGCCATGGCATTAAAGGACGTGGCCAGGTCGCCGAGCTCATCCGCGGAATGCACTGCGAGGCGGTGATCAAGGTCTCCTTTTGCCAAGAGCTGAGTGCCTTTGATCAAGCCGCGCACGGGTTTGCCTACAACCCACCACGCAAACGCAATACAGGCCAGGACGATGACGACCTCGGTGATCAAAGTCGTGCGCATGATGCGTTTGCGCTGAGCGGCCAACTGGGCATCCACGCTGGCAAGCGAAAGACTAGTGTCAATAACGCCCAGGACGTGTTGAGATGCCGGGTGGGCATGACAATTTGAGTTGGAACACGCCGGCTCATTCTCGATGACGCGGATCACGCCGACTTTTCGCGTCCCGCTGGCGTCGGTGAGGATGCGGGCGTGGTCCGAACGTTGCAACTGGGCCGGTATTTGTCCGTCGGCATGGCAGCCGAAGCAGGCCTCGGCATCTTTGTTGACAGCGGTGCCCAACTCTCGGGAATCGGTGGAGAAACGAATCGTGCCGGTGCCGGAGAAAACGCGAATGCGATGAGTGCCTGGCTGACCGCCGATGGTAGTCAAAACCTCGTTGAGGGCTTCGCGATCGTTGCGCAACATCAAGTACCGCGTGGAACGCTGGATGAGCTCGCCGAAACGGTTGGCATCCTGAATGGCGATGCGCTCGGATTCCAGACGCTGATAGCGGAGGCTGACGGAGGCGTACAGGAGAATGACCGCAGCGGTCGTGGCTCCCAGGCAGAGAGCAAGTTTTGGCGCCAGGCCGAACCGAAGCCGTTTACCCGAGCGCATTACACCTCCTTTAACAAGCTCAGCCAGCGTGTGTCGGTGAAGCGGCGCTGACAGTGGAGAGTACGGAGGCTGTCCGCGGATTTGCCGGAGTTACCGCTTCGAAGATAGGCAGGTAGCGAACGGCGAAGCGGAAGATGGCGAAGCCGAGGGCTACGATGAAGAGAGTAATGGCGATTTCCGTCCACTTCGGAAAATAGGAAACACCCGAACCCGCCTCCATGCCTGTAACACTGACATTCAAGCGGTTAGCGACGAAGCCGAACAGGACCATGACCGCACAGCCATAGAGTGCCGAGGCCCTGGAATAAACGCTGCGGCGAAAAAGGAAAAATGTCGGTATCGCGAACAGGACAATCTCCAGAAAGAACAGATAGGTTTCCGGCCTGCGCTGCAATAGCAGGGAGAGCGCTCCACGGTGCAGCAAATCGAGAAAACGCATTGTGAGGTAGACCGAAAGCAAGACGCCAAGTAAGCGCCCCATGTTGCTGAGCAGGGAAAGTTCCAATTGTTTACCGAAAGCGCGGCTGCTGTGCCAGGACTCAAAGATGGTCATGGCCAGGCCGGCGCAAAGAGCGGAGACGAAGAAAAATACAGGAAGCAGAGAGGTATACCAGAGCGGGTAGAGCTTGCGAGGAACGATGAGATACAGGCTGCCGAGCGAAGATTGGTGCAAAGTAGAGAGGATCACACCGAGGATCACGAGTGGGATGAGAATGATGCGCATTGCTGCCAGTGCCCGGTGCCAGTGAAGGCGCTCCAGGACTATGGGAGAAAACTCCAAAGCCAGGACGGTGGTATAGAGCGTGACACACCAGCCCACCTCGAACATCACCGAATGAGGGTTCCACATGACGAGGGGATGCCAGATGCGGTAGGGAAGCCCGAGGTCGAACATCAGTGCGAGAATCACGAGCAGGTAGCCCAGAAAAGCGGTGAGAATCGCCGGGCGTAGAATTGGTTTATAGCGTTCGATATTGAAGATGTGGACGGTGGCGGCGAGGGTGAAACCTCCAGCCGCCAAACCTACGCCACAAAGGACGTCGAAGCCTATCCACAAACCCCACGGGAATTGATCGGTCAAGCTGGTTGCGCCGCCAAGTCCCTTGTCGATGCGCACATAGGTGGCGTACAAGCCGGCGGCCATCAGAAAGTAGAAGACGATTTGCCAAAAGGTGAAGCGCGCGGGGCCGCGGGCCAGAGTCATGGCTTCTTCTCCCGTTCCGAGTGCTCGGCGGCCTGGACCTCTTCACGGCGATGACTGAGCCACCAGACGCCACCGAGAAGGACGCCACAGACAGTGACAATATTCGGAATTTCCGACAGCGCTCGCCACGTGAGGAGCGGAAGGGGAGTGTGGGGCAGCCCGGCGCGAACACCGAGTTGCTCAAAGGGAACCGACGCGAGAAGCAGCATGGAGGTGCCGCCGACTTCCTCAAGCCCGTAAATGTGCTGGTAATACTGCTCTGGATTGGACGCGATGCGCTGGCGGGCTTCGGCAATGAGATCATTGCGCTCGCCAAACTTTGTCGCGCCGGTGGGACAAGCCGCGGCGCATTCCGTGGGAAGCCCTGCGGCGACACGGTCCGCGCACATGTCGCACTTCTTTACTTTCGGCAGACGGCTGTTCCATTCGTACGCGGGCACCTGGAAAGGACATGCAAACATGCAATAACGGCAACCCATGCAGCGGCTGGAATCGTAGGTCACAGGGCCGTCTGAGCTTTTCTGAAGTGCGGCAACGGGACAGACAGAGACGCAGGTTGGTTCAAGGCAATTCATGCAGAGACGCCGCATAAACTTGTCCTTGTGGGTGGTCACGGCGGTCAGTTTGTGGGCGGAGAGCTTTTCTTCGGAGGCGACGGCCTCGTCGTAGGGAAGATTGTGATGTTCCGCACAGGCTTTCTCGCACAGCTTGCACCCGACGCACAACGTGCTGTCGTAAAGTACGCCCTTACTCATGGCTAGAGTATTCGGCTGGAGAGAGTGGAATGCGGTGACGCATGTCGCAACCGAATGTGCTGTGGGTCACAAGACACATGAATAGCCTTGTTTTCAGGGATCTCCATGCCTTGCAATGATCGCGAGAGAACACCGGAGGAGGGGAGTCTGGCCTCTTAGCGAAGGCGCCAGCGAGCTTGAACTCTCTCGCCGGCGCCTTCGATTTGCACTCAGTTGTTCGGAATCATTCGGAGAGGAAGAACTCCTGGGTGATTTCTTTCCAGGAAGTGCCGGGCAGTCCGGTAGTCAGGCTTTCAATCGGGCGCCCACCGTCCGCCATCACTGGCCCAGCAAGTTGCGGTTGCTTAGCGAACAACTTTTCGGCGCAGTCGCGAATCCACTCCTTCACCAGGTGAACGGGCAGAAGATTGCGCATGACGCTTTCTTCATCGGGAACGTGAACTGCCATCAGCCAGCCTCGTCCGTAGGGATCGTTGCGTAGCAGCGCTGGATTCTTGAGAACGTCCGGATTTACCTCCACGACCTCGCCTTCGACGGGTGAAACCATCTCGGTCTTCTCGCCGTTGCGAAAGAAAGTCCATGCCTTTTGTCCTTGCCGTAGCCAATGACCAGGTTTGGGCAACTCAATGCGGTCCACGCCACCGAGCAGGGCAGCACCGAATTCATCCACACCCACGCGCGCCAAGCGGCTGCGCTCGCGCAGAGCCCATCCGTGTCCCGTGTGGAATCGCAATCTCTCCGGCATGTGGAAACCTTCTACAAGAGCACCCAGTTGCACGGGAGCCGTTGCGAGGGGTGCCTCTTCCATAGCGATTTGCGGAGCCTTGTTGCGATTCCGCAGATAGTCGATCGAAATGAACACTGCAAAAATCATGAGAACCAGGATGACAGTCATTGTCGTTCTCCTCTCCGACGGCCACTCTTGATGTCGGTCATCATCATCAGTCAACTTTTAGAAGTGCATTTTGGGGACCAGC